>Ga0181612_112094_pt1 | contig 16978 bp, 9 predicted proteins | sample HoacroProtozoa21_FD_119630 | JGI IMG/M metagenome (GOLD analysis project Ga0181612, IMG submission 119630) | Hoatzin crop microbial communities from Cojedes, Venezuel. Combined Assembly of Gp0051906, Gp0051904, Gp0051908
ACCCTGCTTCGACAGGGGTGTTGGACTAGATGATCCCCAGAGGTCCCTTCCAACCCCTGCCATTCTGTGATTCTGTGATTGGGATTTGGATGTCGGTGGCAAAGCCAGCTGTGGAGAGGTTTGAGTGGTGTCAGGTGTAGCGGGCCCTGCTTTGCAGAGCTTGCAGGGGCTGAAGGCTTGGTTCACCACAGACGCTGGAAGTTTGTTGTTTCAGGTCAGTGCAATGCGTGACTGCTGCACTGATTTGGAAAGCTTGGATGGCTGCTGCACACCCTGAACATATTTTGTAACTAGAGAAAAACCTCATCAGGCATACCATCTAGCACCATCAGCAAATGTGCTGCTTGTGCAAAAATTTATCAGTGGATATGATTATAGCATCTATTTTACCGTGACTGACTTTTGAAGAGCCCCTCAAGCTCTTTAGCAATCATTTGATAGGTCACATTTACTGCAGCGTGGCCAAAGGGAGCTGAGCTCAGTTCAGTGGCCCACTGTGTGTCCATTTAAGAGTCCATTTCACCAGTGACAGACTTAATGCAGCAGTCAGCCTCTGCTCTCTGCTCGAGTCTGGAAGGTTTTAAATTGCCTGTTTGCTCAAGTTTCGCTTTTGCTCTGTGAGTCAGAGGTTTCATCCTTTAAAAAAACTGAAGCACTGTAACACTTGGTGCCTGGCCCCAGACTACAGTCCAGAACATGAGGTACCACACGTGTGCTTCTCCCTGTATCACCTATCACTCATTCAAAACACAATAAATAGGCACCTCTTCCCACTGTTCATCACCAGCACTGGGAGCTAGGTGGTTTGAAAGCTGATGCTGGAGTCCAGACATGGGTGTGGTGCTCTGCCTCAGCGCTGGTGGACGCGGTGCTTCAGCAGGAGCCGGGGGCCAGCGCTGGGCAGCTGCCGTGCCCAGCAGCAGTGGTGCCCAGCAGCAGCAGGAGGCTGCCCACCGTGGGAGCCTCAGGGAAGGCAGAACCAGCGCCTGGGTTTTAGGCGTTTGCTACATGAAATCGGCATTTAGCAGAGAGGGGTCTGGGGTTAAGTTTTGGATTTAGCTGCCTAAAGCCTGCTGAAATCCTGATTTAGACAGATTTTTTTTTTCTCCGCTTTCTTTTCAGTGAGCACCAGCAGAGACTGTTTTTTTTAAGAGAATTTCATGTGGTGAATAAATTGCCTTCATTCTTCAGAAGTGGCTTTTCCTCACCGCTGGACTATCTCCAGGTATTAGAGTGGGGGTCTCTGTCAGAGTCCTATCATAGGCTCAGATAAGGATTTGCTCTCCTACTGTGGTGTCGGAAAGGAAGAAGTGCCTTGCTGCCCAGTCTCCTTTGTGAAAACACTTCAACCGCTGGAATAATCATTCATTCTAAACAACCAGACTCCAGCGTTTCAGGCACAGCAGGGGTTTTCATGAATGTCACTACAAAGCACGCTTCATGCGTGTGGGAAAGATGGGGTGCAAGGGGAGGATCATCATTATGCCAGCGCAGTCTGAGCGCATTAAAAATACAGTATAACAAATGTGGGATGAAACCATCAAAGGTATGCATGTTTTACAATCCAAATGAAAATATGTTGCAATATGTCTGTATACATCAGGTTGTTTCAAATGACATGTATTGGAATTGTGGAATTTTCCCTATAACTAATAAGAATATTCTTAATCATACTGCCCAGGAAAAAAAATATTGCTTTGCAGATTGATTAATTTGTAAATACAAAGAGAAGGCTTTGAAGATGAAAAGAAGAATGCTTTGCACATCTATGACTCTACCCATTCTAAGATGGGAGGCTGCTCAGCAAACAGTGGTGCTTTCAGACTTGCACCACCTTTTTGAAATAAATGTTGTCTTTATTTTACTTATTTGGAAAACAAGCCAAAGTCACACCGGGAAGTCAGCGACAGAATCAAAACTACCAGTGGAGTGCACTAACCATTAGACTCCTCTGCCCGCAGACACTGAAGGTGTTACTTCTACGGTTTATTATGAAATTCTTTCAAGCATAGTGCCTGCAGTAGCAATACCCTCACTTTTGTAAGGTCCCCTAACAACTTGAGTTCAGTGCACATCAATGTATGTAATGGCCAACAGCAGACTTGTTACATCCACAGGTAGAACATTACTGTACCAAACTGATGAGAAGCAATATACGCTACAGATATGTAGGAATGTAGGAATGCAACTCCTTTGCCACCTTCAGTGCAATCTGTGCTGATGGGAAGAGCATTTCTGAGATATTAATGCTCTGAGAGATTGACGTGAAGAGGCGCAGTGATGGATGGCATCACACAAAGAAATGATCCATCCAGTCTTCAAAATTACTCCTTAAAAGTTTTCGATTTTAGCTTAGCTAGAATTGAAAACCAACCACCAACCCTGCTTGTGGTGGTTTCAGCCCTCAACAGAGGTGAAAGCTTCCACTAGCAGAGCTCTTTGAGGTCTGTGTGTTTGGGGCAGGAATCCTACCTCCTGTGAGAGCGGCTTCTCTGGTTTCAGGTGCGATAGCTTTGGCACAGGTTCCCCAATTCACCAGCCAGGGTGCAGGAGGGTCATCCCTACAGATCTGCGTCACTTCCCACGGGGAGTTCCCTCCCAGCAGAAGGACCTTTCCTGCACCCACTGAAACCTCGGGGAGCCCCAGCACAGGTAGGTATTCAGAAATGCTTTCAGCAAGTATGATATGATGATGCTTTTGGGTGGCTAGCACCACATCGACGCTCCTCCTGCACATGGCTGAGATCACTGATTTTGTTTTCATTTTTATGTTATGATTATAAAGATGTCACTGTGACAATAAATATTCCAGAAGTCTATTTTATGCATATATTTAAGTCATATTTTGATACAATTTAATACCTAGTATATACAAAGCCAGAACAACATAAATCTATGCCTTCTGAATTATATTACAGAAGAATAAGACTAGAACAAACTATAATGTAGATATACTTTTTTTAAAATGGTACTTAAATAACGTAGCAAATTGATTCTTTAAGGTGTACACACAAATTGTCATTTTTTAGTAACATGATACTATAATAGTTGGTCTGTTGCATTTTTAGAATGAGCATTTGCATTTAAGTGTAACAATTTACAAGAATGTGTAAAACCCAGAAGCAAAAACGGGATATGCGTCCAGAGGATGTATGTCAGCTACACTGCGAGAGCAGTCTCTCTCCTCTGCAGACAGATACCCACAGTGCCTGTGGACAGAGGGAGGTATCTCAGCACTATTTCTTACGTTCCCCTGTCAGCAGGATAGTGGTTTAAAATTGTGCCTTATGAGAACTGATACTCATAATTTCCCACCTTGCCATGTCACTGTATCGCTGTTTTCAGGATCCAGGACAGTTAAGGGCATCTCATGGGAACTGACGCTTACCAGGAAAATTTAGTCAGCCATGTAAATAACAAAGCACACATAAAAATGTATGTGTAAGACGTAGCACTGCAATATATATTATCTGTTCAATATAATAATGTTAGAAAGGTCTAGCCAATCTCATTTATGTCACTTTTTACATTTGGAATAAGAGCTAAAACTGGTAATTTATGTTACTGGAAATCTGCCCAGAGATGGAAAATTAATTATGGCAAGTGTCTTCTGAGAGGTAGCTGGAAACAATACTGCATCTCTTTTACTGATTTGGTATGTTATGCTTGCTTTTAATTAGGGGTTTATTGGAAAAGCTAATTTGCACTACTGAACATGTCATAGAAAGCAGTTGCAGAGAGTTTACCTGTAATCTTAACTCCTGTCATCACATATGCCGATTTATTGCCTCAAGTAACCTAGCTTCATGTTTTGCCTATCCTGTATCTTTCATCAAATACAATATTAATTATCTCAAAAGAGGCAGAGGAAGAAAGAAGACAATATTCCATTTGTATGATGTGGGTTATGTCTGCAAGCAGACAATGGAAACTCCACTGGTTCAAACTCATTGAATTTCCAGGAGCTTTTACTGAGTGGGTGGAGGAGCAAGAGGGTGGACGGCAGGATGACCTACAAGGGATAGGCAGGGAGTTCAGCCCACTACACTCGCAGATTCCTTTGATATCTGCCAGAGCCCCAGACCACCTACATTGAGACCTTCACCCCTCCGCTGCTTTTGCTGCCTCAGCCCATTTCTGCTTTCCCAGTGTAAGATACTGAGACACAACCTGGGGATGGAATAAAACAGTTAAATCATCAGCTAATCTAAACTTGGCTGGCTCGAGAAAAAAGCAACAGGGAACAATCCTTTCCTACAGTTTTCAACATTACTTTACACTAATTTCCAGCATGGACTGTAGCTTTTATTTTTGTGGGTAACTATAGTTTTGGTTTGAATTAAACTTTTTTATTTACTTTGGAACAGAATTTGGCTTGGCAGAAACTTTTTTGTTCTGGTCTGTGCTATCACCCAAGGCCCACATTGTGATCAAAGTAATTGTGTGTTACGTGTGTTTTTTCAAAGTAATTTATTTCTACAGATTCATAGCAAGTGTATCCAGAAAATTACATAAATTCCATTTTTCATCTCCTTTTGACATAGAAAACTTCAGAAATAAAATGCAACAAAGTAAATGGTTGAACCAAAGAAGCCTTCACTGGATTGCCCAGGAACATGAATAGACATCGGGGTTTAAACTGCAGGATCAGGTCCAAAGAGTAATAAAATACTTGGCTTTTGGGGAAAGAATACTGGTTGTTCTTAAAACACCTCTGCCAGCCAATGCAAGGTGTAGGATTAGTAATCCTCCTCAGAGGAAGCCATGCGTGGCATTCTTCTCTTTGGTGGTGGCATTCAAGAGGGTCCTGGACAGAGGAAAAAGTAATAGGGGCAATAATGACAGTCTCTGAATGAAACCCTGAGAAATAGCCCAGGCCCTGCCGCCTGGCTGCCAGCCATCCAAGCATGAAGAACAATCGTGCATTTGTTTCAGACACCAAATCACCTAATTTCAAAAACGCTTCCTGATGCAGCCCTTTAAGTATTTCACCACCTGACGTTTCTCTTTCAAGCTTGCAAAGAAGCAGGAGAAAAACAGAGCTACGGATAAGGGAAAGGAGGGAAACTAAAAGTATTTGGTCATTAGTGCAGTCATAGTTCAAGAAAAAAAGGGCAAGAAGTCAAGCTCTTTTCAACATTTTGATGCCCGATAACCCCTCCTTGTCCCACCACTTTCCAACTGAATAAGTGCTGCAATAAAGAATAGAATGAATCTCAAAAGAAAAATATGTATTGTGTGCCATAAATTATACAAGCAGATGCAGCCATGAACGAAAGAATTAAGAACATAAAACCCCTGCAGCGTGCGCTGCCTGATGAAGGGCCGGAAGTTGCCAAGGGACACTGCGTGACCACCGTGCAGGCCAAGCTAGGATCTTGCTCTAAACATCAGCCTGCAGCCCTGTCACGCGGGGGCTTGCTTCCTTTTCCTTCACATTCTTCCTCTTAAACAGCTCTTCTACATATCAGCAGCTGTTTAACGAGTGGTTTGACCATAACTAACTTGTGGTGTATTTTACAGATGTGTGAGAAATCTTGCAAAGAAGATGTGCATCTTTTCCCTAAACCATCCCTTCAGACATATTCCCACATGAAGGTGAATGAGTCCCCCTAGATGAACGGGTGGGTAGAACAGGCCAAGGGCTGAGTCTTCATCTGCTGGAAGCTTGAAGATTACTATCAGCTTCAGATGAAATCTTGATTTTATTACTTTTTATTTGTTAGAAAAAATGTTTTGTACCTTTATGGTGCTATATACAGAAATAGTTACAAATAAGCTAGGTAGCTGCTTAATGCTCATCAGGGACTTCATTCAACTAAACAGTTTTTTGGCGAAGTCAAAACTCTGGATACAGATTTTTCAGATTTACACATCTGTAACATCTCCCCATTCCTTCACGACATCTTTTATTTGAAGACATCAGCAGCTATTTTCTGGTTCAGGAATAGTTTCGACCCCAAAAAAAAATCTTAGCAATGTTTATGCAATTGAATGTCATATGACCAATTAAGAAAAATGTCCATTTCAAAGAGGTTGATGGCGTTCATTTCATATCAGTAAGATGTTTTAAGGAAAACCTGTATAAGGACATTTTGCCACCTTCACTCTTATAAATGTCATTTGGTGACCATCCAAGCATAAGGAGTAAATAATACTTTATGCTGGAAAAGAATAACTATGAGTCATGATTTTCAGCTGTCATACACGTGAAATTATGGAAAACAATGCAGTTAGAGACCAGAAGCAGAGCAAAATATCTGTTTACATTCAGCTCTGCCGAGCAGATCAGAACTGCTGGAGGACTGCAGAATGAATGTCCATTGCTCTCTTGCTCATGTCCTGCATGGACTACGTCCTGCTCGGAGTTATATCGTATTCAAGCAATATAATTAGGGGAGAGTCTTGATATGATTTAGCATTTTGTACTTTTTCCATTAGTCTGATGCAGTGTGTTTGCTCTGTCATTCATTCGTTCACCATTTCCTTCCATGTGAAATTTGGAAATACAGCATATGAAGACTGAAACCCAGGGTTTTTCCATCCCCGCACGTTTTCCCTTCGAGCTCAGAAACTCAAGTTATCCCCGCGCAGAAGAAGGAGAAAATATGTAGTAATAAAGCCCCTGGCTTCATCACAAGCCTCTTTCTGACCTGACCAGAAGAAACTGTGTGGAAAGTGACTGAACTACAGAAGAAGAGTATAGATGAATGGAAAAAGTACATTGATGTACAATCAGAAAGACAAAAGCACAAAACAGGATACAAACAGGGTTGCTGAGGTCACAAGATCTCGTTCTACAAATGCGTGTGAAGAAGGCCAGAGGAGTGCTGGTCCGCTACTCAGGGATGCGAGACAACTATCGACAGATGACACGGGGAAGGTACAAGTGATTAATGACTTTTTTGTTTCTGTCTTCATTAAAGCTGTATTTCAACAAATGTGTTCAGCCCGTACCGTTGCTGAAAAATGTTGTTACACCCTCCCTGCTCCACTCTGTTCCCATCTGCTCGCTGCCCTCCTGCATCCTGCTGCCACAGCGATTTGTGAGGGTGTGCAGGGATCTGGATGGGGGAACCGATCCAGGTGAAAATTAACCTAGCAAATGGGTGATGGTTACTAGGATCAATTAGTTCTGCAGTTTGGTACATCTCATGGCTGCACTGTATTCAGATCTGTTTTTCAAATTAGCTAGGCTTGGTAACTTCATCATATGATGCCTAAAGGGCAGCCTGGTCGAAGGACAGGTAGTTACTGCCTCTGAGTGACTAGGTATATAGGATGTCAGAGGATCAGAAATAGGAAAGCGTGGTGCCTTCTTTAAAATGGGGGGGAAAAGGAGCTAGGAGATTATTGATGGATCTGGTTAACTTCAATCCCCCCCAAAAAAATCTGGGACTTTTTAAACAAACTATTTATAAGTGCCTGGAAGATAAAGGGGAAGTAGGGAGCATTCCACTCCAGTTGTAAGAACAAAAGTCTGTCAAACCAGTCTAGTTCTTTCTATGACTGTATTGTGCTGTAGAGGGGGGAAAGGCAGTTGGTGTCATATACATAACTTCAGTGAGGCTTTTTGCACACTCATGACACTGTCATAAGCAAATAAGGAAACACAACCTTGCTGACCCTGCTACACCTGTTCTCACAGGTGTAAGACTGTTCAGGTAATTATACTTAAAAAGTGACACAAAATGAAAGGATGTCTGAAACATGATTCTGCACGGTTTTGTCCTTAGTCCCATTTTCATTAGCGGCTGAAAAAGGGAGCAGAGGACATACTTAGTAAGTATGCAGGTCAAGTATGCTCGTCAATGGACAGGGTAAAATTTAAAAAAAGATCTTGGCAGCTTGAAGGAACTGTCTGTAAAAGCAAGATAAAATGTACTAAGGACCTGTACGAGGGACTACATTTAGACAGGAATTATCTGCTGGAAGGTGGGTAATAACTGGTTAGGAAATACCTCGACCAAAGGTAGACCACAAACTAAACACTGAGTCAGCTGAGCTATGCAGAGTACAAAAGGCAAGCATCATACTGTGATGGATAAATAATCCTGAAAATGTATGAAGAAATCCTCCCACCCTATTCAGCATTGATAACACTTCAGTTGAAGCATTAAGTTCGATGTAAATTGTATCAAGAAAGATTCTCATTCAGGTTAGACAATAGAATAAAAAATCTTTCCAGCTGTAAGGGCAGTAAAGCACTGGGATAAGCTGCCTGGGGAAGTTACAGAGCATCCGTGGAACATCTCTAAGATCATTTTAGAGAAATATGTGTCCTGTTTGATGTGATATAGCTGGTCCTTCCTTGGGTCAGATTGACTAGATGAACTCTAAATGTCTTTTCCAGCCTAGGTTTCCCAAGACCCACGTCACCAAGTTATTGTCCAGCCCATTAAGCTTTGTGGGAAACTTTAGCTGCAGGCCCACTTCCATGGGCATTTTGCTATTGTTCTTCTCACGTGAGGTTCACAAGTAATTGGCTGGAGTGCCTCAAATTATCCCGCTTTACTTACAAAATCTCTCTTTGTTGCTATCAAGCTGTAATAATATAAATTAGGATATCGCTCCATTTTTCTGTTCTGAGGAGATGAAATCTTGCCCCCATTTAAGTAACTGGCAATATATTCCTACCACCCCCAAGAGCAGCTGATGAAGAAAGCAGTCTGGTTAATGTCATACCAAAAAATAAAGTTGATATACAAAAAAATCAGGTCATTTTTCTGAGCACTCGTGTACAGTGCTACTGTTCGGGGGGGCTAATGACGGAGAATCAGCCTTTCTTCGCACGGTCGCTGGTGTGTGTTAGGTCAACATGAAGCAATCTCTGTCTGCTAGTGCTCGTTAGAAAAGGAGCTAATGCCCCTTTCCCTCTTACGAGAAGAGAAGACAGAAATCGGAGTCAAAACTTGGCAAAAAGTCGCTACCACAGTTGCAACAGTGAAATGCCAAAAGCCCAAGTAGGCATTAGGACTGAGGTGTCCTCACTGTCTGCTTCCAAAACAATACGTGGGATATCTGGGATTTCATTTTTCCACTCTGTTCCCTTTTTGGATCCACTCCTATAATGCTTGTATGGGCAAGCTGATAAAGTAAAAAGCCTCTTCACACTGACTGCAGTATTTGCTTTCAGTTAAAAGTGTCTATTTGCTGTTTAGCAGGCAAACATGGACACCTATGGAAAGAAGAGCTCTCTCTGGGTTTGATGCTCCTGAACATCTGTAATCAGCTCATCTGAAAATGTTGGAGAGTCAGCTCAGTCTGTGTTTGTCTTCATATCGCACAGTACTGCTAGGGACAAAATTGAATGTTTGGGTCTGTTTATATTGTCCCCTTGTGTGAGATGAAAGGCATTTATGCCTCTCTTTTCTATGCATTCACAGACACCTACACGTAAAGGCGTTCTGTACAGACTGTCCTCCCTTTCCCTCATAAATGAGTGATAATCTAATACGATTTATTTCTTAGTGGCACAATCTCCTAAACAGGCATTGAAAACGATCATTAACCTTGAAGGCCAGAGTATCTATTTTCCGGACTTGCCCTTCACAGTGCTAGCAAAATTAATTTCTACAAGAGAATTCTGACTTTTACATTATCTGAGATACACATTTAAATTCATAAAATCTATTAATCTTTTCTATATTCCAGAACCTAAACCACAAAATTTAAAATGATATCTTCACACTTATGAAACTCAGGGTTGCTATTCTGCTTAGACATAGTAGTGTGACATTTGAGAAAGCTGTGACATTTGGATCTGTGTCCAACAGAGGGAGGTGTTCCGAAATGCGGGCTTGGTCCAAACTCTTTCTAAGTTTAAGGAATTCCACTGGCAGCGGGGAGCACGCACAAATGCAAGTGAGCAACACATACTTTACTATTGCAATTCATTTAGCTGCTCTGTGAGAATCCAGGTGTGGAGTCACTGACTGCTTACAGAGTCAGACCCACTCGGAAGATTTAGGATCAGACTGACTGGGATGGTTTGGTGGGAGGACTTTTGGATCAGGCAGGTGACAATATCATCTCTGTGTCAGAAAGGAACTATGATTGTCTCAAAAATAAAAAGCACTATTTGTTTCACACCGCCTGCTTGATGTAAGACAAACTCAAGCAGAGGTCCAGCCTGGTAGGCGATTTGGGTTCAGTTTGAAGTTGCTTGGCAGAGGCAGTCACTATGGCAATGGGAAAATATTGTGAGGTATAGGAATGATGGGAATATGACTCAGAGAGTACAGAAAAAGAACGTTCAAAAACAGAACTCCCAGTGGGCACAGAGTACACTTTTCAAAAATATGCACAAATTGAGGATGACAATCGGGTACGGCTTTGCACCACTGTGTTTATTGGGGAACGTGGTTCAGAAATAACATGCTGAAGCACTGCATGTTTTCAGCTCCTCTGTTATCAGGGGGAAACAGAAGCTGGCAGTGAAGGAAACAGCAGCGCTCCGCTCTGCTCCTTCCAGCCCTGCACCTTTCCCCACGGGATCGCCATGCGGCTGGAACCACGTTTGTCAGTAAGGGACATGTTTGGACACACTCGGTCAAGTCAGCGTGTGACTTCCGTGGCCTTTCCAAGTGGGAAAGCTTCTCCTTTCCCTTGCAAAGCCACAGAGGTTTGTGGGACCCTCTGTATGAAGTCTCCCTTCTCACTTACCCTTGCCCCATTGGACTGGGATTTGGTCCAAGTATGAAGGAAGTAGCCCAAGGCAAGAGCCACCTGGCAGGGAGACATCCCTGCATAACATCCCAAGAACAAGAATTCCCAGGCTAACCCCAACCTGTGCTCTGGCTGCCCCAGTACCAGATAGGCTTCAGCGTGCCGCACAACAGGCATTTATAAAATAGCTTGTCCTCAGGACAATTTTCTCCCCAGTTTTGCTATTTAGTTATTTAGTCCCAGGAAGTGTGACGATAGATATTTATAGACAGATATATATGCACACACATATATATATATTTTCCTTGTCTAAAATAAAATTCTGCTTCATGCAGCTAATGATGATTGCATGGCCTGTATTAGAGCTAGTCATTCTCTGAATCTTTTATGTTTTGAGCTTTGGTAGCACTCTGATGTAGTTAGTCCCACAGATCAATTATGCATTTTGCAAAAGCCTTGTCTTTTAATTAAATTATTTTCTGCCTTTTACTTCGCTTAATGTCTCTTTATCCTTGAACTCTGAGAAGTGCCAGATTAACTGCTCGCTCTACAGTATTCAATTTTTTTGCTACACCCCTCTCAAGCTTCCCCTTCAATTTACTCAAACCTTTCAATCTTTTCTTCTCTGAAGGAGGTGAGAGCTTCCTTCCCTGTGGCTTTCCAGGACCAGTGGAGTTTGGGGGCTGTCCCCAGGCTTCCCCTCCTGACCTGCAAGCCTCTGCTTCTTCATGAGAAATTCAGTGAGCTGCAGCAGTCCACTGCACTCTTTGATCCTACTCCCCTGAGTTTAACCAGGGGAGGTACAACAGAGCCCTGAGGCATCAACATGATTATACTGTATTCTTTTACCTTAAAAATACTGGCCACCAGTACTGTTGCTCAGCAACATGAAACTGTGTATCACTGCTGGCTTCATTAAACTTTAAAAATATTTTTCCTTGCCAACTCAAATAAATAATTGACGATGATTTCAGTGTATATTTAGCATGTCTGTTGGAATTCCAGTAAGTAGGTAAAACAGTTTTTGTATTTCTAGAATGAAGTAGAAATAACTAATACTGGCTGTAAAATAAAATGTATAGCTGAAAAATACTTACTCTTACATAGCAATTTGTAAATCGCTCAAAGACGCTGTACCAAATAAATGTCAAAACGCTGCAGAAATTATTTCTTTACTTAACACACTGCACTTTCATTTTTGCAAAGATCATTAAATCCTATTGTATAGTCTCCTACTAGAAAAGACTACAACAACTGATCCTTTAACTTCTGTATTATACATTTATTTGCTAATATGCACAATTGAACACATTAAATATGCATAAATAGAGAAGAACAGATTTCAACATATATATTTTCTGGTTGAGTAATAGTGCCTGGGGATGTTAAAAGGGAATGGGCTCTAAAACTCAAGTGTACTTTTTGTCATCTGATGGGATGGATTGCTTGTTATTTCCCTCTAGCATGGGTCCCAGCTAAATTAAATTGCTGCAGTCCTGATCAGCAGATTCATTTATCTGCATGAAGTCCCAGTTTTATCTAATTGGTGGCATTACCAGAACATTTTTCTGCAGATGTAGAAGCCTCTTGGTAAACACAATTGCTGCTTTAATCGATGAGAGGCGCATCTAGATGCATATCTGTGAGCCGAATGGACAGAACCTGAGCTAGGGAGCTCTGGAGATCTCCGATCTAAATGACTGCCAAAATAAACATGAGTAGAGATAGAGGGATTAATCCTGTAATCCTTACTTAAGCAAAATTCCTGCTATCTTCTGTGAAATTCTCACTGGGGAACAGCTCTGGAAATTAGCCTAAACAAGGTAGAAATGAGAAAGGCCAAATTCTGCCTCTGGGTGTGCACATGTGACTTCTGTAAAACCTGAAGTGTGGTGCCCCGGGCCTGTGATAATCAGCACATAGATTCCCACCAAGCTGTACAGTGCCAAGGCTTTGCTCGGTATAAATACCAAGCATATCAATACCCCCACAGGGAAATGTTTCTATCTAAGCTTCACCAAGAAGCGAGAAGACAAGTGCAAACAGAAACTAACATTCAGAAAAAAAAAACATGCATTTTGTTATAAAGTGTCTTCCGTTTTAACCAATCCTAAGAGTGTCTGGAGCATTTGTCTTTGCTGAACTCAGAGTTAATGCCCCCATTTTCCGTCTGAGATGGAAAACCAACATGCAAAGTTAAGTGATTTTCCACAGACCACACAGCAAGTGATTAGCATCATGGGGACGAATTAATCTTGGGTGTAAATCCATAAAGATTAATGGAGCTCTAACAGGGATTAATTTGGCCTGTCATCTCTAAGGATAGCAAAACCAATTAGGTGATGTCATTAATCTTCTGGTTAATACAGGACTGTTTCTTAAGCAATATCGAAAGAAAGGCAATGAAACAGGAATGACCAACAGATCCACTAAAACAGATGAATTGGCCATTCCTTGGCAGAGGATTAGCAGCAGGAGCCTTAAACAGTGACAGCAGCCTTGATGTGCCCTCAGGCTTCTATCCCAGCTGAGACACTCTACGGCAATTGTTTTATCTGAGGATTGGAGAGTCAGCCCAGATATCAGTCACTGATTAGGTTTACATCTTTTCGTAGGGCAAGTCTTCCATGAAACTGATTTGGAGTCAATGTATTTATCACAGCCTTGGGTTCTTCAAATCTTTGGAAGATACGAAGTGGTTAATGCCAGATGGAAAGTAGCACTTGAAAGATTCATAAATTTTAAGATTTCCCCTTTTGGCCTGACAAAATGTGAACTATCCCATTAGAAATAAGTCTGTAAGAAGGAAGTATTGCAAAACCTGTGTAACTGACATATTTTGAGATTTGGAAGAGAATATTTCCTTATTCATTGGTTGGGACAATCATAAGTACCAAAGATGTTCTTGGGGCTTATAAATGGGTCAAAACTGGCCCCAAGCAGAGAACGGTCTTCTTCTGTTTCCCTCAGAGATTTTATTTTAAAGAGAAGCTAAATTAGACAGAAAGTTTTTTTGTAGAAGAGTAATGATCAACTATAACAAATGCATACAAAGCAGAGATGAACAGAACAATGAAAACTATGGCTTCCAGACTATGGTTGATGGAATTTATGGAAAAGGAACATCTGTGTCATTGGCAAGGTCTAGTGTGAGGACATTGAATAAGAGATAGTGAATTTGTGCCCAAAAGTTGTGTGCATTACCTAATTGGCCTAGTAAAAATGTTCCACTGGGATTTTGAAAGAAAAACTTGGCAACAATGAGGTCATTAAAACCCTACTGCATAGAAGCCCTCATTCAAAATGTAATAATATGTAGCAGGTTTTTCGTTGTTATTAGGAGGAAAAATAATCTAGCTGTAATGGGGATCTTCCCACCAATAGTTCTGCCTGAATAAGAGTTTCATGGCTGAGATTTCATAATTGGTGAAATGACTTGAAACTCCTTTCACGGGGATATACTTGGATACATTAAAACCTCTTTCCTCATTTTATATAACGTAGGAGTTCAAATGAGGTGACGTGCTCAGGCTGATAGTATGGCTCCATTCGGGAGGGAGGGCGTTGTGGTGCTCCCCTGCGCTGCAGCAGAGAAGGAAGGCTCTGCGGGACAGAGCTTTCCAGCTTCCTTCCCACCCCAGTCGGCTGAGCACTTTTTAGGAATGTAACGACACACTGCTGAGACCATCTGCAAAACAAAGATGCTAAAACCAGACGTGGAGCAAGCACCTAATCAGAATATGAAAGCAACTTGAATTCTGGCAGGGTGACCGGAGTACAGGAGATGGAGTGGGGTGGACATGTTTCTGAGTCTGTGCTGATAGTATGTCAGCATAAATACACTTAGGAGTTGATGCTTCTCAATACCAATGCTCATAAGTCTAGAAATTGTGACGTGGAAAATTTTGTCAGCCAAAAATAGTAAATAAATGTACCAGGGAGTGTTCCTATATGGTATCATCTGAGTTTCAGAAGGGCGAGGAAAATGACAGGAAATGTGCTTAAGAAAAAGCTGTCAAATTAGGCACATAATACATAAAAAGATAAAAGAATGTCCGTTTTAATATCTTCCTTTGACAGATGGATCTAGAGAAATATTCCGAGAAGTGCTCTAACACAAGACTATGTTTCCAGAAGAGCTTTCAGACTATAAAATGAAAATGTTTTTTTCTCACTGCTTGTTTTTGTCAACTGTAGTTGGTGATTATTAGAGGAAGAAGTTATACAAATACACTTTTTTAAGAAGCAGCTATTAAATTGAACATTATATTTTCGAGGCAAAAAGAAAATTCTGAATATAGTTGTATTTCAGTAGATTAGGTAGCTTAATACTAGTTTTCCTTTGAAAAAATAGACCAGCTTTATCATTAGTGATTAGGGCAAGTGGGTAGTGACCATGTCACCATTTACCCAGCCTTTCTAGTGTGCAAATACAGCTGCAGCACAGAGCTGCAAGCGTGAAGCTATGTAAAACCAGGCAGTAAATGTAAAACGATGCAAAAGCTATGCAAAACACGTGCAGTAAATATAAACCAGTTCATGCTTTCAGCTGTGGTATGACCAGGGTAGGAGCTGGTTACAGGTACGTGATCTCATCTTCTGCACCTGATGTTTGTTGTAGAAACAATAAAGCAACCAGCACAGCATCCCAGGTATTAGGTCCATGCAAATAAACTTATATTAACAATGGTATTTAGTGTTCAGGGGGACAAAATCAATACTTTATTGCCGTAGTGAATACCACAGCAAAAATACCTGACATTTAAATCCAAGATACTTCATAAAATATATTCCATACTAACAATTACAGCCTGTCTTGTTCATATATCTTTGTTGCCCTGCTTAAAACATATGTGTCAGAAATAATATGTGAGTGAAGGTATATCCATAGTCATAGCAATTACTGCTTCACAAGTCCAGTTGCAGTACAGTTGGGAAATCTTGCATAATAACAGTAAGAAAAGTAGTGATGGCAACTTGTTCTAGGCACTGTGGAGCACAGCGCAGCCCAGACTTTGTCCTGTAAACACAGTGGTAGCTGTTTGCTGATAATCTGGTTGATATGGCGACTGCTGATTTCACTGGCAGTTAGCTCTGGGTCTGTTTTAAGAACAGAGTACCAGGCATCCCAAAATGCATGTATTTATGGAGAAGCCTTTTATGTTCTAGTTTGGATATATTTGAGGCTATTCAGAGGTTTACTGGCTTCTTTTTCCCAGGCTGCAGCCACAATAATGTAAACGTTTATGAGATGGATTGCATACACATTTAGTGCTATATGTGGATTGTGGACACAGATGAAATAGTAGGCTTCTGTCACCAGAGACATGTCATCTTAAGATCAGAGTTAGAGAACAGGCTCCATGTAGGTATGTGATATCTTCGTGGTCATTTTCAAATACCCATTTTACTTCATATTTACATCAAATTAGCAGCAAATTAGCTCCTCACCATGTCCTTGCTAAGAATCAGGAGCTTCACTGTTGTGGCAGCTTGCCCTCTCCAGAAGTATCAGCTCAATCACTTGCTACCATCTCATAGTGCCCAATGTCACCCTGAGGGATGTAAAAGATGTAAAAGACTCATTTCTACCAGCAAGCATCCCTTAAAATGTTTTGGAAGAAGATACCAGTCCAAAGCAGATGGTACAGGTCTGCACCTGCCATCTCCCCAGGGAAGGTACCACCTCGAGCCCCATTTTGCAGGGAACACAGGTGCAGCACAGTATGTCCAAGGGGACTAAAAGGGCCCCTTTCACAGAAAACAGAATATAGGTGCCCCAGTAAGTCAAGCCAGATAAAATCCGCTTGCTCTGAACAGACAGCTGTCGAGGGGGTAAATATGAAGGCCTGACAGACCAACGTCTGAAGAACATCCCAGAGAGTCAGCATCCTGTGAGCATGAGCAGCTGGTTAATCTGATTAAAGGACATGGAAAAACATCTTGAGGATGACATGGCCGGGGGGAGAAGATCAGTGTGCAGTTAAATCCAGAGAAGTGGCCGGGCACACGCTTGGCTCAGTGTCAACACCAGAACACATGCAAGAGGCAACCCAGCATGACTGTTCCCTGCACAGCTTCATGGTATCCACCAAAAGCCACCATCCCCACCTCCCCTGGGAGCCCAGCATGCTGGGGCCTCACTTCCTGTACATGCTGGGGAATGCGAACTCCAAAAATATGATTAAAAGTAGCATCATTTCACAGAATCACAGAATCACAGAATCGCAGAATCACAGAATCACAGAATCACAGAATCACAGAATCACAGAATCACAAAATGATGGGAGTTGGAAGGGACCTCTGGAGA
>Ga0181612_120961_pt1 | contig 16978 bp, 9 predicted proteins | sample HoacroProtozoa21_FD_119630 | JGI IMG/M metagenome (GOLD analysis project Ga0181612, IMG submission 119630) | Hoatzin crop microbial communities from Cojedes, Venezuel. Combined Assembly of Gp0051906, Gp0051904, Gp0051908
ACACAAGCATAGATAAAATCTTCAAGGGGGAAAAATGTTGTAAATACTAATATTATTTCCTACAGCAGAAAAAACTAATATACATGAAAGCTTGTTTTTTTCTGGCTATATTAGCTTGTCCAATAGAAGATAAAACTCTTTCCCTTCAGACTTTGCCACAATATATTCCTTAGACCCTGACAGGTACGGCAATATTAATATGACATAAATGCAAGAAAAAGAAGGTGATACTGTACAACAGCTTAATATAATAAGCAGACTGGGAAACTCTTGAAGATTTGTCTACAATGAAGAGGACATGAACAGTTATTTAGGATGTTTTGACAAAACATTTACTTTTATCATGCTTTTTATCAACTAAGATTAATTCTTCCATGTGTAGTTCTTCATAGGTAGATTACATTATGAAAAACAGTTGAAAAACCATGATGTTGAATTAATGAACTTGAATGATGAACAAAACTCATGCTACAGTACACGTTTCCTTCTCTGTTCCATAAGTATCAATTAACAATGAACATTAATAAAATATCACAAAGATTATTAATCCATGGAACCAGCTTGGTACTGAGGGCTTAGTACACAGCCGAGTAACCACTCATTAAGTCAACTGCAATAACTGGAAAGTATGCGTGCTCTTTGCCCAACGAAGTGTACAAATGATCTTTTATTCAGATTTAAATGAGTACATTCAGAACGGACTAGAAACATTTGGATAATGGTTCAGATTACTAATGAGAACTCATTTTACTCTGTGATAAAACAATTGCCAAGGTGAGCCCACATTTCGTGCTGGTGTTTCTAAACTCAAAAATGTCATACTACCGGCACGGCTTTTAGTTCAGATGTAACCATGTTTCACCACGTCATCATCTAAGACATGAAGGAACAACATTGCAAAGTTTGGACTTCTGTTGCTGCATAAGGAGACTACGGTCAGTCTTCAGTTACTATCTAACACTGCACATTATCTGAATAGAATCAAAAAGATTGTAAACAAGAACACATCCTAGTAAACATCTAGCCCAAATCCTGTCTCCAAAATGGACATACTATTTAGGAAGATCACGCAGGCCTGGCCACTTTCTGTCATCTCTTCCATTCCCCCAAAGCACCCTGATATAGAGCACTCTTACAAGGGCAGCAGATGGTACACTGAACAGAGCATTTCACAGAACTGTCAATTCAAAATCTCCTTGCTGTGCTATAACTTCCAGTTTTGAGTTTGGCATAATTTAGATATGTTTTAGATTGTTCTCCCCTGAGTTTAATTGTCTACATTAGTTATCTATGTGGAAGATCATCTGCTGTTTTTTTCCTCAGTTCTTTTGGACTTCCTTAACATGAGCACACTTTTTGGCTTACTTCAGAGGCTTCTGTCTATCCTCTGCAAGCTTGGAGGTTTCACTGTTCGCTCTCTTTTCTAGGTCACTACTGAAGTTAAATAAAACCAATCCCAACACTAACCCTGCAGGACTCTGCTGCTGTCTTGTCCCCTCTCCCTTACCCTGAAAAATGATTGCTAAGCCCTACCCTTCCTCTGCTTTAACCAGCTTTCAGGACAGCAAAGGCTTTCCCCCATAGCCGTGTGTCAGAGTTCAATATACTCTGACCAGGTTCTGTTTGATATTCCATTCGTGGAGGGTATAATGTTTAAAACCAAATTTACTTACTTGAAGATATTTGATGCTGCACAGCGTTTCCAGTTTAGCAGAGTGATACAAAATATACTGAAAACACAATAGATGTGTAAGTTACACAGCAAAATACAGCAATTGCAATATATAGTTCAATTGCAATACCAGTGCAATTCCCATCACTGGTCTTGTCTCTAAAATATGCTTCCTGTCATGACACTGGGCATCCCAAGACACTGGGAAGGAATATGTGGGTTGAAACCAGCTGAATACTGTTGCTTTCTGTTTGCTAATTTTAGACTTTATGTTGGGCTGATCCATGTATTCACTCCCCCCATTGTGGTCTGACTAACTCAGGGAGACATTTACACCTCCAGTTAATCCACTCGACCGCTGTGCATCCAAAAAAAGCTCCACCCTTCAGTCTCGAGCGAGGATGGAAGTCAGCCTCTTTGCATCATTCTCTAGGCTTCACGGGCACATCACCCTTGCCGATCTTCACTGACAGTTCTTCCATCACAGAGGTTTATTCATTGAGTCACATTCCAACCCTCGAGGTTTAGTCAGTCACACCAGGGTAACTGACTTTCTTCTTTATATTCACTCTGTTCCCTTTATCCACATTCTTTCTACGACATCCACAGAACAGTTACACAGCTCATTAGTGAGGCAGGTCCTCCCTCTACAGAAGCCATGCTGACTCCCAGACAGCATTTATCCATGTGCTCATATTTTTGTTACAGGTTCTGCCATCTTACCAGAGGTACACACCACCCTCATTGCTCTGCAGCTTAGTGGCTACTTCTAATGCTGGGCTGCAGACCAAGGTCAGTAATTTCACATCTGAATTCCTTCAGAGTCCTCTACTGAATACCGTGCTAGCCTTACTCGATGCAAATTGTCCGTCAGATCTAATATAACCCATATATTTGCTCAAATTGATCTAGCTTCTCTGTTCTGTCTGTTAAAAAGGAGGGGTCACCGGGAATCTCTCCAACACCTACAGCAGCAAAGGCCAATGTAAAGAATTCACCTTACTTCTCTGCTGCACCTCAGACTCTTTGGCCATCAAGCAAGAAGACAAGTTGCTTACCTGGTTCCCTGGTTTTGAAGTATTTAAAAAAACTACTTCATATGAGCTCACACATGGCACCTGCCATGTTTTGTGGTCTTTCCTGTTCTTCTCACTTAGAGATTTCATCCTCACCACTTTTTTTTTTAATGTTGACCCTTCAGTTTTCTGTTTGAACTGCAACTTACTTGGCCTGCTAATAAAAGGGAGCTTTAACAGCCTCCAGATTGCTTGCATTTTCTTGCACTGCTTCTTTTAGGGGGCTTTGTTTGTTTTTGACAATTTTTCTCATTTTCATATAGTTTCTTCTCTTAAAATTGAATATGCTTGCACTGGATTTATTTTGCCTATTGTCTCCTGCTACAACATTAAGCCTAATTGTACTGTGGTAACTACCACAGGGCAGCTCAGAACGGGGTGTTGAGCAGCACTGAATCTAAACCAGAATAGTGTATTTCCTTGCTGTTCTGAGCAATTTGTCTCAGAATCAGCCAGCCACTGCATCTAAAAATGGAATTGACCTCTATGTAGTAGCTGAAATTTCTCACTATTGCTACCTGCCTTAAAATTGTAATTTGACTGATTTTTCTTTTTAACACTGTGTTCATTATCCTTCCTAGTTATGGTCTAAACAGTACAATCAATATTATCTTATTATTAGAATCTGGGAATTCAACCCACAAAGATTCCATAGTGCTTCTTTTTTCCTTTAAAACTTGTACTGTTACACTTTACATATTTTTATACACACAGAGCCATTCCTTTCACCCTCCTGTCTGCTTAAACTACTATGATTCCTGTAAAGTTGGTAGCCTGGTAACACCATGTCCCACTGAATTTCCTCCTAAAATGCCTGCTTGCAGGTGTGACTTAGTACCATATGTTTTAATTCTCCTTTTTCACTTTCTCTTGAGTTTAGGCTAGTATAGAAATACTTCAGAGCTTTTACACTCACTCCATCACTTAATACTGCACAGATTAATAATGCAGTTAGCATTACAGATGAACTAATTTATTTACTTTGTTGTGTGTGCGCTCTTTTTTTCTCTCAGATCTTTCAGGAGTACATTGGACATTCTTCACATCACTTTAAAAGTAGTGATCTTATGTGCTTCTAAGCTTTCCCCAGTTTCTAAGTTTCAATATTTCTCTGTAACCTTTCTAATTCAATGTCAGCAGCCTAACTCTATCATGATTAAGATGTAGCCCATGCTTCCTAAACAGTTTCCTTTAGTCTAGAAAGTTTCTTCAGTCCCTAATAGAAGTAAATCTCACCTTTATATCATGTGCTTATCTTGATATCATTTGCCTCATCTACACATTGAGACTTCAAATCATCTCTGTCTGGCACTTGGGATAAAAAGAGAGATAATCCTATGGAGATCCTGCACCCTGGTCTCTGCTAAGTAGCCAAGTTAGGGTCCTAAGCACCTTTCCTACATCTTTGCGATGCCTACATTGCTTATACCAACACAGACTATAATTACTGTCTATTCCCCCATGTTCCTGAATAGACATTTTCTCATGTGCATTACTTTTGTGCCTAGCACACAAGTTACCTTTGCAGTCCTACTGGATGTCAAAAAACCCCCATGTATCTATGTATTGCTGAATTCCCCCCTACTACCACATGCTTCTTCCTACTTGTGACCACACCTCTGCTGTGTCTTCAGTACACAAGAACACTGATCTCAGCTGGAGCATGAATCTCATCTAAAAGATTCCTTGTTAGTAGAATGCTCTCCATTTTGTAGACTTGGTCCTTTTCTGTGGCACAGGAACTTCTGTAACAGAGGTGAAGCTATCCTGCAGTTTTTTTGTCAGCCATCTGAAAGAGCCTCTCTGTTTCCCTAATTTGCTTAAACTCAGCAAATCCCAGCTAAAGAGCACAAGCTTGTTCACTTGGTACTGATCGATCTTTTCATTGTGTTGAGAAATGCAAAATCTGCCCTGTGGTTCAGTCATCATACACGCTGCGATTTATAACAAACTGGGTAAGCCCTGCTCTGCTGAGGGTCTCCTACCTGCATTTTGAGATTTTTATTATTATTATTGTTATTATTACTATTTTTAAAAATCTTTGTGGATTAATACTTTTTATTATCTCTTTTGATAATGTGATTATGGTTGTTCTCTTAAGATAGCCACCCATAGGTGAGAGAGATGCAAGAGTATAATAAGAAACAAGAGTAAAGAAAGTCATCAACTATGTTTCTCCCTGAATCATGTCAAGGTTTCGATGCTAAAAAACTTCAGACTTAGTTCTCTCCTTACGTCTTGGGAGATGAGCTTTACAGACTTTAGCTAACCTTAGCTGGATATCCAGACAAAAGATTTCACATTAAGACTTGAGCAGCAACCTGCACCCTGTATTGAATATTTATGAGGAAACTGCTGACCAAGATAGCCGTAGCATTGTGTACTTTTTGATGCTCACATTGATTTTCTGTATTTAGAGATACTAGACAAAATAACAAATAAGTCAGCTCAAGTGCCCTGGTAATTAGCTCATTTCAACTCAGGTATATACATGAACACAGTAGGTTATCTGAAGCAGATCAGTAGTCAGATCACATAGAATATACCTACAATGCCTTTGTCCTGGGCCTGATCCAGAGATTTAACTTGTAAGCATCCTTACCTGCTGCTCTAGTGTGCAAATTATCAAGCAGCCATGAACAGCATCTCAGCTGGAGATGGCAACTGACAACACAGTAGCAATAAGAAACAGCTTGTTTGGTTCATCCATCAGTTTAATCTGACTGGGTGAACACTTGTCTACTCCAGCAGCCATTTACCTACAATTCATTGAAAGTATCTGTAGCAGTGATTTTTATGGAAAAGGACTAGCTGCAAATTATAGCAGAGAGACTATTCAAGCAGCTGCTCTTGGTCAGATGTTTCCTACTGCACCCAGGAATCCATTTCTGCTTCTCAGTCCAATGTTTCGCATGGCACAACAAGAATGAATAAAAAAAAAAAAAAAAAGAGACCTCAAGCACATTAGGGAGGACAGACATTTCTCAGGATTTAGGGTTTTCCAAAGAATGAAATTCACCACAGCCTAGGCTTCCTGGCTTAAGAGTACAGCTAGGCAGTGATTTAACCATACAGAAGTGCCTATAGAAAATTCAATAATTACTACAAGCCAGTCCGTGCAGCTTTCTTTCAAGAAAAATGCAGAGAGGTTTTTGCCCCTAGAAGTCCAGAGATTAAGTTTTTCTGTTATTTCCAAATGTAGCTTTAAGTAGGATACTTCAGTAGTCTAGAAGAAAGTTTATAAAGTCTGGGGCAGATATGATGAAGGCATATATGATGTGTTCTGATTCTCCACGGAAAGCTTGTGAAGGAGTTGGCTAAACCAGAAGTACAGTGGCAATAGAAAGGGTGATTAATTAACATTTAAGATTTTGAAGCCAATTCATGAGTTAAATCTACTTTCCACTCTATTATTCTATTCTCCATTTTATTTCATTGCTTTGATATCTTAAAAAAGGAAAAGAAAATACCACATAAAAGTTTTATTAAAATTATCTGAACAAACTTTATTAATGTTTTCCTCGACTAAAAGCCTAACCAGTAATAAAAAGAAGTTTCAGTAAACCAACACATTTGCTATTTCTTCTATTAAACTACCTAAAATCTTTTTTAAAAAAATACATTAAAAGTATTTATTTTGAGAAAAAATACCTTTGAAAAGAAATATATTTAAACAAACAAGCAAAAAAGTGCTGATCATTGTATATTTGTCACTATGTACAAGAGAATGAGAAGCCTGATTGTAGGAAAGTCTATGAGAACAGGTGGTCAACATAAAACAATAATTTTAAATAGTCAAGTAGTATACAAATATTTATAAATGTCCTCTCTTTTGTGGGTCAGTTTCATGATCTCTGCCTGTTGAGAGTAGCCATTGTCGGGACAAATGTAGAAGGATATAATTTTTTAATAGCTTGAGTGCTCTACAACTGCTATCAAAAATAAAGAAAACAATTGGTTATGTACTTTTTCTGTTTTGCTCTAGAAGACTTGACTAGTTACTACTGTATCCTGACTTAACAAAGAGAATAGACACGAAGTTTTGCTTTAATATATAGATCTTATCGTGGAGATGCTTGAAAGGTAAATCAGGACTTTGCATAACTGTGGGACACAACTGCAGAACATCAGGAATAACCTATACAGTACCTGCATTCAAAAGCCCTAGAAAGACTTCTTTGTAGCACTAAGAACTGAGCACTACAACAGATATTAAACCTGGATCCTATAACAAGCACTTGCAAACAATTTGATCCTTTGTTCATCTTTCTGACTCTTTTCTCATTACCATCTCTCTATTTGCTATCCCTTCCCAACATTTCTTCCTACTTGTAGACTGTGAACTAAGCCAGGGCAGCAAAGGACAGTAAAGTGAAAGTCCTCTCTCCCACTCCATCACAGTCCTAGTGCTTGCCCCATTCACTGTAGTTTGATTTTCTGAGCACAGCTCACTCCAAACTGACTTGATCATTTGATTCTCTCAGTTGCCAGGATCCAGAAACTACTGACATTCACCCTTTTATCTTCTTTATCTATTTCATATTTACCGCTTTTTTCCTCACACAAGGTTGTTGTAGCTTGCTACAATTTAGTTTATATTTCTCTCTCTGCGTATTTCTCTGCTACACCTTTCTATTCCAAGCTAGCTAATGCATCCCACAGTTTTTCCACTGGAATAGAAAACTGTAGAATCAAACAGAACAGCAGTTGCTGTGATATCTGTGCTAAAGACATCAAACAGCAATCACAAGCGCCCTCTTTTACCTCATTTAAGTTTTGTAAGTAGAAACAGAAAAGTGTCAATGTGGTTATGGAAAACTTCTATGCTATCGGCAGAAAGACTGAAAGACATCTCTGATATGAGTCAGCATACTTATCTTGTCCCTATATGAACTCTTTCAGTCACAGTATAATTAGCACACTTTTTGTATGCTTTCTTTTTTTCTTTGTAAGTGGGACAAAGAAATATGTTTTCTAATGTAAAGGGATATGATTTCATTTAATTAAAACATTATAAACATCATCTGTAACATTAAAACCTCTTTCAGCATTTAAGAAAGAATTAAGATGAGATCATCTTGCAAACTGTCTCCTTTAAGTTGTTTCTTAAACAGAGACGAGAGTTGAAATAAAACTTTTGAAAGACAACATAACAATAACTGCTCTGATTCTTCAACATTTTACTTGCAGACTGAAAGCCTGCAGGAAGGAACAAGCCTAGAAGCAACGCTAGGAATGTAGTTTCTGCCAGACAGGAAGAGGAAGCCATTAATAAGTATGGAATTTGCTACTAATACATAAGTTTCTACCAGATTCCCTTTTGAGAGATAAATAATCCAAAACTCATCCTAAAATTAAAAGCCGTATCTGAATTGGGAAGAGGGAAAAGGACTAAGGTACATTATGAGGGATAACAAAAGGAGTAGTATGACTATCTAGTGGCTAGTGCTAGGTTGTTTGGTTGGATTTTTTTTTTTTTGTTGGGGGTTTTTATTTGTTTGGAGTTTTGTTTGTCTTTTTTAATGCAGCAATAGTGTGCTTAAGGCAGTGACACAACTAGAAGCCAAAGATCTCCCAAGTCAGGACTCATTGTTCCCTCTCTGGCCAACAAACACTAAATCCTCATTAAGACATAGCACATACCAATGCTTGAAGCCATAATCTATTGATATAAAATAACAAAAAGACAGTATTGCTTGCATTTTGATCATGCCTTCAAACAGATCCAACCCAACAGAACATTTGTGTCAAGAGAAGCAAATTCTTGCAAAAGATAATTATGTAAAAAGCTTCAACACATTTCACGTTAGTGCTTATTATTTTATCTTAATCTTAAGTACTACTGCAATTAAAATTTCATTATCAGCTATCAATTGACCCATCCCCTGAACATTCTGTAATAATTAAAGAATATCACTCCTCCTCCGCTTTGCCCTCTTCTCTTGAGTTGCATAAACATGCTATATGCCTATTTAAAACTGAAATGCCTAATGGGAGCAATTAAAATTTTACATATCAAACATTTCACAAAAAAATCCAAAACAGCAATCAAAAAAGCAACCAACGAACCTCCTTTCTACCCCTTTTTATATAGTTTTCTTCTAAATTCAATAGCAAAGCCTGGGACGCACGCAGGAAATCAATTAATTTGCTACTGCCTCTTTGCAGGGATTCATTAGCAGACAAAGGAAAAATAGCAGCAGGTATAGGACATACATTTGCTGCCTGAATCCCTAACCAGAGGAATTAGAGCTGACAAAGAAAAATCAGCTTTTAGCTGGGTTTTCCTATTGGCTTTCTATTCTTGCCTAGCTAACTTTAATAATAGCCAACAAATAGGAAAACGAAACAGCAGGAGAGGATATTCCCGCAAGTCAAACCAGTCTCCACTGAAGTAGTAGACACTGCCTGACCCAATCCCAAACATCAGAATGCTGATGTTTTATTTTTCCATCCTTGAGCTAAGTTAAAAGTCCAATCCAAACTATACGGCATATCAAAAAGATTAGTTATGTCTAATCTCTTCTGTTGATGAAGTATGAGGAATAACCTGATATCAGACTAACTTTCGTAAATGTGAGTTCTGATTACTTTAAGTTTCATCCTTCAAATATAGTTGTCAACCCAGCCTCAGGTTGTTACAATTCTTAAAATAACTGAAGAATCCTGAAAACCTGTCAAACAAAGAAATCTGAGTGCCCTTCACAATTCAGTCAGACTCCTCAGTGACTCTTGTATAGCTGAAGTCTCCTGTGGCAGTTGTTTGAAATCTGGTATAACAAGTATCTATTTTGGAAAATGCAATCGGTGTTCAAAGTTGAGGTTTTACCGAGCAGAGAAAGAAAGAGTAAACAAAAAGTAAATCCCAAAACCCTCAATTATGATCTTAACACACAGAATAGTTTATCATTTTAACTTGACTTTAACAGTAACAGGAAGAAAAATAAAAGAAGAGATAACTGTTTTCTTAGCAGAAGGAAAAGTTTGAGTGACTGCATACAAGGAAATTAAAAAAAAAAATTTGAATTAAGAATGATTCAAAACTAGCAGAGGCTAACTCAAAATCATATCCTACCGAAACTGCTCAAAAACTTATAGGTATTTTAACACAAGGGATATTCCCACTGCTAGTGAGTGAGGAGCTTTTGAGATGCTATGAGGATATCTTCCCTGCTCTAGGAAAGGGAGAGGTCTTGGCTAGGAGAAACTGAGACAACATATGCCAAATATTCTTCTTTGCTATCCAGCAAGGGGTGACTGACACCATCTGTTCCACGCTCTCCTCTTTCTTTCATGCACAGACGTACAAACAATGATGGATTACATGGTATTTCGAATTCAAGTCTGCATCTGGATTCAGATTAAGTTTCTTTTCTTCCTTGCCTCTGAGCATATTAAATATTGTGGGTGGTATGCCAACAAGTGACCAACTATTAGTCAACCTATAGGGATAGGTTATCTCTTTGATATAGTATCTTCCAGCAGCTCCCTATTTCAAAACTGTATTTCAGTTGCTTGGTTATTTTTGCTTAAAAGAAGGTCCTTCACTAATTTCTTGTTTGGATGTCAAGGAAGGATATTTGAGATAAAGCTGCTATCAATTTGAATTTAAGTTTGGAAAACTGTACAGAACTAGTAGAACTAATAGAAAGGAGTGCAGCTTCTTAGACTAGAACACCTGAAGAGGAAACCATTAATTCTCTGTATATCCACCACTAGGACGTTGTTGTACTTTGTAGTAAGGACTTAATGACACCACAGAGTTAGCATCAGTTAAAATCTTCAGCGAAACAATCTGCTGGTTATTTCTGGTTGGTCCGATCCAGATAGAAACTACTTACTGCATTACCTTTGGCTTCTACAGTTAGTTTCATTACATTGCCAATATCTGCATTTGTGTTTTCAATAAATATAGCTACCATGCTATCTGTCCTCTTAATGAGGTTCACTAGACAGCATTTGTATCCCATTTTCAGTTTGTTTTTTAACTGTGCTAATGTTTCCATTGTTCTGGTGAGATTTTTTCTGTGTTGGCAATGTGCCTCAGAAAAGGTATTTTAGAAAGCTTAAGCCAAAAATCAGTCAGTCATGTCCAAGAATGAAAATGGGTGCAACTATTAATTTTTCTCATTTAAAAAAAGTCTGTTCAAGTGTGCAGCTGAGAGTCTTTAGCATCTCTGCACATCTGTGCAGAAAATAAAAATCTATCCAATGGAAAAATAAAAAGAATCCAACAACATTAGATATCAGATTATCATAGATTGTATCATAATGTATACACATTAACAGGAGATAATTATGATTATTTGCATAATGCAATATCACTTCTTAGATTTTTCTGGCCTTTTACTGCTTGGCTTAGCAACTTTGCTGTTCTTTTGCATACAGTTTATTTCTAGTAATTACCCTCTGCTACAAAAATGTTAGGCTTTAGGGTTGATTCCATTTGGATTGGAAATTGTGCAAAAAAATTTTAACAGAGTTATTCTCAGAGTAATTCATTTATTTACTGACACATACTCAAAGTCCCATGTCTCTCAATAGCAGAATAAACACGCAGAATGAATGGATTCAAAAGGCTCCCATGTCAACCTTTTTCCTCCTTCAGCTAGGTACACAGTTTTCTGCCTCTTCATCTGCTTCTTTAAAAAAAAAAAATAAAATCCATAATCCTCAATTTTCTTTCAACTTCCATGTAGTTTATTACGCTGAAAATCATTCTCTGGTCACTTGTGCTTTGTATATACCCAGTTCATGAAACTGGAAGGTCATAATTTGTAGATCTTACAAACAAAATCTGCATTTTTGTAGACAATTTTTAGTAATCTATTTAAAAACCAGCTGGTACTTCCAAGGGTTTCAGCTGCAAATGGATGAATTTTCACTGGACACACAAGAAGTTCGCTTTGAAAAACGGGGTCTTTTAAGAGGTCTCAGGATGAGCCTTGAAATTAACCTGTTCTTTTTGAAAAAACTTGCCTGCATATGATAGCCTTCAAAGTCTTTGTTACAGTACTAATTCCAACATAGTTTTGGAAATTTAGAATGCCATGAGTTGGAGCACTGGAAGACCCAGAAAGATTCATTACAAATCCAGAAAGGTTTCTCAGACATCATGTGCCCTTACCTTTGTGGGAGGCATACATGAAGATTAACAAGAAAATAACACTTTGCCATCTCAGCTGGCAGCAGGGAGCAGACTAATGGTTAAAGTGAGCATCAGATGTGGTTTTGAAAGGGAAGATGAGAACTGAATTGGTACTTCAGGAAGCAGAAACAAGGGATTTAGCAACAAGTTAGCATTTGTCAAATTCAGTTCTTTCCCCTGCCTGAAGAATAAAATGCAAAATAACACTTAAGCTACTTGAAAAATTCTAGTTTTCCTGATAAATCACATACCTAGACAAATAATTGATTCATTGAAATAAAATATGTCTTTTTTTTTTCCTATTGGTCTAATATTTTATTTTATAGTCTTGGTAACATTTTCAGGTGTGTAGTTACTGCAGAAGGATTACAAATTTAAGCCATAACTGAAAACTTTTCACTGGGAACCAAGGCCAGGAGGAACACTTCTGACTACCAGGGAGCAGGCCAGAGCTTGGAATCTTGAGCTCCTCCAGCAGTAAGCATAGACTTCACTCTTCTATACAAAGGGAATAGTGAACAAAGGTTCACAACTGGAGCTATCTTGTTACCAAGATTTTTATTTCCTAATCCTCTCATCACCTACCTGTCTGGATTATAAAAACGTAATCAATTCTCCATATTATTTTTCCCTGTTTGTTCCTGGTGGCAATGCCTGAATAGTTTGGTAGGTTATAGGCATAGAAGGCGGCTCAAGAACAGCATTTTTTAGGTCCCACTCAACATACATATTTCTGCCCATAATTCATCTGTGCTTCATTGCTACATGACCACCTGATCTCAGTGCAGTTGGAACTTATACACCACAGGCACCCTTGCTGTTGTTGCTCATGACAGCAGACCCCTTAAAAAGGGTCATTCAGCCGACTTGTTTCAACTACATCTCCTACATAATGTCTCTACAAGACACCATACCTGGTGGCAGACTTCGCAGAGCACATACATCTATAGCTAACCGCCTACAAAGTGATCCAAAGCCATGCTGTGGAATGGAACTGACTCAGGCTTTCTTCCTGACACAGCTTGTTTCTTGCATGGTAGCCCGTGGATGCAGATAAGCAGGCCAAATGTTGCATAAGGTTCAGCCATAACACAAGTTGTTCTGGAAGTTTTAACTATAACACAGAGGCTGAGCAATTAGCTCAGAAGTAGCACAGTGAGAATAAGAGAAGAGAAAAACGGTGGGGGGGGAAAGAGGGATGGAAATATAGATATCCTCAGATATGCAGGAACAGAACAGGAGGTATTCAAAACATATGTCTGAATTACAACTAAAGAAAGCAATAATACCTTTAGAACTTGAAGTCATGATTTTCACACATCTGGAGAGGTAGAGCAGACTTCTGTAGCTAGATTTCAGCTCCATGTATTTTCTATGATAAGGTCAATTACAGCAACCAAGTAAATTATTTATTATGTATATTTATGGGAGCATTTGACAAGAGAAAAAGAACATTAAGTCCACTCTGAAATGCACATGTATACAAATCTATCTCAAGTACTTCAAAGGTTGTTAGAACACCATATAAACAAGCCTTGCCAAGGAACCACTCCCCTAGCTAGAGCTGAACAGCTGTGGTTTTGTTGCCACAGAGAGACATGAGTGAACTCCTAGCAGCAGATTACCCATGTTACCTATCAATCAGTCACTTTCCATGAGTTTGAACAAAAGCGCTGGATCTTGTTGTCACAGCATTGTTCCACTCTGTCAAACTACGCTTTCTGATCCAAGACCTGTGCAATGGAACAATATGAAACTGCAGCAATGAGGGTATTTTTTGCAAAAATTACTTGCTTGACATAAACAGACCTGTACATCAAGCCACATGCAGTATCTGTCTTTCTCCCCTTTCCCCAGAGGATTTAACCTTTACTTAAATTCTATTTTCCCACTGCAACACATCACCAAAATGCAGAAGTCAATTACCTAATGCCACACACTCTTCATACAGGACACAGGATCACAAAGGAAGTGTTCAGAAATTCAAAAACACCAGACAGCTTTTAATGCTTATTTCCTTTCTGTGTGTATGTTATGACTCCATTTTCAGTTACAAACTACTTATTTTTCACAAGACCCCTGCTTAAATCAGAAGCTCGGAAAGGACAGCAAATGCTCCCTGGTTGACTAGTGAATGTTTACTTCCTATTCATCACTCACTTTGTGACCTCAAACTTTATTTACTGCTTACTGTTCAGGCTCTGCTATGAAGACAGAATTGTTAATTCCCTTAGTAGATTTTTCTATAGCTCTCATTATTCTGGCATCCAAATATTTCACAAAAAACAGTAATGGCTACAAAAACTCATGAAATGAAAAAATATTTATTACATTTTACAGGCATTGAACTGAGAAAAAGAAAAAGTAAGATGTGTAGAACTTGAGACACGTAGAACCAGATTTTTCAGAGTAACTGATTTTGGGTAACTACTCATATGTTTATAGAACACTGGGTCTCAGCTCTCCATACAGTTAATTTGAACAGTCTTATCTCCAGCCCTTGCAACTATTCTACCATTACATGAAGACCAGCTTTATTATTCCAATGGACTTTCTGTATGGAAAAGTAATTGCAGAAGATTGCATCTGATTCTTATGGTTATTTTCTCTGTAGGTTCTCAAGTGATTAATAAAATATCTGACCTTATAGGACAGCCTCTCACTGGAAGCACTGGTTTATGCTTTTCATCCTAAATTTTATCAGCCACCTATTTCCACAGATCCTGCAAACCCTAAGAGTTCCATCCTGACAGCAAGTTTAATTGACGCTAACTGAATGTTTGAGGACTTCCTGAACGTTTTAGGAAGCTGAGTTTTAAAAATTCAAGAAGTACCTTGAAGAAGAAAAGGAAAAAGGAAAAAAAGGAAAGTAACTTTATTAATTTGAAGTATTCACGCTTCTCACTCAGCCTCCTGAAGAAAAGGGGGCATAAAAGAGGGAAGCTAAATATAGCATAATAATAATTTAGAAGCAGCTAAGCACTGCTGCTGAACGGCAGGCAGAACTAACACACACAACTTCAGTGGATTAATATTACTAAAAGATTGCTTTTATTCCCCAAAAGGAATAGCCAAAGACAGTTTTATATCAAGATATTCTTCATTCCCCCCCCAACTCCTAAAAGAAGGCATGCCTGAGAAGAGTTACATCAAGCGTACTGCTACCTTAGTGAATAGACAAAACTCAGATGTCACCTACTAGATTCTTTCACCAGTTTCTCCTCTTCCTTCATTTTACAGCTAGTTTTAGTTCTTCAGTTGCAATTAGTACGTAGATGCCTTACACCCAGTTCATCAGGACTCACTTAATGTAAATAAGTTATCTCACTTAAATTAATTGTCTAAACTGTACATAATAAAGAGCTGTCAGATTCAAACACCTTCTTCAAGACAGGGTAAGTCAACATTAGAATTGCATACTCATTGTCTACACAGCCTAGATATGTAGGCTTCACGCTTGGAACACTGGAGACAGCAGAGATGAACGTGCCAACTTCTTTTCAATGCATAAACAATCAGACCTAAATTATTAGCAACTATATTTCTAGTCAAAAAGCCCAACTAAAAAATGCAGACATACTCAGAACTATAAAATGAACAAGCCCTCTTTAATCCAGGCAACTTGAGAAAATATTAACAGCCCCTGGTTAAATTTTCACAAAGCTTTCATAGGAGATGCCCATTTTGAAAGAACAGCTGTTCCTGGACGTGAACCTCGCCACAAACAACTCTTTTCCCCCACCTTTTACACTAACGAACCTTTTCTTCTGCTCGCCAAGTCACTCCTCTCTAGCCTCCTTAAACTGAAGGAGAAAAATACCAATAACAGTAGAGAAATCCTTTAGTCACTGCAGCAGTAGCAAATATAAAGATTTCCAGGAGGCTGGTCTGAGCAAAGGCCTGTTAAAAGCAGGACAACAGCATAGGTGTGCCAGTAGCAGAGCTAATGAGCAGCACATGTTTTCAGTTAAACCCCTTAATTTAAAGCTTCTTCTGAGCCAGGAAAATGTTGGGAATGAACATAACAGGTAATCAGTAACCCTCAGAAATCAAGACTTGAAGTCAATTTTACTGCCAGTCCAGTAATTACTGGGTGTCTTTTATTTATTTCATGGAGAAAAAAGAGATACTTTTATAGTCACATATAGTCACATATAGTCACAAATCTAGAATGAATTTCTGAGAGTAACAACAAGATGAAGAAAGGGTTTGAATTGTTGTATATAGTCATACTGCTTTACCTTATACTAAATCTCATTAACTTGCTTTACCTAGCTGCTGAGAATAGCATTAGGATAATAGTTGGAGACTGAATAAAGCTTATCTTCTATGCACCTGTTAATTGTTACATCTCAGACTTAACCCATGCCATCAAGTTCCATGCCAAAGTGATTACAAGCTCAGTCAGGTGATCAGAAGATATTTGGTCCTGTTCCACTTGTGCACAAACAGCTAAAGGTCTAGCAGCTTTCAGTCCTCTTAGCTCCTCACTTTGCACTCTTACGCTGCAGCTTCTCATAATGAAGGGAAAGCATGTAGGCAACCCACTGTGATAGAGACCATTAAACAGTAATTAACAGGCAACTGCTTCCAGCCCCTTCTTCTGCTGTGTCCTTTTAGAAAGGGGGAGGAAAGGATGGAGGACAGACTGATGAAAAAACAGGAAAGCACAGAGACAGGACAGGAAAACAGGGACAAAGAAAGTCCTGAGCCTTCCTACAACAAGAGGAAGCATCCCCATTTATCTGTCACCTTGTCCGAAGCATCTCTGCCCTTCCTTACAGGCTTTGACAGGACAGAATTAAAGCCTTTTCCTAAAAACACCAGAAATGTTTCTACAAAGGAACAGGAGATTTTGGAAGAAGCCCTCCACACGATGGAAGGAACATTTTGCGCCTGAAAACATCTGTATACCTTGCTACTCCTAGCTTTCCTCACTACTGCCAAGTGGAAGGAACGGTGAGAGTCGTATTGCAACAAGAGGAGCCTCTTGCGCACATGAGAAACCTCGGCCTGATCTGAAGAGGAGCCTCAGGAAGACCCTGCTCACCGCTCCTGGTCTGCAGGCGCTTGCTGCCTCCT
>Ga0181612_109412_pt1 | contig 16977 bp, 15 predicted proteins | sample HoacroProtozoa21_FD_119630 | JGI IMG/M metagenome (GOLD analysis project Ga0181612, IMG submission 119630) | Hoatzin crop microbial communities from Cojedes, Venezuel. Combined Assembly of Gp0051906, Gp0051904, Gp0051908
ATTACCTTTTTTTTTTTTTTTTTTTTTTTGTTCTAAGAGGACCAGTTCAAATAGATTTGTTCTTCATCAGCTGCATAGCTAAGTTAAAACTGCCTTAAAAAAGTAACTTCTACCTGTAGTAGAAATGAACAGTAGTAGGCAATACTAGGTTGGGTCAGTGAACGGACTATGAAACACCTTTAACAAACGCCTCCCTCACTACATACAAACAAATGCTAGCAGATGACAATTTAGTGTTACGCAGTTGCTAATTTAAATTCTAAGTACCTACTGCTTTTAAATTCAAAGTACTTACTGTTTATTTTCGTAATAGATGTTATGCTGTGAAGTCTGTTCTCTCCTGTTTTGTATATTTTAATATAAACCAGGTTGCCTCTCACAGAGCACCGGTTACTGGAAGCAGCAGTGATGCAGAAAACTCATTTTAACTTTACAGAACCCATGTAGATCCCCTTTTTCCACCCCTTTCAAATGATGCTGTCTGTGACTGAGAAGCAGCCGGAACATTTCAAGACAGACGAGCACGTGCCCTTCCAAGTGATCCAGATTACTTATTAACACATTCTCTGTAACAGCCCTTCAGTATATAGTTTAATAATAAGTAGTAAGGAAAGTATGTTTGGAGCAAGGAATTTTTTGCTCTGTGTTACAGGCCCTGCTCCGCTAGCTAGAACGGAACGCTAGCTTCACGTCTTCCCCTGACGACGCGTTTGCCCATAACACTAGGAAAAGAGCAGCGGCGAAAAGTGTACGAACCGCCGCTGCTTCCAGGGCGGAGGCTGACCGCTGCCTCTGCTGCCCACTGTCACCCTCCCTCTGAGGGGGGGTCTCCTGGCTCTAGAACGGTATGCAGCTGCCTGGAGCTGAACAGCAGATAGTGGTCTCAGGTATCAAATAAAATCTGAGAACAGTAAATACCTACTTGCAAGTGGTAGTAGTATGAAACTGAGCTGGTCAACAGATTATTAAACCATCAGACCCTTTTTTTTTAGCTGTTGTAAGTATTATAATTTTCCTTTCCTGTGCCAGATTATATAGCCTGAAGCTTCCCAGGCTAAGAGGGTGCTGGATGTCACCATTTAAATTAGGAGCAGGAAGATGCTTCCATCCCATTACAAACAATCCCTGTTACTGCAGGGACTTGGACAAACGCAGAAGTTTCCCCGGGGCAGCAGACTGCGATGTCTGCGTGCATCTCGCGAGGCTGGGCGTTCACGGCGAGATGCTGCCGCGCACCATCTGATGACTGTGCTGCTTACCTGAGGTTTTTTCGCCCAGAAAAACAGGTCACGTGATGCTAATTCCTAGTTAATAGGCAGGACTGATGCACACAGTGAATGGCTGGTGAGCACCTGGTCTGTGCATCAGCCTTTGTCACCCACCCTCCAGGATAATGCTTGTACCAGGTTCCACCACTGTCCTCTTAACGATTGATGCCATCTTTTGTAATTCTTTGACAGCTGTTTGTTTTAAGAGCCAGATTTGTATAGACCAAGCATTCCACACCCAAACTTGATGGAGATACAGAAAATTTGCCACAATCGTAGAATCAAGTAAGGTTGGCGGGGATCCTGCTGGAGTACTCAGTAGGAAATGCAAAAAGGAAAACAGAAGCCCAACACTAATAGTTGTTTAATAGTTGTTTTGCATTAAAAGAAAATACTGCAGGCTTTAGAGCTCTTTGCATCCTGATCAGTGAGAGAACAGCAGGGAGATGCGGGCATTTCTGACCTCTTTGTGTTCCCTCGCTTGGGCTGGCAGGCCCAGAGTTCCCTGTGGCCACACAACTTTGCTTCACTTTTGAGAACAGGTAAATATTGCTATCTCGTTCCTCATTAAATTAATTTATAGAGCAAAAAAAATATGCAAAAATATCAGGCGCCACGCAAGCCGAGATGCACTGAAACCACAACCACCTGATCAGTGGTTTGTACATCCCTGGGGAAGGGAAGCAACGTACTGCAGCTCTGCGGAGGCACACGCAGTTCTCTTGCGTGGCCCCAGAGCGGCCATCCGGGCTCCTGCCTGCCACGCTGCAGCAGGGCTGTCTGGCCTAGGAGCTTCCCTGGCCACGCGTAGGGACTCGGGTCGCAGACTCGCAGCAGGTCACGCCTTCAGCCGCTGTTTTGGTAGCGCTTCCAGAAAACTCCGGCCCTGATGCCGTTTTACAGACGTACAAAGCGCAGTGGCTCACGTCAGCTGTCCTTCAGTTTTAGAAGTGCAATAAACCAAAGCTGTGTCAGTGCAAACTGCAAGAACTGAACAATGCCAAAGGTGTTTCTCAATCCAGCAGAGTGTTACAGAGAGGTTACTTAGTCTAGAAAATGGACTTACCTACAAGAAGTACCCTTGAGTCACTGAGTGGATCTTCCTCCTCGTCCACCCCTGGAATGGTGCCTTGAAGGAAACCGATGACAAAGCAGCAGCTCACCTGATGGTTCTCACCAAGCTGAATTGTACTGAAGATTGAAACTTCAATCACTTTCACAAATAATACATTTCACTATAAATAAGTACCTTCTGACTTTATAAATATGCTCAAAGTGATACCCCTTTCTATTTATTTAGAGATGTTTCTGTGATTATTTTTTTTAACTCTGTACAAACTGATTGTGCTTATTCTGTTGCCTTTGAAAAAAGAAATATTTTTTTAAGCCAAACCACGATTCTGTAAGAAGAGAATGTTTACATGTTTAACTTTTCAGTTGCTGTAGGTACATGTTTCGCAAGTCAAAAATTAAAGAAAAGGGTTGACAAATCGTACACACGTGCTGCCAGAGTCTTTCTATGAGAGATGAACAAACCCAAAACTCTTCTACTGCCGCCAGCAGAGGCAAATTGCCACCCAGGTAATGTAACTCGATTCAACTCTGTTCTATTCAATAAGAAATAAATGCAAACAACCTTTAGAACCAGAAATTTATTGTAGCTTATAGACTTTCCAAACTGACCTGTTACCAATATACACATCTGAAAAGTTATACCGACAGTGGCTACAAACTGCATCGGGACATTTACAACCTTTCAGTATTACCATCAAGTCATGATCAGTTTTGGTCTAAAATACAGCAGCTACAGCAACAGCATATGGAAGGATAAGTCTTCTACACATTAACACAGGACAACTGTCAGACATAAGTTAAAAGTTTCCCAGTTTACTTAAAACTAGCAGTTATATTACCACGTAAGTAGTCAAAACCATTTCCCCATTTTAGAAATCTAAAATTTTACATTAAAAAAAAAAAAACAAAAACAAAACAACCCCCAAAACCAGTAAGCTAGCTGTGTGGGTTCTCTTCCCTGCTCCCAGGTCCATCTACTATGGTAAAAGGCACTCCGCAGCCGAGCCTCACCCCAGGTAAAACCCACCACAGATCGCATTACACACAGCGCTAGGTGAGAACAGGTCTGCTCTGAAAATCAAAATGACAGAACCATTTGGATCCATCCTTATCTGTTCTCTCTTTATAGAAACATTTGGATCCATCCTTATCTTTCCTCTCTTTGCTGTGCCCCCCTTTTGGCTCACTCGTTGCTCCTCCAGCACGCTCACCCAGCGCAGCCCTTCCCTGCCGTGTACCCCCAGCCGCTGAGCAGCCTGCTGTGAGCTGTGGGCTCTGTGCACCCAGAGCCGAGGCAGACCACATCCACGATGAGCCAGAACTGGAACTGTGCTTACCGTGCTGAGGAGCGAATGGAGTCCTAGTCTCCTGTGACAGGCAAAACAAGTTACTCTCTTAATTCACCTCCAAACGTAAAAATCAAGTAAGCAGATACTCATCATTCAAGGCTCTGCGTAAGATCAAATAAAGTTAAATAAGACCTGCCTTACAAAAAAACGAGCACTCTCCACCATGGGGTCATAACTTGCTTTTCGTACCTTTCAGCTATTTCTTTAGAGAAGTCCTTTGCATTTCCAAGTTAGAACTGTGATCCAAAACAATAAAAATCCTCTGGACTTGGAACAATATTAACATGATTCCCAAGGATCATTTATGCTCTAGTTCTTCACCAGCAGGTAAACACAATTACCAAGTGTAAACAAAGGCTTAATACACCCACAGTCCCAGTTACTGTACAAGGGGCTACAGGGAACGAGGAGGAGTGTGTTTAACAGAAATGAAAGCAGCTATGCCCCAAACCCTCCCACTACCAGATCAGAAAAACTGAACAGCAAAAAAAAAAAAAAAAAAAAACACCCCCACAAACACCTATCGATGTAGACTGGTAGCCAAGGTGCGCAGGTACACAGGGCTCAGGCTTCCCAGCTTCACTTACCAGTGTAAGGATCAACCAGCTCGGTGACCAACCCGCCCTGGCAGCAGGACGGACAGACCATCCCTGCACTGCGGGCAGCCTCACGCTAATTAACAGGAGCCGCGGCCACTCACCACAGCAACAGCTCCCTAGTTCGCCCACCAGCCAAGTAGTGTTTTTTTCCCAATAATTTAAAAGCCCTTATGCCAAGACTTAATTGAAGAAAGAAAACAACCATATTGCACAGGGCAGTTGAATGTCTGCAGAGGTTCCTAAAGCCTTTACAGCTTCTCACAAGCTTGTCTGTTCCCGTTGCAAAAATAAAAGGAGATTAAAGAAAGAAGAATTAAAGCAAAACCAGAGCGGGGCACGAGTGCACATGGCAGTCAAGGCCAATGACACTGTGTTACTGAAGCATCTATGCTAATGACTGTGCCCGTGCTCCTGCTGCAGTAGTATGAGACGTAATATTTCATGCTGCATGGTTTTTTTACTTTAGCATGTTTGAAACCCCAATCCCTGTTTTCACTACCACAAATGACATAATTACATAATTCCAATATATTTACAAAATATTAAAAAGTCTGTTAATCTTCTACATATTAACGTCATTCTGCCACTTTACACATGCACTAACTTGGGGAAAAAAAAATTAAAAGAAATCAACAGGCTGAAATGAGCAGCTTTACCCTTTGTCAACGAGCATTCTTTGCGTCTTTTAGAACGAGAAAAAGGAACAAAGCCAAGTTTGTTTCACTGAGCAAAAAAAGACAGTCCAGAAATTCATGTGCAATGGCTACAGATCAGTAGAGTCACTTAGCTGAGATGACACGGAGAAAAAAGTGCAAGGTGGTTCCTCACATAGCGTAAAAAAAAAAATCCAGTCACTGAGGCCTGGCTGAAGGAGAAGAGGTGCTAACTACAACCCTAGGGACAGCACCAGGAACTAGCTGAACACAAACACGGGGTGGGGGTGGGTTGAAGCTACTGGCCAGAATATTTTTTTTTTTTTTTTAAACACCATGAATCCTCGGTAACAATGGAGCGTGTTACAGCGGAGTCTTCTAGGGCAGAAACAGAAAGACGAGGGGAGCAGCTAGAATCAATAGCTGAGGGTCGAGTCATCCCATTCCAGCTGCTGCTGTCTATTCACGTTCTGTTGGTCCTCCTCCTGCTCTCCCTCTTCCTCCTCACTGCTTTCAGACTCTGCACTAGTGATGTCATCTTCTTCTCCATCTTCACTTTCTTCTTCCTCTTCCTCCTCTTCCTCTTCACTGCTGTGTTGATCCTCGTAAGTCTGTTAAGACAGAAATTCACTGTCGGTATCATAGTGGCCAAAATTCTTTTTAGTCTTCTGAATTCAGGCACAAAGCACCACATTAACAAAGAGCTATTACAGATTCCTTACTGGTTTTAGGAGTTCAGCAGTAATTAGGCAACCAGAAAAGCAAGAAGAAGGAGCGGTCTTTAAAACAGCTTCGTAACATTGCTACCAATCCTGTCACTCTAAAAACTAATTCTGAAGTGTGATCCTGTACTTCAGACTCTACTGGAAAAGGATCGCTCAGCAGGGTCACACAAGAGCATTAAGGCTGCACATCTTTCTGGTTCCCCATTTTCTAAAAATTCAGATGTCAGCCACAGGAGAGGAAACATTGCAAACACAGATGTTTCAACAAACAATTCTTGCCACTTGGGAAAAAAGCCGCCCATGGTTAAGGTAGTGTGCAGCATGACAAACACTAGTGCTGGACACTGACCTGTAAAATCCAATTACGTATCACAAAGCTATAACCCGCGCAAGATCCCAGACAGAACTGCTCTTGGAATTTGCCACTTTGGCACATTTGTTAAAAATTCACAGCTAATGTCTGTACTCTGTGTCCACTGGTTGGTTTTGCTCTGCTACTCCGTAATCACACCCATTACAGCTGCAAAAGGGCGTTTTTTGGTTAAGTGCTGAGACACCAGCTTTACCTCCATGGGGTTCACGGTGATGGTCAAAGCAGAGTCATCCCAGTCCATCTCATTTTCCTTTCCAGTGTCCTGGTCGCGCATCGTTCTCTGGTGTGCAGCTCGGATTCGGAACACTCCCAGAATAATCATAAAAACCAGGAAACTGACACAAACGACAATCACCACCATGGCTGTACTTGGAACAACTGCAACAAGAAAATAAAAGAAGTTTCTTAGATGATACTGAGAAGCAACTCTTACACAATGCTCGTAGCTAGTCCTCCGTTCCCACCGCCTGCAAGAGGGAAACGGCATTATACAACTATTAGATGGAGCCACACAGAGGCAGTTTGTCTTAGGCCATTTAAAAAGTCAGCTGGAGATTAAGAATTAAAACTTAGTTCCTTAAGTATAATGACATCCATCTGAAGGACTGACAACACATGGAAAGCAGACTCCACCACACACAGAGACTCCTCCCGAAAATGCCTGTTTTCTTCCTCTCACATCCTACACCCACGCCAAATTAATTTAATTAAAACAGAAAGGACAGATACCACAACTCATCAAGGGAGTAACGCTGCCATTCCTTCCTCATGCTGCTAAGAACAACTCCTGCCCTGGTTCCTCACAGTCCTCTACCTAGGTCTTACAGTCACCTCAAGACTGGCACACCTCCCATTTCCAACGCACACACCAACAGAAAGCTCTCCTGCTGGCAGGAAAAGGTCTTTCACAGATCTCTAGTAATCCACTCCTCCCTGCTTGGGCAGCAGCAGAACAGGACCGAGGAGCTGCTTCGGCTATTAGTCCAACACACTGGTGTAAACTCTGAGCAAAAAAACTTCTCTGCCGCAAGAAGCCTCTGTGACAGTTTAACACCAGCATAGAACAGCTGAAGGTCAGCGACTGAGAACTCTTACCAGAAAACGGGTGAGGGTTAGCCAAGTTGTGACCGGAGAGATCAACAAACGTATGATGCACTGGATGAACAAACTGTGGCTGCGCAGCTATGTGATTAGCATGTTCCGCTGGGTTAGCTGTGTGGATAACATTCACCTAGGAACAAAAAGAGAACGTTAAACTCCAGAAATGCAAGAATTTATTTCTGAAGAGAGAGAAAGAAATTAAAAAAAAAAAAAAATAAAAAAAATTTAAATCTCTGTTTCCCAGAGCAGGCATCCAGTCCTCCTCTGACGCAGCAACGGCTTATCTCGGGGGACAGCCATCCCCATCAGCAGCTCCTCGTATGTCACAACTCCCTGTCACCAAACCCTTCGGTTTCACAGCTCTCCAATCTGTTGTAGTTAGCCTGGCCAAGTCTGTGTACAGACACCAGTTTTTCAGAATAAACCAGATAACGCCAGTTTATTATCAGATTTGGTAGCCAGTCATTTTAATCCCCAAATAACAGTATAAACAAAGATACAGAACACATTAATTATGTTTTCTTCATTCCCATCTTTTCTTATTCTGCTGTATATCTTCAGCTAACAGCAAAGAAAAAAATCCATTATTACAGTCAAAGGGTTAAGAAAAAAACCTATTCTTTAAAGTTTAACCCATGCTGAGCATCGCTGACTTTTAGTGCAACCGCAAGCTCCTCATCTGCACAGCACTGCGTGTTTCCTCGCCCAACAGCAGAGCTAAAGGTAGCCGTCCTGGGGCGGGCCGCTGCGACGCAGGAAGAGAGCACGTGTACTGCAGCACGAGGAAAGCACTTCCAGTTGAACAGTTTGGTAAGATCCCAATTCAAGCTCACAGCATTTCCTCAGGAAACAAAACCACATTACTTAACACAAAAAATTCTATTCTGCAGCACAGGAGGCTCCCCAGCCCAGCGTAACCACCCAAGCACTGTAAACGCAATTAACTTTACAATGCAGAAACTCAAGCTCACAGGTGAAAGATGCAGAGATACATCATAGTTCCTCTCAATATAAATAACTTCACATTCCAGCACCTGAAATTTTAGCGCCCTTTATGGACAGCCCTGCTGTACTTCCACATACTTGATGTAAGTGTACTAAGGAATAATTAACTTGTATTCTACTGCAAACACAATCTTAGCCTGTCTGTGCTCTTACATGAGCCCTTAGTATCAGCGATTTAAGCATCGATTTAAACATCACACAAGCAAAACAGTGAAAGGCCCAGCAAGTTCATCTGTGGAATCCTAGAAGTTACACACGAAGGCCACTCCAGTCTCTGGCAGCACTACTCTTACTCTGTTTGCTCGGTTTTTGCTAAATTAATACCCTGTCTTTCCAATTCAGCCTTTTTTGCCTTCACACTTCCATTAGCCACACTATTCCTTCCACAACACACCAGTTTCACCTCTGTTTAGACAGCCTTATTTAAAGCTGAAATGTAGGATTAAGAACACATTTATACATAAAATACAGCCTGAAATGCGCATGTTTACCAATATTTGTTTACAGGACAAAAATCTAAATCAATAATTGATCAATTATCTGTAAGTGGAGACAATACCTTCCATTCCCCTAGCCACCCAGGCTCTCAGAGTGAGAAGATCAGCTTACATACCTCCACTTTAAACTCATTGCTGACATAGCGTCCATTAAGCTCAGAGCAGACTAATTTGAACTTTCTGTCAAAGAGAGAAACGGTGTGCCAGTTTCTGTAGCGTATCAAATGCAAAACTTCTTCATAACTAGCCATCGTATCAACCCCTGCGGAGAGAAATGAACAACTAAAACAATTACTTTGCAAAACACCAGTGCAACATCACATGCCCAACAAGTATTTCTCCTTTTCTTCAAGTAAGTTTTCTTGGCTGACAGATTTTTCACTTCGTAGAAAAAAGGTAACACCACAGACACCCATATGTGCTTCCACTGAAAATTCCCTGGTTTGATTTTGTGATCAAATCCTAGACCCACTTAGTCTTTAAAGGGATCCTGAGAGCCTTTCATTCAAATACATTAACATATCCTGAATATAAAATAGAAACGAATGATGCTCCTGGGCACTGGATTCTCCGTGTAATTTGGGACTTGAGACGAGAACAGAAAGGCGGTTCTAGAACGACCTATTTTCAAGAATCACAGCTTCCCACAAAATAGTTGTAACACCTCTAAGCTTGACATTCTAGTCAAAAACGAAGTATTTGGAGTAAGGTGTGACAAACCACCTCTCCAGCACGCTGTTCCCATTATCACTGTCTTCAGACCCTTCCTACAAAAAAACCAGAAGTAGTAACCCCTACCTGTGATTATCATGCCCAGGTTGGAACTACTCATCTCAATGCCTTTCTGCTGTAATCGTGTCATGTCAATCTCCAGGCTTTCTTGTTCCTGGTTTAGTTCCTCTCCTAGCACCGTCACCTCACACGTATCCAGGTTATGCATGATCTCTTCAGACACCAAAGACTCTTGTACTAAAAAACAGAGAAGTCGTCAAAGAGGTAAGCAGAAACAAAGGTGAAGCAGACAAGAGCCCAGGAGCTATAAAAAGTCACATGCAAACTCAACTCTTCTTTCAGAATAAATATTAAGATCTGGGCCTGAAGTAAAGAGAGCAATTATTCATGAAATACTGGTTTTAAAAAAAAATACAAAAAACAAACAAGGGGGATTTACAGGAAGGTAATGGCCTGGGCTTACTACCATTTCCAGATAAATTTTTGTTCGCCCAGAGCAGAGTATCTACACCTTCTCACAAGAGATACACATCTTCGTTTCCCCCACTAGATTCTTAAAAGAGAAATCCATGCCTCTGGAAGAGGAAGATCCTCCAGCGTGATCACCGAAGGGGGTGAGGGCAGGCACGAGCCCTAAGCAGAGCAGGGTGTTACCTGTGGGATCTTCGTCTCCATCTCCCTCTGGCTCCACCTCCCGCGTAATGGTGCTGATTATGCGAAGCTCAGGGAAGAGGGAAACACCCTCAGAACTCTCAAACTCTGAGGCCGAGCGGGCAAAATGGTTGATGCCACTGAGGCTGATTTTTGGTTCCTCTGGTTGCAAGACCATTACATACCCCTCCACAGCAGGAATGGAGACGCAGGCCTCTTCATTGAAACATCTACGAGATACAGAAGCAGTTCGGTGCAGTCAAGGAGGCTATTTGAGCGGGAGGCGTAATTATGCAGAGTGATTGCTTTATAAATTTTTAAAAAGCTCTGTCTCAGACCCAAGAGTCTTAGATAAATTCATCAACTGTGTTGGCAAGTAAGAATTCTCCACCAAGGGAGCAACTTACAATTAATTTTTACTTACAGTTAACGTTTGGCCCCATTTTCTATGCTACGACTAACAGCCACAGATAACACCTTTAATGAAGGCTGTGATACCGGAGACATACTCACAGCATACCCTTGCAGTAAGTTCCTCCCTATCTTACACACTCCTTACTACATTGTCAGGAAGAATAAATGTGTGATGGTTACACACAGCAAGACTCCCTTCTCTATCACAACTGAGATACCAGGCTTTGGTATCGCTGTACAGTGGCACATTCTTTCAGCACTAGGACGTACTTGACAACGCTGGTGATTTTAAGCCTCCGAATCCCAGGTGTTGGGAACTGGCGGGAATTCAGATAGGAAATGTGCTGCATGGCCTTATCAACCCTGTCAATATCCTCCCCTTCCAAGGTCAGCGTTGACTGGCTTGGGTTCATGTGGACCTGAAACAACAGGGGAAAAAAATATAAGAGAATACCCACACAGTAACAGGATCAGGTAATTCAAACTGGAAGTTCAGCAGTGCTTAACCTGGTAAATGCTAGGATAATTACATCTGTATTCAAAGCAATAAGGCCATTACTTATTGGCCTTGTAGTAAATAGTTTAACTTCCCTATTCATTTCTTCATTCCAGTGGAATACATTTAATGTTTCATTCTTTAAGAAAAAAAAACTAGGCACTTCTCATAGTTCTGATGTAAAGATTCTAGTAACATGGAAGAGAGACAGCTAATATAAAGGACAAATTTAGCTCTGTTCACACAACCTCGCTATTAAAAAAAGGCATGCAAGTCAGTCTCATTCTTCTCAGCTGCTTGTTAAGAATCTCTGTCTTTTATTAGACAGCCTGCTATAGCTGGTAAAAGAGACAGGCTTACAAATACAGAATTTCTCTTCAAGACTTAAAGAGAACACAGTAACACTCTTAAATTCCACTAAGACCATGTCTCTATGAGAAATACTTCCTAGTTTTCACGTAATTTTAGTGAAAAATGTCACAACAGATTAGCTTGTTCTATTCGGGACACCCATACAACTTGTAACAATTATCACCAAAGCAATATACGTGCTCCCCTCTATTCACATGCAACGTTACCTTCACGCCTTTGCCAACGCCATCAGCCATTTGCAAATCCAGTCCCTCTTTGCAAGTATATAGGCAATCGATCACCTTCTTGTTTTCCAGTTTACCGGAACGAATCATCAAGCCCGCCAGATTGCCTCGGAAAAACTGAGCCATGTGGAGTTCACCACCTTCATAAAGGAAGGAAAGAAAAATCTTTATATGTTTTGATTCTTTTCGCTTTATTTTTTCTTTTGTAAAACAACAAATATGCCTTCTGGTACCACAAAGTATTACATACATGCGGGTTAGTTTTTATCCATTCTGGGTGTTAACCTTGTGATTATGGTCAAGCATAAAGAAAGAATTAAACAGTTCACCATGCATATGGCCCTCGAAACAGGGGTGGCCATCTTGAACTGTGAAACCAAGGCTAGTATTTTCATAACAAACATTTCAAAAGAAATCGCCCATACAGCGAGGTGGTGTTCTTCAGAAGTGAAAAGACAGAATCAACAAGATGAACTACGAAACCCGAATCTCGATGTTGAGGTAACGCCTCCCACTAGTCGATTCTCTACAGAACAGGCAATGCCCGTCAGGATGGAAGACGACAGCATCCTTCCTCTAGATCTTAGCCACCTCCATCTAAACCAGTCATTACAGGCTCTCTTTACGCTCAAAAGGTAGAAAGCAACATCACAAAGTGATTCAACTCATTCTGAAAAAGATGGCTAAGAGTTAATTGATCCCCTCTAAAGGTGCCTTCATCTCTGTACGGACTCCAGTGAGCAGTTTAAACTCAGGTAACTAATTTTTAGATATCGGAGTTAAGCCAAATGAATTACAACCCAATAAGCTCCTTATTGCTTCGATTTTTTTGAAGATGACATCGTGATGATCACCTAGCCCATATCTTGCTAAATAACGGGGGCCACAGAACACCACCCAGAAATCTGTATTTCAAGGTCATCACTTACTAAGCTACTAGATTTTTAGAAAGATGTTTAAACTTGTTTTAAAGATTCTAAGTCAAAAATGTTCCCTGGAGTAACTCCAGAAAATTTTCTGTAATGAATTGTCCTGTTACAAATAATATAATTTCCAGTTTAGATTTGTACAGCTGCAGCTTCTAGCCCCTGGATTCTGTTACATCCTTGCAAAATTAAATTGTGATGCATAGCTACAAACCTCTTGTCAATCGGTCTTGCTTTGAGTGGGGAGCTGACCTACCCAACTTTCAGAGGTCTTTCCCAACCTACTTAATAATTTTGATACACATGCATACCTACATACATATATATACACATTTATTTATATAGGATGAGGTGCATTTATGTTTTAAAAAAACTGGATGAAAGAAATTATAGCTGATATTTTACATCAGCAACTCATTTTACACCACTTCACTGCAATCACAATGGTTGCAGATTTGTACATGGATGTGCATTTGGGTGTAACCAAAAAAACCCACAAAAAACCAAAAAGAAAGCAGAAAAAAAAAATCAGCTGATGAAGCTCTGGAAATAGAAGCACAATGAAGAAACAAGCCTAGGAGAGGATTATGTGAAGGTCAATGGCCCAAATGCAATGCCTGCATTTCATGCTGTGTGCGAGATGAAGCAATGTCTTGGCTTAAAAATGAAATAAAACAGTAGGGAAAAAACTCCAGCAACCTGCAGAGGTCTCGGGCACAGTTTCATTGTCATTTTCATTTCCTGTATATTCTGTAGAAAAGCAAGACAAAGAATAGGACAACAGGGAAAGGACCAAGTAGTTACAATCTGGCAAACTCTCATCACAGAAAATACACAGCAGCACTTCCCCCAAAATGTCTGCTTGTACTCGACCCAGCTTCTCAAGGGTTACGAGTGCTTTGCAACACTACTAGCTGCAATGCAGGGAAGCAGCATAACTATGCTGTTACAAGAACATAACATTCATGGCAAGACAAGCTGAGAGCCCCACACACAAGCTGCACTAAAAACAGTCACACTGGGGAACACCTCAACTGCAGATCCCCAGACTCACACAAACCGCCATGAGCAATGAGATACAGGTCTATTAACCTGCTCAATTTATCTTCTCCTCTCCCAGCTACTGCAGGGGAAATTATGGGGAGATCCAGCCTATATCAGCAAATCACCAAGAGGTATTAAATGCTGATCAAAAGGAGCCATTACCGACACACATTTTTAATCATAATAATACTATCATATGTATTAAGCAGTCAATTTATCAGATGGAAGCATCGGGGTGAGCGGAAGCACCGGAAACTAAAAACAGCTTTTAATCTTTTAAAAGAAATGTCAGAAGAACTTTTCCAAAAGCATAAAATCTCTCTCTCCTTAGAGGTGAGCTACATATATAACTTAGAGCAGCCTGATTTATTTCAAAATCTTCGTATGACAAAGAGGACAGCCTTAAGCACTGATGTCACTCCTTCGGCGTACCTTTCTCCCCTGTGTTCTAACCCCCTAAATATCAGGCTTTTGGTAGAATTTTTAAAAAGTAGTGCATCAAGTTCTTGTATTCCAGATTTTCAATGCTCCTAATTTCAGTCTGCTGTCATTAAAAAGAAAATTCATGTCAGAAGAAATTAAGGAATCATATAACGGTGCCAGTACGAAAGCAGAGGAGTTTTAAAACTAAAAGTATATGCTTTTGTTAAGATGCAGAACATACATGGAAGCCATTATACAATCCATACACTTTGCTGGAACAGAGCTTCCAAGCTCCAGTTTCTTGAAAACCAGCCACTATAGCTTCGCTTTGAGCTAGAAGAGATAGCTGGAAAGTCACAAACAAAATGAGATGTCTTATGGAGAAAATAATTAACTGACTCAAAGGGACAACAGAATGATTCTACCACTGAAGTAACATTAATACTGAAAGACAGTGAACTTGTCACAAAACAGTAAATTTGATGGGGAGGGTGTTTTGAAAATTTAACCTTCATTCACACTTCAAAGCCTTAAAACTCAAAGAGAAAAGAGACATTATAAGAAAGACGACTGTTAATTTGATTAAAATTTCTCGCAGCTTTCTATTTGTTATTCATTCAGAAGCTATTTCTGTGCATTATTGCAGACTGCAACTACAGACTATATTCTGAACTACAATAAAACATGCACGATGTAACGCTGTTTTATCTCTGAGAGAAAAGATCAGCTTTATACCAGCTAGGGTGTAATTTAATCAGCAAGCAAACATTTCCATTGAGGTCTGTGAAGCAAGAGCTTTGTTACAAAGATCTCTGGTCATCAGCCTCCACGTTCAGAGGCATTCTTCTCCTTTTTCTCAAGCTTTGAAGAGTAGGTTTCGTAAGTATTAACGCATGTGAATCAGCATTTTACAGCTTGCAGAGTATCGTGTTTTAACCCAGAGTCTGCACACAATAAAGCAGATGCCTTCTATGCGTATTTTTGTAAGCAGAAATGGTAAAATATCCAAGAGAGAGCAACACTGTGTTGCTTAGCTGAATTTACTGCTGGTTATGTTTCCATTTATGAGAACACTTTTTCTACAATATGCTTTTCCAACCTACTCGAAATTAAGTGTTCTGCTTAGTAATCTGAAGTATATGATGTACTCTCACAACTGTTTTTAAAAATAAGCTAGCTATATTTCCCATGGTTACCACAAAACTCACTTTGGTGGAATGCTGCTTGGTGAGTAGCTTCCTATTTCATATGCACCTGTGGCCAACGAGCAAAAAAACACTCATGGAAAAAATGACTAAAAGAGGAAATACGTGATACTAGCTAGGGGCAAAAATCATCTGCAAAAGACAAAACAAGTTATTTCTCATGCACTAGAAAGACTGTCCATGTACTTCTAGGCTAACCACCAAGACTGCACTAAAAAAAGTTAATTTAAAGTATTAATATTGTAAACAGTTACCTTGCCAACATGCGCCAACCACTAGCTGTGTTTCTATCTTTGAAGGATGAAGCGGGTAATCTTCAGTCACTGGGAAAGGATCATATGAAACACCGTCTACATAAAGCGTTACTGCAGGAAATTCAACACTGAGGACATAATGATGCCAATCTTTGTCACACACCTGTGCAAAGAAAGTTTGAAATATTAATTTTTTTTTTAATTAGTTGAATAACCAACCTGATGCACACTTGCATATATGTACATGCAGATGTACTGACAACCTATAAGCCTGTACAAACATACTTTATGTTTCACACACATGGCACGCATCTGAAAAAAGCAAACCAACTGTCAAACTTTTATATATAGTTTCTTTTCTTCTATTGCCAATATAGGAAGCTGCATGTATTTCCGTTCCTTTAATTTTTACAGTATCTAATAATAGTATATTGAAATTTAAAGAGACATTTCTACACGCAAGCATTCTGAAATACTGTTACAATACATTATTTGACAAAGGACCTGTATTTGCTGAAAGCGACTCTTTAGAGGAAATACATGACCGTTTTGAATCTAAAAAAAGCCTTCCACAACAGAATTATTTATAGCGAAAGCTGATTAGTTTTTTGAAAGTAACAATCTTCCCCTAAGGACACATATGGGCATTTTACCATTAAAACAGTACACATTGCCCTGCACAGAAAACAGGACATAGCTAGCTATGTCAGAAAGTAACTCATTGTTTAGGTAACTGGCAAAACTGATCTATAATAGTAACCTAAAGCAACCAAAATAACCTTTATAAATTTACAGATAGATAATTTTATCACTTGGATCCAGAGGGCTGGAAAAGCACACAAAATATTTAGCTCGTTCTGTCATCTTCTTCATGACCACAAACATCATGAATTCATAGAAACAATTTCTGCAGATCAAAGTACAGATTAGTTCTTACAGTCTCCACTCTCAAATCCAAAACAAGAAGAATACATGACTGAAAGAATACAAACAGACAACTCCTCTAAATAGGAAACAGAAATGACCTGCATCCCTCAGAGGCCTATTAACTCTATTTTTGTGGAGTAAAATCTAATTAAGAAAACTGATTCGTAGCTACCGCTCGCAATGCGTAAAAAGTCACAAATGTTATTTCAGCATGAAAAAGGATTAAGAAGATAAGTTCTTCTGCTATCCTATTAATGCTCTGATCTGCAAAAATGCTGCACACTCAGAAGTACTTTAATGCTGTAGCCGAAGTGGAATATCTTCTGTTTTCTCATGCACGCTACCTTACAGTGTCTTTAGTGAAGAGAATTGACATCACAGCTAAAAGACTGACACTGCATTTTCACATATAAACGCACATTTTCCTATGTTTCAGGACAACAACTTGTACTTTATTTCATGAGTATCCCACTAGGTTTAACAAAACCACTAAAGCAGTATGTTATATTCAAGATGAAAAGGAAAGAGAGTCCAGCGGAGGGCTACAAGGATGGTGAGGGGACTGGAACATCTCCCCTACAAGGAGAGGCTGAGGGAGCTGGGCTTGTTCAGCCTGGAGAAGAGAAGGCTGCGAGGGGACCTAATATATACTTACAAATATCTGC
>Ga0181612_118212_pt1 | contig 16977 bp, 14 predicted proteins | sample HoacroProtozoa21_FD_119630 | JGI IMG/M metagenome (GOLD analysis project Ga0181612, IMG submission 119630) | Hoatzin crop microbial communities from Cojedes, Venezuel. Combined Assembly of Gp0051906, Gp0051904, Gp0051908
CGGCCCGCAGCCCCGGCCCCGCCGCCCCTCCCGGCCGGGAACAGCTGCGCCTTCCGTGCCGCCGCGCCTGCCGATTCCGTCTGTCCTCTCACCCGCCGCCAGCCTGCCCCGCGCACCCAGCGGCAGCCGCCTCCTGGGCGCAGCTCCAAGCCCGCCATCGGCACGGAGAGCCGCCTGCCAGCCTCGCGGCCTCCACAGCTTTAAGAGCAGCAGCTTTAAGCACGCTGCTGCCAAGCATCCTCTCCCCTGCCTCACCTCTGAGTCGCCGTGGAGCCCCGCGGACCGCTCCTAGAATATTTTTTAACAAATCTCCCGCAAAGTACCAGCCCTAAGCTCCTCCTTATCTCTGCTGTGCGGCCGCCACCAGCAGCCAAGCGAGGAGAGGGCCCCAGGTGTGTCAGAGAAGGGTGGTCCATCGGAACCCTTCTCCAGACCCACGCTTCCCAGGCCCAGCAACGCCCGTCATCTGGAAATGCCCCCAGTCTCCATGAGACGGTACCCGCCCTGCTTTCCATGGCTTGTCATAGACCCGACCTGGCCGACGCTGAGGTTCTGTGTCCCATGGTGTCTGGAGAAGGATCTGCAGTTAGCTGTGGACGTGCTGCTCACAGCTAGGCCCAAAGAAGGACAGCGGTGGGGACCCTGCCGAGCATGGGATTCGGCATGTGCCTTCCAGAGACAAGCAGGACTGAGTATGGCCCAAGCCACTGGCGTCACCCCAGCTGCTGGCAGGAGTGAAAAGGGCACTTGGAACCACCCAGTTCATCCATGGACTACCCCAAATGCCCGAATTTCTTCAGGCTGAAGAAGCCTAATGTGTACCGGACCAGAGAAACCCCGAAGGTAGTATCTACCAGCTGTTTTTCTCAAGGGTATGGAAGCTGTGAGCAGCTCAGGGAGGGATCCACTGGCACTACCAAGCTTCCCTACAAGCCTGCGTTGGCTTTGCACTCTTGAATACACACGAACCACCTAATTTTTATCCCATCTGGCTGCTGTCAGATCTAACTTTGCGAGCACCAGAAGCTCATCCAAGGTGAGGGCTACAGTGCCCTTAGAACACGCTCAGCCTGTGTCCACCAGGCAAGACATTAACCCAACTTCTCAGCACATTTGTTTTCAGCGTAAGTATCAACGATGCTTCTTTTTTAGCTGTCTACCACGACACACTGCAGTAATGAATGCTGCAGTCAACGTACCTTGCAGCACTCTTCACAGGACACCAGGTATTGCTAACCCCAACTACACCTAATCCCCTCTCCAGAACAGCTCTCAAGGTAATGGCTCGGCACACCTGAAGCACGTCCGCTCCGTCACAGGCTCCTCTTGCCCTAAGACAATTTCTAACCTCACAGGAGCAGCAGGACAATTCTCCCGTTTGAGACTTCCAGTCTGAAAATATCAGCAATGAACAAAAGAACACAAGAGGAAGCTTTCAGGCATTGTCAAGGTTTAAAGTGAGGGGTTTTTTCATTGCATGATTCTTCTTCACTTTTCTTGTCTAACAATCAGCACATGACAATCTAGGCTCTCAAAGGTTTGTGTGACGTGCAGCAACTGTGATGACAAAGGATGAATGCGGTGAAAACACAGAGACAAAAGACCTTTACAACAGGGGGAAAGAGTAGTCCAGGAGTGGAAACCTTGGAGACAGGAACTCCTTTTGAGATGGCAAAGAGGGTTCTCGCATTTCTCTGATGAAACAGAGTTCATCAAAATGACCCAGGGTGAACACACTGGGAGATGAAAACAGGTAGACTTAAACTTTCTAAACTTCACAAAATACAGCTGCGGTGGTATAAACACAAGAGAGGTGGTTTGAAAGTGCTTATTGTTCACAGCCTTGGGAAAGTAAGAGATCTGCTTTCGTTTTTTAATTATTACGGTGTCACCTGTTTTGCTTGGGTAATGAATGCTTATTTTCCAGCTTGTAAAATTCACAATGTTCCACTAAAAGAAGTCTAACAATGGTGCATTCCCTCTTTCTGTCTGGAAAGTTACCTTGGGTGGGGTCCCAAGAATTACATGTGCCATCTCCACATCCCAAGGGCGGATCAGCTGGGCTTCTGCAGATACTCCTTACGTGGTTTTGACATTTACAGTGGAACTGGAGTTCCAGTGAATTTCCAGGCTTTCCCCCTCTCTCTAGAAAGATTGCCTAACACCTAACCTTTCTGCAGTCCAAGCCCCTACATGTCCTATTTTCCCTACATACAAAACCAGATTCTTTATCAGTGAAAACTTTTGAAAGTGTTCCGCTCCTTAGCCTTCTCCTATCCAGACTAACCACAGATTCTTCTATTTAGGCCAGGTTTTCTAGAGTTCCATTGTTCTTGCTTTTGTCTGGATTCTCCGTAATTAATCCACACCTTTCTTGTAGGACAGTGTCCAGAACTGCAGGCAGGATTCCAGTGGAGGCCTTCCTAACCGCCGTCGGAGTGGAAAGATGACGTGAAACAGTGACTCCACCAGCTGCTTGATTCAGACACGCTGCAGAAGCACCCTGGTGAGGTGTCTTGCGTTCATGAAAGCGGAGACACCATTCACAGCAAACCCTGAACACAGACTCGTGAAAAACTGAAGTTATAAACCACGCAGTGTTCTGTGCGAATTCACACCTTACGCAGAGCAGGCAGGTCCAACACCTCCTAGGGACAGCAGACTAACCACTAATGATGCTAACTACTTCATGGATCGGGAACTTCAACAAACTCAGTGACCCATACAGCGGTCAGCCAACACCACCTGCACGCTTTCCAAAGACAGAGCATGAAACGAGCTCAAATAGCACATTCTGCAGGTCCGTCAGCAAATGTTCAGAGAATCTTACAAGCTGGTCAGTGGGGTAAAAAAGTAACGTTAAAAGCAGGTGCAAAATCATAGCTCTGCAGCTGAAATCACAGAGTGCCTAAGAAGACAGTAGGTAACTAAGTACCAGCAGAGTACCTGTAGCGTAAGGGACTAGTAACGGAGCAACCCAAGACAGGGGTGGTACTGTACAGTGGGCATGAAGATGGGGAGACATCTCCATGCTGCCGCTGGATACAGCCTCTGAACTGAACACAGCGCTGTGTCAGTAACTCTGGGCTGGGTGTACGCCCCATGCACACGTGAAATGATCACCACATGGAAAGTGGTGCTCTGCGGTCTGCTGACCCTTTGTGTCAGACTGCACTCTTGTTTTACCAACACAGAAAGCAGCCCATGTGAATTCCAGCACTGAGCTGTGCAAAAGCGTGAGGCTGTGCGAACGTTCACCTTGCTTCTGCTCCGGGCTTTTCAGACTCTGGAGCAGCCACCGACAACCAAGCAGAGGGTGAGGCACACGCCAGAAGCAGCAGACAGCAAGCTGAAAAAGCATCTTGAGTCTCTTGAACATCTGCGGGGCTCCTTCCCCTAACATGGCACTGCTCCACCAGGGCACAGGTGCAAACCAACCACTGGCCAACAGCTGGTCCCCAGGCCTCAAAGGATGCAAACACAGCACGGGCATTTCTCACACAACCAGACAAACCTCAAACAGTTCCAGCAAAATGCCCTATGCCATTACAAAATTACCAATTAACAAGCCATCACTCTCTGAAAGATCACGGATGAAGGTGGCACACACTCCTAGACCCACAGGAAAACCCTCTTCCTCTTCAGGAGCTCACGAATGTGCTCGTCTCATCCTAATGACCTGCACCACTTAGATTTTCAGGCTCAGAAGCAGTCCTACACAGAAGGAAACTTCTGCACGGAAGTTTGTTCTACAGCAGTTCATCATCACATTGATTCCTTCACCTGCACTCTTCACTGTCTCTGCAGTAGCAGTTGAGGGAGGAGAAATTGATCAATATGAAAAATATTAGTATATTGGTTATTAACGTAAGTTGTCTCTCAATAGGTACACTTAAGAGCCTCACCTGAGCATACCTGAATATGGACAGGACCACGTTAACTAGCAATTTGCATTAGATGAGCACTTTTTAGTTTCTCACTGCCTGCTCTGCTCCTACAGGCTCTGCCATACCTTGTGTACAGTCCAGGCAGAGAGACTCACCAGACTTCCAAGAGAACTCCTTGCTGCTTGGCTCAGACCTTCTCCAGAACTACAGCAGAGCTGGACTAAGATGATGCAAATGTCTTACATGCTTAAACAGCTTCTTTACTCACAATATTTGCATGCATTTTCTTTCTCCAACCCTAACGTTATACACGCACCGCAGCTTTGAAGTTGCAGCTCCCTTTCTGTCCAGTCTCCTTTACCTGTGCAGACAGAATCCTGGCAGAATTTCTTAGCTCAGCTTGTGTATTACGAGAAAGATTAGATAGCGATGCACAGCAGAAAAATTCCTTTTGCTGGCATTCACTTTGTAAAGCTTTAGTACTACTACATTTAACAGCCTTAAGGGACTATGGCAAGCAAACTCAAGTCTAGGCAGCAGACTATGAAATATAATCATGTCTACACCTCCTCTAATATTTCTAAGGCCAAGAATAAAGTAGGCCAGAAATACTGTGTCCAGCGGACTTCAAGCACTGAGACACATACTTACAGGACATTGCTTGCTCCCGTCTCCAGGGAGCAGCAGTCCCTGAAAGTTTCTCAGCAGCATACATGAAAACGAGCTATCAAAAAAGAGGGAAAGGAATGCCTTCAATTTAGCAACCTTTTTGGGGGGGGGGGGCGGAGTGTGAGGAGGAGAGCAGAGAACTTTGAAAGAACAGCAAGCAGACTAGTAAGCACACAAAGTGCATACCCTTCTGTGACAGTTCAGCCCCGCAAATGCAGTCTCCTGCACAAGGCACTTCCAACTACTCAACTCTTACAAAGTTACGGAAGGGGCAAAACCCCACCAATAATGCATGTCCCTGACACCAAATTCAGAAATACTGAGGACTGCTTTCATGTTTCCCAAGTAATCAACATGCTAGTTAAAGAACAAAGGAGGAGTACCCAGTAATGGCTCTGAGTAACAGCTATGAGACAAAAAGCCCCTCAAAATTAGGGAAAGATCACAAGAACTAAAGTCAACATTGTTTTATTGATAAATAACTTTTTTAATATTTCCACCCGAACATTCTAGCATTACAACGGTAAAGAAAGTGCAAATTTTCAGAAAGTCAACTGAAGTCAACAGAACCCAAACTTGTTAAACAAAGCCTTTTCACAGAATACAGATTTTTCAATTTTATGTCTTCAAGGCCATGTAGTAGTTATATTTCTATTCAAAGCCTGTTACTTATTTTATTGCTAAAGAATCTGAGCTGCTACGTTTCAGAAGTGGTGATTAATCATCCTTTGAAAATTCCACAAGACTTTCAGACACAAAATCATGAATCCATATATCAGTATCTGGAAGAGATGTGTCCACGAGAAATGTCACTATTTTTCGATCCCATGAGTTGGTGCTTTCATTAACTGCCTGTATCTGTGCCACCAAGGGTTTCTTCTCTACAAGATTCCGAAACACTATTGAAGCCTCTTCTGACCACTGCTGGTTTTTCACTCCTAGGACAAAGGTAAAGCAAAACAGAAGGTCATTTCTAGACTAGACCAATCTTGATGATTAGGTTATAAAGAAGTGGGGGAAGTTTAAATACTTGAGAAAACAGATGTACAAGTGTTACTGAATGCAGCTTAACTCTAGAAAAGAAACACAAGCTCACTTATCTCCCCCCCCGCCCCCGCCCCCTCTTAATTATTACAGAGACTGGGACATTATTTTTTCTTAAAGTCTAAAGATATGGACAAGTTTGCAGAAGTGAAAGGCAAACGCACTGACTCACTGAGTAATTCAAAGTATATCAGCTGCCATGCATGTTCAAGGCATATTACGAAACATGACAAAAAGGGAAACTGAAGATCCTTTCAAAACAAACTATTTCTTTGTCTTCTGCCTGAGGTTGCTGAAATTATTTGTCCTGTTGTCCTCGCTTTAGATTAAGATTTCTTCATCAGCTACTAAAACATCTGCCAAACCTTCAAGTCCCAAACCAGATCTGCAGAGGTCAAAAACGAAAAGAAATGCCGCTTAAAAGCCTCACAACTGCTACTGGTTTTTTTTGGAGAGCAGCATCCCACAAAGTCGTCTGCTCAGGGATGTAATGCTAGAACAGAAACCGGTCTTTGAATACGGCTGCAACCCACCAAGAAAGAAATGACTCCTACAGACCTGGAATTTGGCTTCCCCACACCATCGCTGGTGTACAGCATCTAGGCACACGGGGCTCAAATATCGTGCATGAATACCCAAACAACAACTTATGGATACCAGAAGCAAAACAGCAAAGTGACACATTTTGCTTTTACAATTAGCAGCAGTTTGCTGCTGATAGACAGGACAACACAGGAACACAGCTCCTTGCAGGTTACAGAAAGAATGAGAAGTCAACAGTTCATCAACAGTTAAGAAAGAGTAATTAATGGTGGAAGAATAGCAAGACCTGGTCTTCTCGGTTCAGCTGGCCTGCTTTGAAAATACGAAGCGGCTCAGACGCCAACTGAACTAGCTACTTGGGATTCTGTGAAGCAGGAAAATTGGATGGCTTACAGGCTTGCTCAGCTGGATCCTGTACTACCCCAGTAGACAGGCACAGCTAGAAATGAGCGTCATTTCAGCACTTCACTCCTAGGACCCCAGCCTGTTGGTAACACACCCGCCATCGCTAGTTTAAAGCAATCCCCACGGTCACACTGAGGCTATGCAGGAAAGCAGATCCACAGAAGGCAACCTAGGATCAGAGCACCAAATCTGTGGCCTGCCACTTCAGAGAAGCATATTCCATAACTGAAGTCTAGACTAGTGCTGACCAAACAGCGGCAGAAAGCAGCAACTGAATAAGAAGAGACACATACATCTGAAAGCAATGCAGAAATAAAAGAAAAATTTGGAAAAGGAAAGACAAGACAGCAAGGAGACAGCAAATTTTATTTTTTAGTTCTATCAGATGTACGCACACCCTCCAGGCCCCATATTCTCAAGGAAGTTAATCTTACTTATGTCTGTTGAAAGACCCCACCCCCTTGTGGAGGTTTTTTATTTGCTTGAGAACACCAATGTGTTTCAGGCAACTCTGGATTCCAAATATGCACTGGAAACCAGTAAATTACAATAAGGGCAAGATATATACAAAAAGCTTCTCTAGAAACTCAGCATCTAGTTCCTAACTGTATGTAGATTAGGATAATCAGAATGTAAGTCCTTATTAACAGATATATTGTAACTTTCACACCTCGTAATGGGTTATGTTTAAGGAACCAAAACCCATTTAGTTTTGATTTCCCCATTGCATATTAGACATCACACACATGAAATGATAGTTATAACAATGTAAAGCAGCTGCTGGGAAAGTTTAAGCAATGTTCAGTTTTACACATGGTAACTAAAAGTGTTACATTAAAATGAACAAAGAAATAATAAAACAGAACCATCACCACCTACGTCTAGAAGAAAAGCAGAGCTACTTTGATGACACAAACATGCAGGCATTACACATTTTTGCAAGCAGGTACATGCTTACTTTAGCAAAAAACAATTACATCACTAACCTGTGGCTTTGTCCACTTTACATTTCTGTTCATTTGGTATTGCCACTGACGTACAACTTCAACAAAAAAAATTGTAAATGCTTACTACCTACCTGCAAGCTGAGCCATCACAGCTTGGAAAGGTAGTTTCCTAAACGCGTCCATGAGTGGCTGTACTTTCTCTATGCTGACAAACTCATGTTTACCGTAGTCCAGCTCATACACTGACAAAAACCCATTTCTAAGAATTCCTTTTATTATGACCCTGTACCACCTAAAAAGGGGGAGAACAAGAACAGACAATTTGAATTCATATTCACACACTGTCAAGGCACCATAAAAATAATATATGACCAAAAGATCTTGACCAACATGTCTCAGGCTTCCCAGATCTGGTATTACCTGAGCAGAAATCAACTCTTCCAGCTACCAGATGGAAGCATGAAGAGACTGCAACCTCATTTACTCCCTTAATCTCTCAGATATCATTGGACATCTGCCACCTTGTTAACAATGCAGACAAAACAGAGCTAGGCTTGACTAGCTTAGCAGAGCTAAGCTGGCCTTCAAAGATTTTGTTTTTAATTTAAGTATCTACTCACTGATTTTCAATTTTAGCTGCGTACAGCTTGTTTTTTTCAATGTTCACAGGCTTCTCTTCTGCCCTGCTGTAGTACAAGATCATCTCTTCCATTAGGGCTTCCAGATTATGTAGATCTTTCCAAGGCTGGACAATAAAGTGACCCGGATGGCAGGCCACAGAGACATAGACGTCCATGAGCTCACCAGTCTTTGACAAGGGTAGAGGTGGAGGCATATCAATGGTAGACACTGCACTGATGGGGTCTTTGGCTGAATCAGAGACACTCTTTTCTAGCCTTCCAGCAGTTAATCGTAGAGCTGAAACAGCATCACTTGTCACTTTTGTGGAGCTAGTCCCACTAGGTGTAACACTCAAGAAAACATCCTTCTGATGCTTCCACAAGTCTGCATTTCTGATCTGTCGATTGACGCTACGATCCATGTCTGGGAAATTCTCTGGAGCAAACAAGTAAACGTGTGCAATCCCCTTTGAACCATCCTGTTTAACCACCTTAGAAAACAAAATACAGTTTAACTTCCAGTTAATAACTATTAAATGCACATCTGATTTTGGACAGAAGACTAAAGCCTTTAACAGAAAAGCAGCAACAGTTCATTGCATTTTATATGCACAGAAGTATTGTAAAGGTTCTCTCAAGTTTCAGGCTCTCAGCCACCTGACTGAGTTGAAGATGTCTCCTCATTGCAGGGGGGTTGGACTAGATAACCTTCAAAGGCCTCTTCCAACCCAAACTATTCTATGATTCTATGAAATACGTTAATGAACTTGTTGGATAGTAAAGCAACTCACAGCAGCTAAAAAGAGCTTTTGCAGTTATTCCACTAATGCAAAGCAAATACAAAGCTTGAATTGAGTTTTCTGCCCAACAGGTTCAATCTCAGTACTGAATGTACAATTCTAGTTCTCAGGAGAACAGTAGCCAGTGTCCATACAGATCTAAACAACTAAGTAACGCTATTAAATAGTAACACTTAATCCTTCAAAATTCTCTTCTTGTCATTATGCAAGATGAAGCCTAGTAAATTAAGGATGGGAAAAAAATAAATATGAAAAAAGCTTACAGGTGTGTATCATGCATAATTTTCAAGCACTGAAATAAAAATTATTTCCTAATTAATACCAGATATGCTAGCATTATTGACAGTAGAGCACTGAAATTTTAATTTGACAAAGTATATAACATTTCTTTACAGATTCTCCTGTTGATTTTCCTAGTCAGGAATAAAATCTTTCTGGAATTAAAGAATACATCTGTTGTCTATTATTTCATCAAGCAAAAATTAGCACCTAACTCAAATGATCTTGGAAGAGGATGTTTAGAAAAGCCAGATGCAATAGCCATAAATCCCAGATTAGAGGAGTTGTGTTTTAAATATACAGGCTCAAGTGTTAAAGCAAGCAAAAAGGTAAAGAAAAGCTACAAAACACTTTTTCAAAGTGCTGTGGCAGCATCTGTTTTTAAGAGGAAACTAGCTTTGTTTAGTCTGTAGCTAGTAATAGATTCCTTTAGAAGGGTGTTTTCAGTTAATTAAACTGGATAAGATACACTGCAAGTGGAAATAATTTTATCTCAAAGACAAGAGAAATACTAAGCATACAACAGCGTATACTAAATCACACTGGATTAGAACAAGCAAACAAAAAATAAAGCTGCTTTCCAAGACCAGAAGGACAAAAAGCTACACTCACAAGAGGCATAAAAATAATTTAAGATTAACTCAACACTTGTATCTTTTTATGTGGGGAAATATTAACAACTGCATTTCTTTCTTATCAGTGGTAAAATAACTCTAGCTGCATAGCTGGACTGGGACAGAAAAACGTGAAAGGCTAATGTGAAAGTTGCTAAATTCTTGAGTAGAAAAGAGAAGTTTCTAAGAGGCTTAAGCAAGTAAGTTCTATGCCAAATGTCCTAAGAAAAGGACTTTGTCTAGAATTTATGTCCAAGAGCTGGCTACACACTTTTAAACTCCTGTAACAAAAATCAGTTTGATGAGTGTTTAAGCTTCTAAGAGTTGTTCTTTCAATGCTCTTTCCACATGCCTATGGATTTCAAGTCACATAGGCATTTTGACTATTTACCTTCATGCTAAACTCAGGGCAATTCATTACAGTGTCTCTCAGCCGCAGCACAGCATCTGGAGTCCACATGCCAGTGTTAGGAGGCAGATCTGCTAGGCAGCATTTTATAGCCTACGAAGAGAATTAAGAATACAAGGTACAATTTAGTAATATGGAAACTAGTCCACAAGTTCCTATTCACAGAAACTTCATTAATGGTGACAGATTCAATAATGCATGACAAACAAAAAGAGACAGAGGAACAAGAAAAGCCAGTACCATTACACATACATGACATCCCATTGACACACAGGACTACCTTATGGTTTATTTCAGGCAAAGATGCACAATGAAATACACTCCAATGTTGAATGCTATTAAACATTACAAAATTTCATTACATAAACCTTGAAGTAGCAGAACTACAAACACTGCCAAGAGATTTAGCATAGATTAGCTTTAACATGTCTTTATACCTGAGGAGGTACTGCAATTAATTCTCTCAGGAATTGTGGTGGGATTTCTCTAAGCTCTAACACTTTTACAGTTGTAACTGTTCCAGTATCCATGAACTCCACATCAAGTGCCTGTCTAGTGTGAATAGTTCTTATCTGAAAGAAAGCAAGAGCATCATTTTGAGGTTAAAAACACAACAGTGACATATACACTCTAACAAGCCTCACAGAAACTAAGGATTTGGTTTTAGCTGAACAAAAAGAAGAGCTGCTTCTGTGTGGGAAAATTGTAGCAGTTCTTTGAATACTTCTTACCTCTACACGTGCCCATTTTCCTTTGGAAGGAAACAAGCAGATTTTGCCACAGAAAGGTAGTGATACATTAAAATCAGATATCTGTGAAAATATAAAAACAGAAGTTAAGAAGCATGGTGCTATTACTGTCTGGCACTCAACTAACCATTTCAGCAGCCACACGTGGAATAAACAGTTCTGAGAAGCAAAAACTCTGTTTCAAACATAAAGTCTCTTTCCAGCCTCAGAAGCATTTCTTAGCATGTTGTTTTAAGCTTCCCCCATTGGTAAAGCTTTAATTCCAAGCTGTGTATCTTACAATGAAACTGAGAGAATATACAGTGCGAGGGGAAAAAAGCCACATTTGGAAACACAGAATATGAAATCACTGACCTCTACGTAATGTTCTGAAAAGCAAGAGCAGCTTAGAGCTGTGACAGGCAACTGCAGAAGCTCCTACCTTATATTCCTGAACACATCATTTGTTCAGATATTTAACAAACCAAATTTAGTACTAACTCAAATGAAAGTCTCATGGGGGTGACACTCACTGTGATGATCCTAAATAATGTAACAAGACAATGGCTACACTATAAAAAGCATGAAGAAACAACATTTGAAGACTGACCTAGACCTTAGTTTGTTTAAATTCCCAGGAAATATAAAAACCCTCAAGCTGCAAAGTCAAGATTGCTTCTTTTACCCCCATATGCAGATTGATATTCTGAATGTCAGGTCTCTTTCTGACAGCAACAAGCACCTAATATACACTCTGTCCAGAAAATCTGAATTTTTGAAACACCTGTCTGGCTGCCTGCCTTTGTGCTGCTAAGCCTTTCCAGGTTCTTTACGCTTTCCTTCAGTGCTAAGCTTGCTTGAAACTGAATCTTGATAACTGACACATGTCCAATATAAAGAATTTCCAGAGGGTGTGTGTTCCACAGCAGGTGTAAAGCTCAACTTCTAAAAATCACTTTGACACAGAGTAATGGCACAAGCAGCAGTTGTAACAGGACCTCCAAGGATATACATTTCTTGGTTTGATTCCCTAAGGCTCAGCTGAATGTTGAATAAATTAGATTCTATTAAGATGTCTTCTCTTTTTTTGTACAAATTCTCTTGATTTTAGTAAGGGTTGTTGCACGTGTCTGTAAACGGTTGGTGGAATGTCAGACTTTTGAAAATATTTCCTATACATCAGTTCTAGTTTAAATTAGCCACAACATTCAAAAGCTATGGGTACAAAGACTAGATACACAGCAGTTCAGATCAAAGCTATTGAATCTCCAAGGAAGCAAGGCTAAAAAGAACAGACACTGCTTTTACTGTCACTTTACATCGTGTGCTGTGGGCCAGACTGTTTCTGCACCTCAACTGTATCATGTGAGTAAAACTACCAGAAAAAAAATACAGCAGTATCTCCATAGGCTTTATACCAATCTGATACAGTTGCCATTGGAAGCTTCCCATTATGAGCCATATTGCTACTGTTCTAACTATTCAAGGGAAGTTTTAAGTACTTACTGAAGCCTTAGAGACAGCTTGTGAACAAGAAAGCATCAAAAGAAACTTTTCGCGCTGAAGGATGCACCCCAGAAAACTAGGAAGAGAATTTATGGCCTTTCTGAATAGTCTATGGCTACCTCAGAAACCTGAACTTTTGTGCAAGAAAAATGATCGGTACGTTCTGAAGAAAGACTACATGACTTTACCACTTCTCTCACCATAGAACCTACCTTGTAATGGAAGTAGTCTTCTATTTTCTGCAAGATTTCAGAAAGTCTAGACAAGCCTTTAGATGGCACTTGGCAATACAGGCTTCCGTCAGAGAACACACTGGTTACTCTGACATTTGTATATAGTGCATCTATCTGCAACGGTAAGATTTTATCAAGAAAGGGGGAAAAAAATGACACACACAGACTTAGCAAATTTCTGAGTACTGTTTTGTGTCCACCCAAGACTTTAGCAGTTACTGATTTTTAATTAATTAAGAAGGAAACAGGAAAACGGTACCTTTAGGTGCAGTTCAAGGGACTTATCATACAATGCCTTCAGGCAATTAGCGTTGATGTTGATATCATCTTCTCCAGAAGTGTCATAGAGAACAACGACAGGAGTATCAGTCTTTTCCAGTATTTCTACAGCAAATATCTTAAAGCATGTCTGCGATTCCACAGTTTTTACTAGCACAGGATCATCACAAAAGACTTCCAGTCCTGTAAGACACACCATACTTTTTCTGTATCACTGCAGTCAAAGTGAAATATAATAACCAGGTCTGTGTTCACAACAGGAATCTTTGCAAGAATTGGGAAGTTGTACTGCACTCCTACTTGCATTCTGCTTGATTTCCACCTTTTTAACATGAAAGCTGTCTTGCGGAGGGATGCGGGAGAAGAAAAGAAAAAGATCCTTTTAAGATAGTCAAGGCAAATGTGTGGAGAAAAAAAGGAATGCATCCAAGTATTAAAAAACCAACCAAATAAAAAAGCTCATTCATGGCAATTTTATAAATTTAAAATAAAATATTTTTAAAAGTTAGAAATGCCTACCCGTTTTAGGAATGTAAGTAATTTCAGCAGAGTCTAGGAAGTCTGCAAGTATGCAAGTACTGAAAGAGGAAGGATCACTTTAAAATAACTAAACAGGATCATATACAGGGATATTGCCCGACCTGGCCAGAACAGATGTGCATCATTTGTGGAAAAGGGGAGATATGCTAGTACATTGCTTCACACAACAGCAAACATTTCCTTATATTTCTTTAGGCTCGCATATATCAAAGGGACAAAAACATTCAAGCTAAGTGCAACAACTAAGATCCATTGCAGATACTGGATATCAAGGTCTTCTAATATCAAGTTTTCTTTACAAAACTCTCCCTCACATCCTTCCTTTCTTCCTTTTCCTTCTTTCCATGCCTGTGTCTGCTTAGACTAGCTGTCTTGGACAAAATCTAACATACACAGTTATTACAAACAAGAATCAAAATTCCCAGACTGAGATGCTTTAATCCATCAACTGTGCAACAGCAAGCTGTATAGTCAACACTGGTTTTCTCTTACCTGCCAGTTTACACTTTGCAGCTTGAAATGGAAGAGAATGGAACTGTTTCTGTAGTCTGTACACGCTGTTGCTTTCAACAAACTCGCTGAAGCCATGATCAACATAGCATACCTGATAACGGAAAACAGAATAAAAGCATAAGATCATGAATATAATTGTAAATATGTGTTCTTGAGCCTAGGGAAAACTTATTCAGTTACTACATTCTCTGTGCAGCCACAGACAAATCACTTTTCACTAATTTGGTACTGTATAACTCCATTAATCTCATGTTTATTTCACTGCTTGAATGTTCAGAGTTTTCAGGGAAAGCTTTCTTCTCAAGATCTCAGTAAAGCCAGCCTCTCCAACTGTTCCACAGAATCTCAACTCTTAATAGGAACAGTCCTGGAAGGTCTCAGCACATATTACCTCAAACCACATGAAAAAAAGTACTAAAGCAGAAATTTTTATTTGTAAAGTTTTGAAAGTGTTGAAAAGTCAAATACCACTTCAGTGCCATCCTATGTTTTGCCTTTTGTTTTTACAGCTTTAAGTGAATCATTTTGATTTATGCTTATAGTAACTTTGATACAAATACCACAATCAATGCAGGAAACCAGCAGGGAAACTGCTGATTGGCAGCAAATAATTGGAACTAAAGTGAGAGAAAGAAGGCTTTGTCAGGGATTTTTACAACTTTTTTATAAACGCTATTATGCAAAATGCCTGCATATCAAACACTGAAAAGGGAGACTGAACACTGTGTCAGAGGACAACTAGCAAATGCTGCAATAAAGCAGTAGTCTTCTTTTGGCTGATAGCTCTAGCTAGAAAGAAATTAGACGCAAGCTTCCTACAAATGTCCTTGCTACTTCTCTAAACCCAGCCATCTTTCTCAAAACCGAGTTCTGACACACCCCTCCAAGTTCCAGCTGAAGAGTATTCACACTAACTTCCAGAAAAACTTCAACTCTAATACCTGTGCTATTTAAATATTTACGAAATGGATGAAGTTTAGAAGCATGTTAAGTAGACCTGGGTAAAAAGTCACCTAACTGGGGGAAGAGACAGAAAAGAAAAAGGTGTCTTAAATGTTTGACCGGGCAAGAAATAACCGAGAAGTTTGAAACTCTTTTTACAGTTCTATCATACGTTCTAGTTCCACTGCGGATGGCAGGAAGAGTCTGCTTGGCTCAGGAAAAGTTTAACAGAGGAGTTAAATAATCTCAAAGGGGTTTAAATAAAATGCACACTACATATAACTCCTAGAATACCAGATCTGCCTGGAAGGGAACACAAGTATATTCTTCTCACTGCCTTGCTGTTTAGTGCATGTCATAGATACTTCAGTACAAGACTTCAAACAAGATCTATCGGCAAGCGAATTTTGTTCTTCCCTTTCCCTTCCTCTGTTCCACTCCAAATAGTGTTACTACACCCATTCCTCCTAAGACTGTCAGAGGTACATTTTCAAGTACAAAAGTGTTAGAGGGACCAGCTCCCTATAAAACCCAAAACAAAACCTCAAAGCTTAAACTATTTATGGAAAAAAACTTGAAAGACCATTTACATTTGGCAATCATATAACTTCAAAAACGCCTTAATTTCTCATATAACTGAAAATACTCATAAAACTGAAAAAGTACTCCAGGGCAAGAAAGGAGAGAACGCTAATGCAGCATATTTAAAGACTGACTCTGTGTCCAAAAAATAACATTGCATTACATCTTTCCTCAAGTGCTAAAAGAAGTAATTGCTTGCCTTTATTCTGTTGTCTTCCAGCGAAATTATCTGAGCACGCAGCCAGGCATCTTCTTCAGCATGTACTGCAACAAGTTGCCCAACAATCAGAGACTGAGCTAGTAACACTGAACTATTCTGACTATAGTATGCTTTCATGTCATCTTCCATTTGTTCCTGGGCGGAAGAATAATCTTTTCCCACATACCTACAGTGTTTTACAAAAAAACCACAAGAGTTATGATGCAACTTCAAAAAGCTAAATAAAATTCATAGAACATTTATATGCATATATGGATATGAGTAAATTATGGATATATACATTTTTTAAACACATCAGTATATGAACTCTTTTCCCATTAGCAGGGCTGTAGAACAGTAACTGACATAAAATTCAGTACTTTTGTGGACAGCTAAATGTGGTCCAGCAGTGTATAATCTAACACGCTCAGCTAGATACTTAGTAAGAGCTTTTACTTGATTATTACAGTTACGTAGAGCAATTTGACAACAAAAGCAGAGTAGTATCGGGGACCAAGTATAAAACAGAACTAATATGTCATCTCTGAAGTTACTATGCTATTAACAAACACCAGCTTAACTAGGTTTTCACTAAGGTTGATGAAAAATAAGTCATCTAAAGTAATTTCACAAACCTGTCAAACCATGTGCTGTTTATGCTCGGCCTTCAGAACAGTCCTGATACTAAGGTGCTGACCTAATGGCTCATACTGAAGTGGCTTGTTGCATAGCTCTTCTACTATATAAAGTATATAAACTTACTGAAAATTCCAAATGGGAAGTTCTGAATGCTTCAGAAACAAGTCATATTAGAGCTGACAAAAGGAAAACTTATTCTCAAACTTGTATTTCTAGCTACTGTTTTACTTCGTTCATAGAGTGATCAATATTGCACACTTCTACCCCACAGTTTAGATTATCATCAAATAAAAATCGGTATGCCCGGGATTAGTGCAGATACTGTACTACGACATACTATGCTAACTTTGTTACAAAGATTAAGTTCATAGAATCATAGAATGGTAAGGGTTGGAAGGGACCTTCAAGATCATCTGGTTCCAACTCCCCTGACATCTTCCACTAGACCAGGTTGCTCAGAGCTCCATCCAACCTGGCCTTGAACACTGCCAGGGAGGGGGCAGCCACAGCTTCTCTGGGCAACCCATTCCAGTGTTTCACCACCCTCATGGTGAAGAATTTCTTCTTAATATCTAAACTAAATCTGCCTCTTTAGAGCC
>Ga0181612_148692_pt1 | contig 16977 bp, 7 predicted proteins | sample HoacroProtozoa21_FD_119630 | JGI IMG/M metagenome (GOLD analysis project Ga0181612, IMG submission 119630) | Hoatzin crop microbial communities from Cojedes, Venezuel. Combined Assembly of Gp0051906, Gp0051904, Gp0051908
CGCTTCCATTTCCTCCAGACCTAGACCACTAGTTTAATACAACGATGGATTTAAAAATCTGGCGGTCCTTTTCTGTCTCCCCTAGCTTGAGAAAAAGCAGCAGAGAAGAGCAGCATTAATTAAAGTGGTGTAAGTGGTGTTCTACACAGATGGGATGTTTATCGGGCTGGTGTCTCTGTAGATCAGTGAAGAGCAGTGTCCAAGATGGCTTGCAGTTGCTGTTTGGGTTTGTCTTCAGCTCAGTTTGAAAACCTTTCCCAGTATTGCCAAGATCTCTGCATTCAGCTTTTGCCTTGTGCTCCGAGAAATAAAGGTTGCAATCTATTGTGTCACTGCTTGTGAAAATAGTATTTCGGAGCTGCCAGCACAGTTTCAAATCAAAACTGACTTCATATTCTCATGTGGGGTTTTGTCCCCTGTTCCGGTGGTCTTTAGGCTGCAGTTGGAAGTTTTGTCTGCTTGGTAAAGGGAGGGGCGAGGGGGAGAAGTGACTGAAACAGAACATGCAGATATAGTTTTTCCTGCTCTAAAACTGTGTGGCTTGAAGTACAGTGATTGCATTTTAAATAGCATGACTACACTCAAAAAATAGGGCCACATTGTATTCAGTCTTTGCCAATGCGATTGCTCACACTTGGAAGGATGTCAGAAGTTTTAAAAGCTCATACAACTGCATCTGCGCTTTATATTAGTAGAGCTGCTTTGAAATAATTAAAATGTTAGACAAATACCAGTAAAGCATAATATCAGCTGGTCCTATAGACATAAATATCTGTTGGGTTTTATAATTTAGTGTGATGTACTGTTTGAGGACGAAAACTTTGAATTCGGAAAGCTTGATGTATTTTGCTAAAGAAAGCTTGATTGCATACTGTGTTCTGTCATGATTGTGTGGGCATGCATCTTGTGGAAGATTTTCATCCCCCAAGGGAACATCTTTGCACCTTTCAGGATCTCAGCTTCCACTTCATGATTGTTGTCGTTCTGTAGAAATCCATGTGAAAAATGTGTGGGAAGGGTTCACATTTTATTATAGTCTGATTCTTGAATGTATTTGTTGTAGCTGCGGGGGGGGGGTGGGGTGGTATTAATACACCTTTTTGTCTTAAAATATGTAGATGATGTGTCTCTTAATTGAGGTAATCTTACTGAGCCTCTGTAGGCTTCGTTTCTGTTGATGTGCACTTCTTGACTTTGAACAGTGTGAAGAATGTCTGTGCTGGCAGCATGGCGTCTGTATGGGTTTACTGGAAGATAATGTACCTGAGAAATATACCTGCTATGTTTGCCAAGATCCTCCAGGTACAGAAATTTAAGGTTACAGAGCCTTCTTATGTATGTAGTAACTTTATTAGTTTATATATATATTGCAAAGATTAAACTTTTTTTTGCTCCCCTAGCTGTGTCTGTCGTCGTAGGTAATTGAGTGCAGTTATAGATACAGAAAGTTTAATTTATGTGAATGTACACAAGTCAATATTGTGGAATTACAGCTGGACAGGAATGGAAATTCATGTTTTAACTGTGATGACCATCTCTCACATACATACCATACGTACTGTCTGGCTGTGGAAGATGAATTTAGAAGTGCTCAGCACACGTAAGCACAGACTCCCCGTGGGCACATCTTACAGGCTGTGAGTGCAGCTTTCCTCCAGCAAGACCGGGGTTACAGACACTTTGAAACCAGTCAGCACGAGGCTCGCTGCTTCTCGCAGCCGTGGTGTGCTGGGGCTTGTTATGGAAGGGCGCTTGCAATCCATGTGCATAAATACAAATTTCCTGGGTAAAGCAGTTAGAGCTGATTAAGCAAGATGTTCTCTACTCCAGACTATGTTTTTGAAAATGTCTTAGTCCATCTTATGCAGCAGGTAAAAATACAATTGCGTGGATCTTGTCTGCTCCATGAATTATAAAGCTCCATTGCTACTCCATGAATTATGAAGCCTTGCTGAATGGGCAAATGGCTGAGGTTCGAGCTTGAGCCCGTGTTCATAAACTATGAAAAAATGGGATCTCTGCCTAATCACAAGAACTTTCTTGGTTTATATACTTAATTGGATTGTGACCTCTGCTTTTTTTGACTGTTTAAAACTAGCAAGTCTTTGATGGCTTAACTCATTGATTTGCGTAGTTTGTATGCTAAATGTTGTTCGTACTCATAGCAAGGAAGACATGCCATGCTTACGTTCAGTTGCCTAAGTAGTAGTTTAACATTTATTGAAGTGGTTTCTTTAACAGTGTCTTTCATTCAGGATTTTAACCCTCTGTTTTCAAGATATTTTACTTTGATTTGTGTCAATTTCAGTTCGTTTTAAACTCAACAGAAGTGCATATGCGAACTGAAGTTGTTGCCATCATGCTTGAACTATTTGTTTAGTAAGAAACTCTATCAGAATGCTTAAAACTAACACTTCATTTGCTTCATTATCTTAATCGCTTTTAACTACTGCCTGGAAGATCCTGGAACTTAGATTTTGGGGGGACACACACCTAAATTTTTACGTCTGTCGTGGAAAAGGATAACGTACCCAACTTTCTGACTGCAAAAGTGGCTTCTCAATTTCAGCGAATCTGCTGTTGGCTTGAAGTGAGCTAAACAGGCTTCATGAATCTGCCAAGAAGTTCTTGTAAAGCTGGGCATGGCCACTCAGCAGACTTCTTCAGGAGCTTTCCCTGGTTTAGTGCTGGGACTTGTAACAGCACCATTCGTACCATTGGAAATAGCAGCAAGCATAGTGTCCCTATGCCTAAAAACTGTACCAGCTGTCATTTTAGACAGTCTTTTTAATCAAGTGGGATTTTTAGGAGATTTAATAATGTTTACCCTTGCTTAAGTGTTATCAAGATGCTTATGATGTGCAGATTCATTTAAGCCACAGAGAGCGTACGTTGTTGGGTATTGTCTTGCGTCTTCTCTTAAGCTTAACGCTGCTAGAAACTGAGCGTTGTTTGTCTCTTGAGTACACAGCTACGCAAGCAATGCCATGGACGGGCTTCAGCTGCATCATCTCAGTGTTGTGAAGTGACCATGGAGTTCTAAAACTCATTGTTCTTGTGGACTGAACTTCGTTTTCTGACATAAATAGCAGCTTCTCTAATACAAAAATAAATGCTTAGGGGTTAATACAAGTATGTCGGGAATGTGTCCAAAGTGGGTCTGGCCCTACCTAGAAGATCTCTTGCTTGATCCTGTGTATCTGCCTGAAAAGTTGAGCTGTTAGAGCCTTGAAAATTTGTTTTTCCCTGTGTTCGTTTCTGTTTGAGAGTTTTGGAGGTCTTGCCTCAAAACACTGAGTATTGCCCTCGCAGCCTAGGGCTGAGGGTGCTTACGAGCACCCTTGGTGGCTTTTACTGCTTCACTGGGACAAAGCATTGCTATTGAATTTAAGTTTGGAAGTGTCCTTTATGTTCACAGATGTTCATATCAGGCATGACACAGAAACCATTCTGCCATCCAGCAGCATATGAAATACCTGTGGCCGCGTGCTGCTGGCTTCTCGGTATGGATGCCAGGGGGCTGGCTTGCCTCGCTGTGCCGCAGTTAATCGGTACGCTTGTAATGCCGCCCCTGCTCTTACTCTGCTGCCTAGGAGCTCTGGGGTGTTTTCTTTTGTTTTTAGCTTCTTAACTGCTGAAACTTCTAGTCAATATAACTTGCTTATATTGGAGACTCGTGGCTGTCGTTCTGAGTACGTGCTCCAATGTTACCTGATTGTGTGGGTTCGCTGCCGGGCTGTGTGTGGGCCGGCGTTTCTCCGGGCGCCGAGCTGGCTGCTGAGCGCCGCTGGTGTAACACCACCTTTCACGGGGAGCGGGGGGGCTTTTGCTGTGCTGTGGCTTTTTGGCGATTTTTTATTTTTGCAACTGAGGAAGCATCTTGAGTTCCAGTCTTTCCTGCTAATACCATTGTGCTTGGCTTCTTAAGTTACTTTTACTGGTGCATTTGTCAAGTTTAATATAATTTTGTTTCAGCTGTTGTTGATATTCCAACCTCTAAGGCTATTAATAATGCTAATTTTAGCTTGACTTAAGCAAGTTCTCCATCAGAACCTCATCATTGATTGCTTTAAAATTTACTTTTGAATGACTACTAATACATGTATGATATTTAAAAACAAGACCACTGGAGAAGGGAAGTTCACTGCCTTTTGCTGCATTTTTCTGTCTGCAGAGCTGTATTCCAACTAGCTTTAGTTATAACCATAGTTACTAGACAGTGTGATACCTTGCTAAAAATACACTTTTCTCTGTGCATCAGCTGCAGTTACACGCTGTGGATGTCCTTTGGTGGAATTTGGAGTCTGAATGCTTTTACAGTTGGACAGAGGTTTTGACTGAGGTTATCTCGCTTCCCACTTCACAAGTTGTTGATGTCTTCAGGGTTTTGTGTGCTGCTGTAGGATCTTTATTGGTACTGTTAATAAGAAAAATAAGCTGTTGTAAGACTTTGAGATAATTGGAACTACTGCCAATAATGTTAACATGTCATAGTTAATGCTTCATTTTAACACACTCGTTACTATTGCTTTAGGTCAGAGGTCCAGCTTAAAGTACTGGTATGAGAAGGAGTGGTTAAGTAATGGTCACATGCACGGCTTAGCATTTTTGGAAGAAAATTATTCCCACCAGAATGCCAAGAAGATAGTAGCCACTCACCAGCTTCTTGGCGATGTACAGAGAGTGATAGAAGTACTGCATGGACTGCAGCTGAAGATGAGCATATTACAGTAAGCAGTATTTAAGTATTAGTTGGCATGTTCTTAACGTGAATAAGATTTCAAACAGTAGAAGAATAACCAGAAACTGAGACTTAACTTTTGTGCTTCTTTGTGGTTATATAACAACATAGTTTGAATTGCTGATGTGATCTTGGAAAAGGACTTAGCTGTTTAAAAGCTATTTAAGTGTATTGGGTAGTGTAAATTGACTGTGTATAGAAGGGTTGGGAAAGTATGAAGGAGAGAGGGAGAAAACAAGTAACAACAGCTTCTCCTAAAGCACCTAAATTGGTTTAAGTAGCAAGAAGAGGATAGGTGTATAACCTATGGCAGCATTCTTATAACACTTGCCTTCTCCATTCCAGTAATTCTAAATCATAACTTCTCCAGCAGAAATGAAATCTTTTTGTTTGGCATAAAGTATTGCTCTGTTGTAGTGGGAGAGCAGCTGCACCTTCAGCTACCTGTAGCAATTCATTTCCATGCAAAGATTATTACAGTTATGTATATGAAGAAATAAAATATTCTGTGATGACTGTAGAAATCAAGTTTTCTGCATCCTTTCCTGTTTAAAGTCATCCTTGGGTTCTGATGACAGAAATAATATTTTCTATCTGAAATCCAGCAGTTTTAAATGCATTGAATTCCATATTTATAATTTGTTAGTTGATAAATTGCACAGCAGCAGCTATCTGAAGAGAAAAAGTTCTAAGAACGCTGGAAACACTAGAAGCTTTGCTTTCCAGTTTAGTCTGTGGTGGTGCAGTGGGGGCACTGGCAGTACCTGAAATGCTTAAACAGTGGAATGAAGAGTAAAGCACAGGAGTAGCAGTTCTGTCCAGTATGGTGTCCTGTAGTCAGATCTGTAAGTAATCTCGTTCCTCTTTGGAGAGGGTGGAACATAAGTACTGTAAGACCACCCCTTAAGCCTTTCCTTAAATAGCAAGGCTTTAGATTGTGACTTTCCAGTTGTAGGGTGAACTGGGATTTGCATAGCATGAAGTTATGGAGCACTGGGCAAGTATGTGATGCCTGTCACAGACTTTGTTCCTTTGCTCTCCTGTTCTGAAGTCGGTGTGATGACCTGCTTTAACTAAAGATGAGGTGTGGTCTTGTTAGGGCCATCTTGTTAAAAGCTGTAGCCTCTGTTTTCTTTATCATTACATAAATCAAAGGATTTTTAAAATTGCTGAACTCGAGGAATGATTATATTGTTGATGCAGATCTACCACCTCGGGGAGGGGGGATGACTTGACAGCTGCCCGGAATTGTTAGTAGGGTGTTGCTCTATTTCAAGGAGATGGCAAAAGGTCAGAGGTGATGTTGACAGCTTCGGTGCAGTGGGAGGGAGTCAGCCTGCAGAAGGTAATAGTTAAGGTTGTTCAAGTATTAAGTGTTCAAATTTTTTTCATCCTTATGTAGCTGGTGCTTCATCTGTCAGTTTTCCGTCTGCTGTAAAGTTACCCTTTGCTCTTTGTTGAGCAGAGTAGTGCCTTTAGGTGTAGGGTATCGGTGGAGCTGGAGGAGAAAGCTCCGGTAAGTGAATACTTGGCTATCACTTTCCTAGGCGCGCCTTCGGGGCTGCTCACCAGGGGTATCGGCCGTGCAGCCCCTCGAGGCAGGAGCACTTGTGTGAAGCGGCTGAGCAAGCCCCTGGCAGCTGCGCGAGCTGTGGTTTCCTCTGACAGACACTGAAGAAGCCTGAATTACTGTAGAGTGGGTTAGAAAGCAGTGGCTTTGGAAGTACAATAGTCTTGTTTTGTGGAGTGGTTTGACGAGCAGCTGGGTGAGCTTAATGGCATAATTCCATCTGCCTTTGGCGGGAGGCACAGAGTGGGGTTTGGGGCAGGCCCCTTCCTTCCCGGGCAGCTGAGCGCAGGTTCCTTAGGGGCAGGACTGGCTTTTCCCGTGTTCTTGTAGCGGCAGCTCGGCTGCCTGCCCGTTGGAGGTGAGCACGCTGGTTCTGCTCTGCTCTCCTTCTCACTGCTGGTTTAATGCCTGACAGAGACGTGGGAGAGCAGCATCAGTTACAGTGCTCACTGATTTTTTTTGTTTGTTTGTTATATCTGTGGGAGTGTCTGATACCTGTAGCTGTCCCTGCTGCTGGAAGAAGCAACCTATTAGTCAATTTGCAAACAATTAAAAGAAGAGGTTTTGTAAGAAGCAGGTAGGGGGACGATGGCATGTTGGTGTACCAGGCAGCAGAGTTTGCTCAGCATCGTGGGGTTTAAAGGGAAGTTTAAGTTTTGAGGGAAATAATAAAGAAGTTCTGCACCACTCCCCCACCCCCTCTGCAAGTACCTAATTGTTGTTTTTATTAGAGGGTTAGAAAAGATAAGTGGATTGATTTTTAAAGTTTATTTTGGGGAACTATGGGCTAAAGTTTGATACTGAGTTGTTTGAGGGGGTCTTTTTATTTTACTGGTGTTTAAAATTGTTAATATCTTAGTTTAGCATCAATATACTCAACTTACCTGTTTAAAATACTACTAAAAATACCCCAGTGAAAATGAGATTGTACTGTTAATAAATTGCAAGTATCGAAGCAAAATGCTTCTTCAAGGGCAACAGCAGTGAAAAGTTGTGTGTATCTATTTGAAACTTGTTCCTCGATTTTTTTCGTAATGCCAACACTTGGCTTATATACCATGTTAGAGAAATTAAAATAGTGAATCTAACAGAACACTGTAGGAGGGTGCACAGTTGAGGTCAGTGAAATTATATTATTTCAGAATATTTGGGTGTTTTTTTTAGTGATTACAATGACTAAAGCGTGTAGTAGTTCAAATATTCTTACTTAATTTCTTTACATAATAGGGTAGTTTGCTCAGTTACTTTGAAGTTTAAATTTGATGAGTGTTTTACTTTTTTTTTTTAATGTTTGAACAGAAATAAAGAACATCCTGACCTAAAGCTTTGGTGCCATCCATGGAAGCACATTACGGTGGATGAAAAGATTCATACAAAACACATCATTCACATTGAGGAAAACTGTTGCCAAGAGGAGGCGGCAAGTTATAGAACTTGGAATGGGACAGTTGAGAAACCCTCAGCCATGCCTTCTGTGGAGGAATCTTACATTACAAGTGAACACTGTTACCAGAAGCCGCGGGCCTACTACCCTGCGATAGAGCAGAGATTGGTTGTGGAAACAAGAGGTTCAGCCGTGGATGACGGAGTAAATAGAATAAGGGAAAACGGGGATGATGGCCTGTCCGAGAGATTTGGCTGGAATCTGGACCGAGAAATATGTAAGATGGAAAATGAATCCAAACACAATTACTCTAAGGTATTTATATTAAAATAACCCTCTCTGCATAGAGGATGTGTTTGCCTGGCAAAGTGGAAAACTCAGCTCTTTTTAGTAATGTTTCATTAGTTTATTAGTGTTTAGTTCTTTCCTATACTGTTAAGTTGCCAGTACGAACTAAAATAGTAGACATGATCAACTCTTCTGTTTCAAATAATCATAAAAAATATATAGGTTGAGGAAGGACTCCTGGACCTTGGGTCACCTGCACAGTCTGTGGAACGTGCGTTATGGTCTGCTGGCAGTTAGATGCTTCCTCCTTCTGTACGTGTTAAACGTAAAAATAAACACTAGCAACAGGATAGAGAACAGGAAAAGCACGTACCGTACTACCACATGCACTGGTGTTGCAGCTTTTAGTTATTTCCAACCTGTTCCCATGTTTCTTTTAATAGTTACATTAACTAAATTGATTCCAGGTCCTTCAGGCAGCATTTCGGGGGGCGAGGTAGGAGCCTGAACTGACATTTCAGGCTGATCACCATTGGATGGTCCTGTATCTTCTTCCTTCTGGAGCACTCTAGTTTTATCTTCTGAGCTCTTGGTTCTCGTTTTCTGCTCTGTCAGGTCTATCGGAGGCCTTTTTTTCTACACCCCAATGGAAAAAATTTTGCTTTGATTAGGTAGTACCAAATCATGTGAAAGATGGCCTGACAAATGTCAGAAAGCCTCTGGGAAATACTGACCTCCAATTTTTAGCTTAAAAGATTGTTTCTTATATTTCATGCATACGTAAGCTGTAATTTTTGTTTTTTAATTTCTCTGTCGAATCAGTTGAGATTGCAGTGAGAAAGGATTTTTTCCTGAACAAATCTAATATCAATTCTACTAAAACTTCCATCAAAGCATTGGGGGAAAAAAAAAACATTACCACCATCTGTAAAACTTGACCACACTATCAGCAGCGTTCACTCTACTCCCCTACTTTTTCCATCATTCTGCTGAAATACGACAGGCTTTAGACAAAGGCTCTTGAAAGGCTGAAGAACTGAAGTACGTGCCTTTCTGGGAGACATACAGCAAGGTCATTTGCTCTGTAGCTGGTTTCTGTCGTGTTACAAGTGGCGTTACCCTTCCGCAGGGCGCACGGCGGCAGTGCAGTAGCTTCCAGCTGGGGCTGGCAGGGAGCTCGCTGTGTGTATATGTTACCTTCTGAAAACCAGATGCTCGTGCAGTGCAAAGAACAGAGCTTAGCAAAATACCTGTAAAAGCCTATCTGTATTTAGATCCTCTTGACCAAACTGTCCTGATACTTGTGTACAATGCCTTCCCTGTGTGTCTCTGTCCTCTACCAGCCCAATGTTAGTTGAGTTATTAGCTTGGGTAACTGTAAGGACCCAGACAGTCTGGCTCACCAATTCTGTTTCAGTGTAATAAATATTAATGTATGTATTTCTGCTAGGTAAGAGAGTCTGTCTCTAAGAAAGTCTCTCCAGAGGAAGCTATTGAAATGAAATTGCTGGAAAAAGACAAAGAAGGAGTTGTGAACTCGCAGCTGCAGTGGCAGCTGAATCTGTTAGCTCACGTGGAGTCTCTGCAAGATGAAGTCATACACAGAATGGATTGCATTGAGAAGGAGCTAGATGGTAAGTAACATTTTTCTATTTCAAAAATTGGCTATATTTGACTGAACTACCTGTTCAAAACACATCAACTTGAATTTTACTTCTGTGGACCTACGAAGAGATTAGAATTGCTTTGTCAGATTTACTGCATTTATGAATAGAAGATGGACTGGCTGCTGCTGTTGGGGGAGTGGCTGATTTTAAAACCAAGATCAAATTGAAAGTGAGCAGAATTTTGTAGAAAGAGTTCTAGTTAGATCACCTCTAAGAACTTGCCCAGTGTAGTAGAATATCTTCCATGTCTCTTTGCTGTTTCAGCCTATTCTAGGTGGCCTCTGTGGTGCACAAGGCTCTTACCTTTTCCTGTCTCTTCCAAATTCTTTACTTAAATGTTTCTTGAAATTTGTTTTCTTAGTAATGGAAAACTTCTAAACCCTTTGTGTTACATTAAATCATCCAGGATAGTTCTTTTTCTTAACATAACATTAAGTCTGACCATCGGTTGTATAGTGGTTACAGCAGGAACTCTTCCTGTGAGAGTGTTGGGAATCTAACCTTTGCTAAAGTAGAGTCCTCTTTTTGTAGTTCAGTAAGGTACTGAAGAGTTGAACAACTAAAGGAATATTTCAGGTAATGAAGATCAGTCAGGCCTGTGATCACAACGCCTATTTCATAAATGAAGAAGCTCTTGTTCACAAAACTTAGGCTTTTTGTATCTGCTGCTGAGCTGGAGGGCAGCTCAGAGCATTGCTCCTCTGAGGAATTCTCTTATTTCAAGGCTGGATCTGTCGGTAGTTGGGTAATGCCCACTAGTTCTTCAACAGAACTTGCTCTTAGGTTAAACTAGCCGGTGATCTAGTTAGTGGCAGTGGCCTCTGCAGCTTCTCTTGGCAGATGTAGTCTGTCTTCAGGGTTTCAGTCTCCTTCCACGATAGTGTCCTGTCCCCCGAACTCATCGTAGTTCAGGGTGACTGCCTTCCTCGTGGTCGTATGAGGTTGTCTTTTGTCAGTAGTATGTCTGGTTCTCGTTTCCCAGTGAGAAGCTTTAGAGCAGGGATTCATTTTCTTTGTGCAGTAGTCGGCTGTCTGTGCTTTTGCATTTCATCCCCATTTTCTGTTACTCAGTTCCTTCTGTCTTGGCCAGTTGTGTTCTGCATTGAGGACAAACTTCTTTCAACAGCATAGTCCCATCCTTTTAGGATCTCCAGTGAAAATACTGTGTAGTTGCATTTAATGCTGATGTGTATCCTGATGGTGTAAACGTCCTGTACCACAGTGTCCTTGCTCTGGAGTTGATACAGATCAGAGGAAGCTTAGCACCAGATTTCACAGTATCTAGCCCTGAGTTTTCATTCCCTGCTTTCTCCTAAGAACATCTACTTTTTTTTATGCAAAGATTAGTGTGAGGAGCCTGGCCTTCTGATTTCTCAAATACCACGTGTTAAAATATTGCCTGCTGCGCTCTCAAGGTTCGCAGCTGATTTATTGAATTCCTGTTTTGTGACTTAAGGTGTTCTATTTGCCGAGAACTGGAGTAGTAACAGTGTTGTTTTCCTTTGCAGTTTTGGAGAGCTGGCTGGATTATACAGGAGAGCTGGAACCACCAGAACCACTAGCTCGACTCCCCCAACTCAAACATTGTATAAAGCAGCTTATAACGGACCTAGGCAAAGTGCAACAGATAGCACTTTGCTGTTCGACGTGAGACTGGAAGCTGTGGGAGGCTGTTGCTGAGCGCAAAGTTGGAGCGTCTGATGTGAACAGCTCTGTGTGTTTCGGTGAAATTAGCATGCTGGTTGCATGTGATGCAGACTGACTTCAGGGACTTGTGAGGAAGTGCTGTTCAAAGAACAGCAAAAAGGTTATTTTATCTCATCGTTATTTTGGGTTTATTAGGCAATTAAAACGATATGGAAGAGGCCATACTGTTGTCTTCAGAGGTTGGGTGTTGGTTGATAAATTATACTTAAATTTCCACTCCTTACAAGTTACTCATTGAAACGGTAGACTTTTTCATAATTAAATTGACTAAAAATCGTGCCACTGAAGAACAGAGTTCTAAGAGCCAAAAATGTTCAGTTGACAGAGGTTGTAAATAACTTTGCATAGTTTAAGTGGCTTGTGTCATGTTTTATTCCTTCTGGTTTATGCATAATAGCACACAGTATTTAATCATTAGGAAATGTTATAACAGTTTTCAGACTTAGTAAGTATGAATGTCCAGCTCTTAACTATAAACTGTTATGTGGAGGTTTGCAAGTAACAGCGGCCTAAACCCCACTTCTATTATGTTAAATAATGTAGCAGAAGGTCACAGGTGGATTGCACTTATTTTCAGAATAAATGGTTGTTTTCCATATTTATCCTGTCACTATCACATGACTTGGTACTGGGGACACCCGTTAACGTTGTGTTTGTGTGCGTTCTTGAGCTCTTGAATACGGCTGTACTGTGCCTCCCCAAGGCGTGCTGGTGGGGTGCCCGTGTTGGGGCAGGAGGAAACGCTGCCCTGGAAAGACTGGAGATGCGCTGGGAGTTCCAGGCTTCCGCCAGGTCTGTAATGGACCTTACGTAGTTTTCTACCCATTTGTTAATAATTGCCATTCCGGTTATATTTTGAACTGTAGGGTTTTTTCAAGACTCTGAACGTGTTCACTGTAAAGACTTACTCTATGAATGTGTGGTTTGGGGAATCAGTTTATTTTATATTTGTGTAAATAAAGCCTCAAGATCTATGCATGAGGTGCTGTCCTTGCAGACAGCAGGTGGGTTGTTAGCCTAAACGATGTATGTTCACAAAGTCCCTTTTTATACCTTAAGTTCTACTTTTCTGGTTTGTATTACTTTGTGAGAGCAAGGTGAAAATGCTGCTTATGTTCAAGTCACATTATACAGTACCTTTTGAGACATTGGTGTGTTGTAAGTATTTGAGACATTAAAAGTCTTTCAGCTGCAGATCAGAGTTCCATAAACAATGGCTGTGACTTTCGTTTTCCTTCCCAAACGTTGCGGAGTTAAGCTCGCTGTGGAAGATGGTAAGCTGTTTTTGCAGTGAGAGGGTGTCCTTAAGAAGCTGGGTTTGGTACCTTGGTTTTATTGGGAGTGATGGTACCACCAAAGGGTAAAGTGTAAGCACAGTTGTAATTAATTGAAAGGCCCATAACTCTACAAATTACTGATTTTGGATATAAAGCTGTAATGTTTGTATACTGCAAAGAATAATGTAAACTTGAAATACCCAATATTGTTGTAGGGGTTAATGGTATCCACACAGTGAATATTTTATTTCCTTCAGAAAACAAAGTAATTGGGCTGCTCTAGGTAGTAACCAAGGCTGTTGTGCCAAGACTCATTTCAGGGAATAATTTGTCTCACAGTTTTATAGTACTAGGTGGTATATAGTGAATACAACATCTGTACAGCAGAAAAATAAACTTATTTTTCTGTAACGCAGTTGGAATAAAGCTTACGTGATATTTAAGAATCACTTGGTTCTCTGAAAGTGCGAGCAGTGCTTATACCGTGTCTCATTCCTGTTAGTGACACTGGAATTGCTGCGTTCTCTGTAGCTGCCGGACAGGCGGCCGTAACCAGACAAGCAGGACGGCATCAGGAGGAGCCCCCCAGACAGCTGTGAAGGTGTTCGGGTTTTTCAGGTGAGATGGACCAGAGAGGTGGGAATCTGTAAAGCCAGCACTCAGACCCGGCGTCTGGAGAAGAGCCTGGCTGCCTTGTCAGCAAGTCAGCTGAGCTTACAGCCCGAGGGTGTGAAAGCGGTTAAGTTCCTGAGCAGACCTTTCACTGCAGAGTGGAACTTCTCCTTCCCAAGGAGTTGCTTTGTGTGTGTCCATTGTATGTTTTTACTTTGCCAGTTTATTTTTGCTCAGGGCAGTACTTAAGATTCAAAAGAAAAGGTGGTTCCTATGGATGAATCAAATGACGAATACTGGAGACTTGTTTTCTTTTAGCAGAGCTAGGGAAGCCCTTGCAGATAAAGACTGAAAATATTTATTTAAAATAGAGTAGCATTTCTCATGTTCAGGAAAGATTCTTTATTGTGCTCTACCTGGATTCATTTTTGTCCCTTTTTGCAAGTTTCCACATTGTTGTTTCTTAGTCTGGACCAACTGTTCAGTCTGGCAGGTCACTTTTTTATTTCTTTAAATCACTGGTAAGTGAATGCAACGTGGAGCCTTCATGAAATGAGCAAACATTGCACTGTGGATACATGAGTATATTTGTGTTTATGCACTATTAGAACCGAGGGCGCTGTATATAGAATTTTGCTTTGGAGCAATATTTGCAAAACTTGAAATCTTCTGTATCTTGGTGTTTGGAATAAATAAATAGGTTTTTGTTGGTTAAGTCTTAGTAAAGTCTTTGTTTCAATTAATGCTTATTCAATAAAATAATTTTGGTCTTTTTTTCCTCACGTGGTGTTGAAATGCAGGTGCTGTAGTTTGATGAGAATATAGATCTTAACTGTTCCTGGAGTATGGAAATGATTGTTTTCCAGATCTTGTATATAAATATTCTTAATTGGTAAACTGTGGTGTTTTGTGTTGGGTATTGTTTTAGTGAGGAGCTTGTACATTTGATTCCCAAATCCTAATGTATGTGCTATGTTAGGACCTAGGATGTGTGATCTGACCCGAATTTTTGTTCCTGTTTCAACAAAGAGCCTCCCAGGGCTGCTGCAGAGCACTTGGCAGTGTTGATGAGAGAGGGGCCGCTGGCCCATCCCTCTGCTTAACCTCTCACAAGATGTGAGTGGTGTGGGTAGGAAGCTGCTCCAACGAGCACAGCACAGCAGCATCTGGAAGTGTGTGTATGAGGCTTCCATGCCAGGAGACAAGCGTGAAGCCAGGATGCCCCTTCCACCAGTGTGGAGACCTTAAGGTGTAGCCTCCTGAACAGTTCGTAAGAGCAGGTGAATTAGGACAAGTGCTGTCAGCTGTACAGTGCAAACTACATAGAGGAAAATAGGTAACTGCTATACGGTTTTCAGGTGGAAATGTGTTTTGCCCATGTAGCAGCGGGCTAGTAGTTGAGTTGCAGGTAGGTTTGGGAGGGCTGTGGTGGAAGGGAATAACAGATGGGTGCTGCACCTGTGACATTCTCCTGTGTCACAAAACAGTGGAGTGCACCTCAATCAAGAGAGAAGCAGCAAGATGTTTTATTGAGGTAAAAATAATAATTTAGCAGAGTCCAATAAATTCAGTTGAATTTATCAAAATTTAACAGTGTTTTACCAAGGATCAATAAGTTTGATGGCCAGGTTCACCTTACTAATCACTGTGCGGAGAAAAACATACAAAGGAGAATTGAGTTAGAATGAAATTAGAATCATTCACATAGTGCCCAGGGATGCAGAAGGCTAAAGAGGACTCTGCTGCTGAGTCATGAGGTTCAGAGTGGACCCCCTTGCTTTCGAAACTCCACATGGAGCCTAGGTGCTGCTAGGTCCGATGGTAGTCTCGGACTCAGACAATGGTTTATGTCTAATGGAATTACCTATACAAAGTTTATAGTAAGAAATACTGAGTAGCTACACGGATTAGTAGTGTTTCGCTAGTATTAATTCAGCATGCTGTCAGTCCCTTTCCAAGGATCTGCCGTTGGTGAAAGATCGCTCAGCCTCGAGGGGCAACCTCGAGGGGCGTCCCAGCTCAAGGGGAGGTCACTGCCATGCAGCCATGGTGCCTAGCAGGGAGAGCTCGAAGAAGGCTCACGTAGGCAGTCATTTACGGGGTCGCGTGGCTGGCTTATAGTCAAATTCCATGTGGTGGGGAGGGTATAGGGGAGACTCCTTGTACCCACAACTTTCTTTGTTCTTTGATGAATGAGTCTTGGAAAAGCCACCCGCTGTTGGTGAGTTAATGGTGTGATGGGTGTTCCAAGCTCGTGCATGGGTGACTCGTCCGTTGTGGGTTTTCAGAGAGCGGACTGAAACTAGAGGAGTTCTGAGCCCGGCCGTGGCTCAGGCCTGTACCTCCTTTGGAGCCTGCAGCAAGCTGCCACCAGTTTGAGGACGAGTGCATCTGTCGCGCTGCACCCTGTGACTGCTGTCGGTCCCTCTGCTGACTCAGAGTGCTGGTATGGTTACCTGTTGTCGCTAGGTCGTAAATCTGTGGCGTATTGCAGATGAGTGGCAAGAGTCCAATTATCTGATGAGCTGTTTGGTTTGTGTCGCAATTAATGGTGGTTGTGTACCATTTCACATACAGAATCGGTTGGTTGTATATGTTTGACATGTTGGATTGACATAATTTGTTTGATTTTTCGCGAAACTTTGATACACAGAATGATTATAAACAATAAACGTAATGAGGTCAAAACTAGGAAAACTACAGTGGGATGCAGCATGAAGCTCAAAATTCCAGTTGCTGTTGGTGACCGTCTAAGAAGAGTTTCCCACCAGTGACGTTCCCCATCTTCACTCTTTGTAGGACATGGTGTATCTCCTCTGCGTCGTGATGGTTGGTAATCGGGGTTCTTCATCTGTTCAGAATTCGTTTTAGCAATTGACTCAGGTCATCGTGTTGCAAGGGTTTTCTCACCGGTGTGAGATCCATTCTGGTAGCGGTGGGTAGCAGATATTGATATGATGTATAGCTGGGTTGTAGCAATTGGTGGGCTCTAAAAGGAGCTGAACTAGTTGAAGTTGCATCTCATAATTTTGATAAAATTGCTAATACAGATATTTGAGTGATTGTACGTCTCTACAGTGGTGTCATCTACAAATATAGAATCACAAATGTTCTCATACGAACACATCCATTTCCAACAAATACAAGTGCGGTTTCAGGGCTTTCAGCGGGATATGTTTCAATGACAAACGCTTTTTTCAGTGTCAAGACAAACGTTCTGGGCCTTAACAGTATTACTTTTCAGAAAGCAGTCCCTGTTGTTTCCGCACAACACAGGCATCAACATCAAGAGTTTGCCATTGGTTGCCATTTTGGTGGGCCCATACTCTGCTCTGATGGACGGAGTACGGTCCCCTGGTGACTCGGTCCCGGTGCAGTGGCTGGGTGCATGGTGTGTGCGGAAGCCTTGAGCACTGTCACAACAAAAGCTGTGGCCTTGCTGTCGGTGGGGTCGTAGGGGAAGGTAACTAGTTGCTGCCAGGATTGGAACTCCCTTTCAAATTCAGTTGCGTTATCCCAGATTTCCCTTTGGAATTTCGGTGGGTGAGCTGCCCTCTTCACCTTATCTTGTGATTGCTGCTGCAGTAGATTGCTACCATGGCTGAACCTGGATACAACAGAGAGACAGACAGACGTTAATTTGGGCTGCACATGGTGCGTTCACAGTGAATTGGTGGTCCTTGTTAGCCACTCTCTCCCGTTGGATATGTGTGTGTTTCAAATAAGACCCA
>Ga0181612_102115_pt1 | contig 16976 bp, 7 predicted proteins | sample HoacroProtozoa21_FD_119630 | JGI IMG/M metagenome (GOLD analysis project Ga0181612, IMG submission 119630) | Hoatzin crop microbial communities from Cojedes, Venezuel. Combined Assembly of Gp0051906, Gp0051904, Gp0051908
CATTTCAAAAGGGGATTTTAAGGCAATAAATTGGAAGTGCTACTGATATTTGAAAAGACTACTGAAAATTATTGTTTAGTATGAGAACAGATAACAGGTCAAATCTCAGTTTACTCACTATTCAATACAGGAATTTATCACATAAATTCATTCACCACAGGAAGGATAACATATTCTCAGTACTTTCAGTCTCTGTCCACACATTTTCTATGCAATGTTGCTACGATAAGCCTGAAAGGCTTCCCAGAAATCTGGAGGCAGTGTTGCAAAAGTCTCTAACAATACCTATTGCCATTTTATGAACTCCAGAAGGTAAATAAAATTATATATATCTATGGAAATGCTAGCCAGACTAGCATCTGTATTTGCCTTTGAAAAATCTGTCCTCCTTTGCTAACTCACCACCTCCTCTGAGTACAAGATACTGCTAGAGTGCAGACCACTAGCATTTTTAATTACCTCGTGATTTTGGTCTCATGGCAAGAAAGGAAGCCGAAAGAGGAAAGTTTATCTGTTGAGCGTATGACTCTTACAGGCTCAAACACAGCATATGCTGAAGAAATCTTGTTGTCTTCCACTGTTTCTGCATTTAATAGCTGATACACTTAGACAATAATATATATTTGCATATTATATAATTCTTTTATATAACTTTGTTGTCATTAGCTTTTAGAGTAATCTATAACAGGGAAACTGAGGCACATGTCTGTGATGTGACTTTTCCAAGGGCCCACAGTGGTTCTTTGCCTAAACCAAAGCTGGAATTCCCCCTCCGAATCACTTCTGACTTCTTTCGACTCTCAAATTCTTTCTTCTTGTCTTCAACCTATTATTTCTTATTCTAAGACACATATGTATAGCATGCTTATTTGTTCCTTATCTTTTGAAATCCAGTTTAGAGCTCTCTGTCTCACAAAGAAGGTGCTGGTAACTTTCATCACGTTATTTCAAAGGCAAAGAAATAATGGACTCTGTTTTCTTCTGTAGCTGGCTGAAGCCTCACAACCAAACCTTGCTTCCTTCAGCTTTTGAAGGAAAATTAAAAGAAGCTCTTGCCCTGCAGTTATTGGCAGCTGCTGCAGTGGCTAATTGTCCGTATTTCAGGCTCAGATTTACTGTACAGCTTAATCAGCATTTCTCTAGGTTTATATAATCTAGGAATGCTTTTATGAAGCATGGAAAAAGTGTACATACCGGGTCACGCAAAATCATGTGGATTAATACACCGTTTTAATGTCACTATCACCATTCTAAAGCTCTGAAAGGAAACACAAATCTCCATTGTCTGCTTTGGAAAAGGAATAGATTCTTTCAAACTTGCAATTTTAATTTAGCCTGGAATTGCACCTAGGTAAGTCTGTACTGGCAAACATATTGCCTCTCCTGTTTGCTCCTGGGGAGTAGTCTGGGCTCTGATGGCATCCTTGCTGTGTGCATGTTAGTTCACTTCAGTTCTCTTTGGGAAGCGAACGAGGTATTCATTCTGTGATGAAGCCAGTATATGGTTTAAACAATGATTTTGTCCAGGGGCTGTTTCTGATGGGTAGTTCATACCACCTATGTATCAGGTTAGCTTGCTCACATGTTTTCACCCCTCCTCCAGCACATCAGCATTCCTGCAGGACCACAACATACCTGTGGCCACCCTCACAGGTTCTCTAGCCCCATCCCAAGACATACATGATGTTATCACAGTGTATGAAAACCACCCAGTTAATTATGACGCAACATTTACATTACTGCAGGCATTTTGAAATTAAATATAAGAAAACAAATTAGTAATTCTGTCTCTGGGCTATAGATCTACTCTTCTGTTAGTAAACTAAATAACACAGTGATGAGTTCAAGTATTGCACCAACAGTGGGGATGAGTCCAGGTTTTGCACCTTGACCATCTGGAGAGTTAAAGTAGTAGAACAGTCACCTGTACAATTTTTGTTTAGGCTATCTAGTGTTATCCTAAACTACTGTTAAGCAAAGTTCAGAAACACACCCAGGCTCTGTTCCCAGTGTGTAGTCTGAATGCTGCCACACTCTTTTATAGCAGAAAAGATTTGAAAATTGAGAATGTAACCAGTCCTCAGGGCCAGGGAATGGGCTTTGGGATGGTTTAGGTTGCTGGACTGTCCCTAGACATGCAATCTGAGATAAGCAGGAGACCCTGGTCAAACGGCTGATGTGATCCAGAGAGGCCATGTGGACACAATCTACCCTGAGCCACCAGGCACTAGCACCAGACATCACTGTGTGGAGCAAACGGCTTTAGCAGTGTAGATACAAACTAAGTTGTCCAGGTGCTTAGGCTTATTGTTGGAACAGTCTGGATGAGATTTGCAAGGAGAAATCTTGGATGTGTCCTGTGCATTGTTGTGAATTAGATGCTTCACATGCTTGACTTGGCAGTTTGCTCAGCTTCTGTTTGTTCTGCCTGCACTTTGCAAGACTCGGGCAGGTTCCAGCAGGAGTTGCTGACGTTGCCTGCAGCAGGTGAAGGTGAGGTCTGCAGGCAGCCTGAAAAGAAGGCTGCGGTGAGACCCACTGCTGCAGTGAGACCAACCTGCTACAGTGCTCAGGTGCATAGCAACAGCTACAGGTATGGGATTCATGCAGGTCTCGCTGGTTGTGGGTCTGGACATAGAGACCCTTTCCCAGGCTCCCTGGGGAATGTTATCAGCTCTATATCCCCAGACTAAATGGTATGGCTCGGCATCCTGTGAAGGTAAAACCCCCACTAAACATGCCTGACACAAGTAAGAAGGCCTTGCTTGCATGGGGACTGTAGTCACAAGGCAGCTTGCTCAATGCATTTTATTTGTCTGTGAAAAATACCAACCAGAAGCTGTGGCAAGGATGGAAAGATACAGATCAGTCTATGTAGGTTTTGGTTTAGTATCACAAGCCCGACATTGTATACGTCAGATACCCTGTAACAGCCCTGGAGGTACATAATTACAGAGTTTGGGCGTCAGATTTTCGTTTCAAAAAATGTCAAAGTTTTGATGTTTCTCACAGAATAAGGATTCATATGGTTTTCTCTCATTAAGTCACAATGTTTTGTTTCATAGTCTCAATTAATCTCATTTTGGCTTATTATGATACATTTTGCATTATTTTAATTATAATGCAGCTGAATTTAATAATTAGCTATGATATGCAATTCAGAATGAGAGGGAAACAAATAATAAGTTAAGAGTAAACACAAAAAAGTTTTAATCCATTCTTACTGAAAGCTGCATGCTGTTATTTATTTTCTGGTTATTTTCTGATAATATTGTAGTTTCTTAGTAAATAATTCTCTTCAATATTTTTCCCATTCTTATTAGAAACATAATGAATTTGAAATGAACTAGTAGGAATGTATGGCACAGAAAACATTCAAATCTTCACAGTGTCTGAACTCAATTGTTCTGTTTTAGATTTGTGGAGAGGAACAACTTGATCCAGAATTGTGAAGAGTTATCTGGAGGCGAAGTAACTTACCAGAAAGTAGCATCTAACCACAGGACTGGAAGAAGACAGGAGCGATGACAGTTACTTTCCTTCCTGCTTGTTTAACTCAGAGCTCAACAGTAGGTACAGGATGTTCTGCGGTACTGCAAAAACTCATTAGTTCTCTATAAGGAAAGTTTGCCCTGGAGTTCACAGTTATTATCCTTGAAGGTAACGAAGTGAGTTGAAATTCTATGCAGCTTCGTTGCAGCATGTTTCTGCATTTACTGTGTCACCTCAGCTGAACCCTTTTGGCTTCGAGAGCCTTGCTGCAGCCCATCAGCAAAATTACAGGTTATGGTGAACAAATGCTTCAAGTTCTTGTGTAATTTCTGGATTAATCAATGGAAATTTTTACAGCTCTAGTATTTTTCTGCTTAAAGGGCAACACTTTTTCCTATTTTGCCTTGAAATGGACAAATGGATAAAACAGACTCAAGACCGGAGTGTAAACACACATATTCCTATGGCCTCATGTGCTCTAAATTTTATTCAGTCACATGAGTGCTGTCCATTGAATCCCCCAGTCCCTTATTAAACCTGCAATTACTATTGGCACTGGACAGCAGATAGTATGTTCTTTGCTTGCAGGTGCAATATGGTGCAGAGCATACATAACACTTTCCCGCACAACAGTCATTTATATGGATAGTAATTCCCCCGTTTTGTCCTGCTTACATGTTTTTGCTAGAAATCTGTGAAACCTGGATGTAGATGTTTTAATTATGGATACAAGAGGAAGATGTATATGTAATGGACCAGATTTTGAGAGGCTTGTGCTTGGCTGTGAGAGCTGAGCTGTTAAGTGGCCTCCTCCATCCGATGCTGCTGGCTAGTTCTAAGCTCTTCACTCACTGTAAAGCAGAAGAAGCACAAGACAGAGCCGGCTCATATTCCTCTCTCCTTTGGCTAGTCCTTTACGGCGGAGCAGCTCATCGAGGAGATGGGCTTCCTGAGTGGCACATGATCCCTTCGCTATTCCTTCTGGGGTGGCCTTGCTTCACTTTGTCCCATACACAAGGTTGACCCCAGCGAGACCCATATCGCTTCTATCTAACAGCCATATGCAGTCCTCACAGGGAAACTAGATTAAAAACACTCTGCCAAAGCACTGCCACATGACAACCCACTAGTACCATTACAAAATTCAGAGCTAGACTGAGATTTAAAACGTCTCTGTAGGAACTTTATTGTCTAAAGAGATTTTACTGTCTAAATGCTTACAACTTCCCTGCGTGAGGAAAGAATCCAGATATGAAATTCAGACTCAAATGCTTCATCACATTATAAACCAATATTCTGCACATAAACCAGCTCTTTCAACATTTTGTCAACTGCGTATTTAGTTCCCTTGCTAATCTCATTTTGCTATATGGATAACTCGAAGAAAGGAAAAAGTTAGATGTTATTGTGTGCCAGAGTAAATTACAAATATTATAGGACACATTTGATCCAAATACAAGACTTGTAAACCTTATTATAAAGTGAACCAAGGTCGACTGCGTGTATACAGTCTGCAACCTCCACTTGTAATTTAATTCATAGCCTGAACAGGATTTGCCATTTTTCTTTAGAAACTGGGCTAATTGTGTTGTTTTTCATGGAATGAAAGAAGCCCAGCTTTATGGCTTGAGATAGATAGGAATATTTTCTACAGTTTTGTGAGAGTAATGTCAGGGGGAACATCCTGGGCTCACCGGTAATTTCTGAGCTGTGTAGTGGACACTAAGATGACCTGCAGTCCAGACGGCAGACTTGCACCTCAGAATGTGCGTGCTGCTTGGATCCAATTTTTACACTTCTAAATTATACAGACTATAGTGAATCTTCAGGCATAGTGCAATGTATTTAGCAACGACATATAGACAATTGAAAGGGATCATTTGAAAGGTAGAGGACCTTACTTCAGTATTCCCCTTTCCTGAAAGGAATGTTGGCAGAGGGCAAAGACATGCAGCAGCATTGCAACAGATTTCTCTTCTCTGTTGAGAGATGAAGGCTGCTTCACCAAATCTTCCCATTCTGGCACAATGCAGTGAAAGGGGCTCCTCCTCTCACCTCTGTACAGCAGGGCCCTATCCTGCTCTGAGCATTCCTCTTCGAGAGGGCCGTTTGCTAACAGTAGTAGGCTGGGGCTATGTCTCAGGAATGTGGGCAATAAATCAAGAGGACTGGAAGCACTGCCAGTTTAGAAAAGTATCAAGAAGAAGTATCAGCAGCTGATTTAATTGGTTGCAGCCCATTCATCATAGTCAATACATAAATCTCACAGCAGGTCGCAGAAGGTGCTAAATTCACAGGTAAAGAAGGACAGTGGGGCACAGTCTGCGGTTTGATCCAATTGCCTCCTGTTAAGGAGACAAATCCCAAAGTGAGGGAGCCTCAGTGAAGACTGAATGCCAGCTACACCAGAGTTTGGCTGAATTATTCAAATGACCTGTCTGGTTGTTAGACGAAGGTTGTCACTGTGACGTTGCCATGCCACCTAAGGTTTTGAAGCACACAACCACCAGCTATGCAGTGGTTTTCTTGTAAACATGGTTTATAGTTCCTTTTTTTCCACCCCTGTGATCTGGGTCTGCAATAAGTGCTGTCAAAATGGAACCAGATTGCAGTAATGGATCTTTGCAAGTACCAATGTCTTGATCGCTGACGTTGTTTTGATTCTTAAGACTGGACTGCTGCTGAGGACAATCAGAAAAATGTGAAGCCTTCAAGTTTCAGGCTTCTTTGCTGTCCATGATTCATGGCTATACAGTAAAACTGTTCTTACAGTGTCCTGACAGACCCACAACTTTGAACAAAGTTTCATGCTATAATGTTGACAGGGAGACTAAAGACCATGAAGCATGATGGGAAAAACTGCTTTCCAAATAATCACATCTCCTGAGACTCCTCCAGCACTGACTGTGAAACTATCGCTATATTGGGTAACTTTCGTCCATGAAACTGAGAACTGAGATGGTGGTTGTAATTTAGATTTGGAGGCTGTTTGATAGTTGTGATGAAGGCCTGAATTTGATCCAGCTTAACAATTTTGACAGGTGTATAACCTTTCCCATGTATAGACAAAAGCCGCAAGCTGAAGTAGTCCATCAGATAAACCAATGAAGAAACTCAATTGTGTAGTCAAAGTATGAAAGGAGAGTGGTATTGAACTCAACTGTTGGACTGGCAGCTGCCTCATCCTGTTTATGTATTAGCCTCTGATGATAGGAAGCAGTGGTAATGATAGGCCACGGACCTGACGACCTCTTTGCAAAGTAGAAAACTGTACTGTGCTTTTATCATCAACAAGGACAAAATTTTCTGTTCCATGACGGAGTTCTAACTTTGCAGCAAAATGAGATGACACATCAAATTCCTCTCAATAATGCAAAGCAGGCAAAACCTCAGCTCACTGGCTTCTCTAGAAAAATTGAGCAAGCCCAAGATCGTGCATACATAGAATCTGGTCCATACTTTCCACCTTTGATGACAATGATGTTGAGCTAAACTCTTTTCCAGTTTCTGTTCTTATTACTGCCTCATTGGTCAATGCCTCAGTTACTTAAGTCATTCCAGCAACCTCCCCAGAACTTTGATTACATTTACATGACTTGGTAGCATATATCATGTCTGTACAAAAACTTCCCAATCCTCATAGACAAACTGAGATGAGCTGGTACCACAGAAAGTGGCAAGTGTAGGGGCCATGTTTTACCAAGGATTTTACATAGCAAATGAAAAAACACAAAGCTGCCTGATTAAATAGTTTATGCAGAAAATCATTTAAATGTAACAATATGGAATCAAATTAATTTTGCATGAATTTGCAGGCTCTTAACAGTTTCCATGTTACAGGAATCATGTAGAAAGTACAATATAGAAGTTCATATTATTCTTTTTATTTTAATCTAGTCAAAATTCCATCTACAATTAAAACAAAAGGAGCTTATGTTTTGTGAAATTTGGTGGTAATGTTGTTCAGTGACTTATTAAAACAGCAAGATCAGCCACGTAGTTACAAATTATGATATGCAACTAATTACACACAAGTTTTGAAAATCAGTATAAATTTCATGTACTGGGAACACTTAACCCACGTGATGGAGATTTTTCTTGTTTTGAACTACAAAACCCTCTTTTGTGTTGTGTGGATGTTCATTTGCGAGTGGGAAGACTGGTAAAAAACATGAGGTAGAAACATACAGAAAAATTATAATTCTGCATTTTCCTGTACAGAGCAAGGATCCTCGGTGCAGAGCCAAAGAATGAGACACTCCGAGTGCCACATGCTGGGCTGGTGGCTTAGGAGGAGTCGTGATATGATCTTTAGCCAATCTCATTCTGACCTGGCTCTGCTAGCTCTTAATTGAGGCATTATCTCAGGTTAACACAGGATCTAATAGCTAAATCCAAATGTTATAGGACTGTCAAGGCTAAAAGGGCAGCTATTTTTTCCCTCTTAGCTTCATCATGTATCTATAAAATATGGTTTTATAGTCTGCTATTTTATTAAATAGCACGCATCTACAGCAGTAGTGAGGAAAGGATTGTGATCCAGCCCCTCACAGGTGCTACCTTAACTAGTTAATGACTACACAGGGTTTATTTTCACAATGAGCACCTTTTTTTTTTTGCATTAACTTATTCTGTTTCCCACAATTCCAGTCCAATCAGACTCTTGCAAATGTGAAAATGAAGGCCATTTTTTTCAACCATGGACTTTCCCCAGACAGCTTCAGAAAGAGATGGGGAGCAGTCTCAGTATCTGACAAATTAATTCTGGGTGCTTCTCGATCTTTCTAGCTGGGATGATCTGCAGTCTGTTTTTATTTATAGACATTGTGTTCAAATACAAACCCATGTGTCCCTCTTCCTTCTCCCCTCCCCCTTAAAAATAAAATAAAATAAGAATTAAAATAAATAAAAAACCAAAATAATGCAGCTTGTGGATGATCCAGGTCACACATTTTGTGCCTGGGTGATATACAAACACAGCACACATAGGACCTGTTCTAGATGGGATTGAGCTCTTGCCGATTTCTATTCCACCATATATTTCCTCATCACAAGGTGATGCCAGAATAGCTCAAGTAGCTGCGGCTCTATGAGTGTCATGATGACGCAGAGGAATCTCTTTGCCTGTAGTCTCTTCTACCTGATCCACTACTGCCGTGAGAATGCAGTATTACAAAGGCTTATAGATCTGCTGTATGTTTATTCTGGTTTTTTCTTTTATTATTTATTCATGACAGTGACTCAGCAATTATGCAGTATTCGAATTATTACAATTGTGTCCAAAAGCAGCATTTCTATTACCAGTACCTCGATTTCAGTATTTGGACCACAGAATACCATTTAGCTGCAGCTGTTGAAATTGGCTGAATTTTTATAATACCAACTGCTGAAGCTGTAGTACGAATTTGTTAATCCTACCATTTATATTATCACAAAAGTAATTGAATACTAAAGCTGCTCGATTTGCATTACAAAATCATTTCAGTAAAATAATAGCAAATATGAATCTTTATTCTTGTGGCATCAAAGAAAACTGTCCTTTTGTGAATAAGATTTATTTCAAAATAGAATTAACCATGAACATTTCTACAGAGAATTCCTGCTCTTTTTTCACATGAGTTTTAAGCAGCTTTTTCTAAGGCACGAGTCAACATGGATAGTACACAATTCAGAGGGGTAAAATAAACAAGTACAATTTCCTTTAATCACCTATGAATATGCATAAACAAAATATCTCCTCTGTGGTTTAGATATCAGAGGGTTATTGCTAGTGTAGGAAAACTTTGAAAAAAACAAATCAAGGGAAGCTCAATCAGCTGAGAATAGTCAATCACAAAACACATCCTTCATCCCAAGTAGATTAAGAGGCAAGATGAGTTAGGTATCATGTAGGTATTCCATAAAGCCCACAAGTTTTGTTGATTTTTTCCAACCTCAGTCAAGACAGCGTCCTGGATAACTTACAATAGTCCCAAACAAACAATGAAACCCAGAGAATGGCATGTTTATTTTCAAATATTTATAGAGTGACTTAGATAACTTTGGCAGAGGAAGAACAACTCCATCTGAATGGGTATTTAACAGCAAATAAAACTGCACAAGAGACTCCTTGGTGTAAAGAGCTCAATGACTAGTTGCAGGCACTGTAAAACGAGCAAAAGGAAACAAGACACCTCAAACACAGTGGGATAAGAAAGGCCAACAATTATGCTTTCAAGATCACATACTTGGCAGATGTTAACAGCTGCATGATGCCCCTACACATATCATTAAGGACAATCTAACTCTCCATCGGACACAACATTCCTTACTCTACCCGAGTAGCAAAGAAAGCTTTGTTTGAAATAACTTTTAACTCCTGAATGCTCTAAGGGTCCATTTGCTCATCTGAGCAAATTACCATGCCAAGAATTTGCAGATCACCTGAGCTACAGTATCTATCTATGTGTGCTCAGCAAATACAGATTCATTCAATTTAACTGTGGACAAATGGGAAGGCTGAAATAGAGCAATGTCACCCCCCATTTGTGAAGAAAATGAACAAATCCTGAAGTGGCTACTCAGATGTCAAGAGGTAAGTTGTAAAGCAAAAATAATAGAGCCCATATTTGAGTCTTAAGATAATCTGGTAGCGAATGTACAGAAGTAGCAGCAATATTGATAGTTTGGTGAAAAAGAATTATGAAGATATTCTGTATGTAAGGGAGAAGGTTCCTAGATGCAAGGAAATTGGTGTTGATGACGCATTGATTGTACACAGTAAAAGCTAAGGTGCTTAAGAGACCTGGGCATACTGAGTATAATCATAACTTCTCACTTAGGACAGGGAGGGATAATAAGGGAATCCAAAGAGCTTAGTTGTGGCCTCTGTTGACTTCTTTGGGAGTTATGAAGCTATGAACAGCTACACAAAACCAATACAAAATATTGTCCAAAGATTCACAGTAGTATGCTTTACACACTTTTATACTATTATCAATTACCATCCAAGAAAAAAGTGATATGGAATCAGGCCTAGTGTTCATAAAAAGTTTGAGAACTTTAGATGCAAGGCATTGCAAAAGCCATACATTTTGTAGTAAAGATAAGGTAAGACTCAGTTTATTTCATTCTCTCCAATTTTACTACCTGAAGGATAAAATCAGAGACAAAATGCTAGATTGTGCCCTCTGATTTTTAAGTGCAACCCAACCCTGCTGTCTCTTTCCAGCTGGAATTCACATATGAGCTGAAGAATAATAATTTTGTTTGGCATGTGTGATATTGTCCAGCTATTTTTACAAGAATGCTGAACACAGCTGTATGTTTCAGTCTCATAACACACTTCTTGCTTTGTTACACGATACAGTTATTTCATACCCAGTGCTGTTAAAAGCAACTAGGGTCACTAGCTTCCCATTTAACATTTCTGGCTCATGGAATTTTTCAAATTGACAAATAGGTTCAGTGTGGGTTCAACACCATTTTTGAACCTTCTTTTTCGCTGATACTTCTTAAAATTCCAGCTCCTTCTCCCCAGGCATTGCAGATTAGACGTAAATAGACACCATTTTCATTCATGTCACTTGTGGTTACAATTACTTTATGACTCCTAAACTGCTGGGAAAGTATACATTTTCCATAAACTTTTGACTTCAGTATTTACCTGCCTGTCAATTTAACACTCATTGTTCTGATGCCAAGATACATTGTGCATAATTCTATTCAGATTCCAGCTTGCATTTTTCTTCTGGTGGTTCAGAAAATGTAAGTAAAAGGAAACTTAACAGAACAGAAATATGTATTTTCCCTTTTTGTGAATTTTGGTTTTATTTTTCTACTTTTCTTCCCAGTACTAATATATTTCATCAGGTAAAACCTTCATCAGGTGCAAATGAGTACAACCCTATTTAGCTGAATAAAAGTTGTTAACCTACCACAGCTGAGGGTATGGTCCCAAGGTTAGTATAGACTATTGCTTTAGCATGTTTTTTTCTGTAATGCAATTCTGATTGCTTCACTACTATGTAAGTTTCTACTGCAAAGAAGAATATAGGCCTCTGCTTTACTCTAGGACATGATGAATTCTATGATTATGTACTTTTTGTCTTTGTTTAGTATAGCATGCCTGAGTGGGCAATGAGCAACCTCATGGTAACAACCCCTGGCCTGACGAGTAACAGGTGCACTGTGCAGACAGTGGAAATGCTGCAATCAAAACTAATAATTGATCAAAACTGATACACTAATTTACAGTCATATTATCATGAGGTTCTTCAGGACGAAATATCTTCTAATTTTTAGTGGCTACAAACAATTTAATACCACCCTCCTTTATCCTGCATTCTGTATTTCATGCACTGTTCTCTTCACAAGAGTAATAGCCCAGATCACCTTTGTCTGAACATTGTCATGCGCAGCATTCATTATTTTAATGTGACGTTCTGCCTTTTGAATTTTGACTCTTTGAGTTGTGTTTCTGAAGTTATTCTCCCAAATCTAATTGCAAAGTCAGATCAATCACACTGGTCTTAACACTGTTTTATCCTGATTATTTTTATGGATATGCTGCATATCTTGATTTAATCTAACATATCTGAATGCTTCTGCTAAAATGTGCAAGCTGAATTTATCCCACTAAAGAGAACGCATTGTGTTCACATTTGGCTTTGATTTAAGTTGTACCAGTACCTGTTAACTGTGCTGTTAGTTCTTATTATCCAAATCTTTCCAGTATGAGGAATGGTTTTGTTCTTCTTAAAACTCTGAAAAATACTCATTAAGTGGTAGAAATCTTGTATTCAGATCGAATATTTTTTTCATACCCACCTAAATCAGCTCCTCTCTCTGAAAATACCTTGTCCTGCTCATCTAAAGATAGCCTTACAGCTGCTTATTTGTGAAGCTCTACCACCTTAATTTGTGATCAGATAAGGACTTGGAATCTCTCTGGGAGGAAAGAAAGACATAACCAAACTCATTTCAGAAACTTGCTTTCTGCTGCTTCTTGAGAATTGCTTAAATATGACTGCCAGGTCAGACTTTCAAATATTGCAGTTCACACACTTTCAGGAGTGAAGACCTAAAACTTACCAGCTTCTTTCCTTGAGGATATCATTGCCTCCAAAGGTGGGCACAGCATTTTGGAAGACAAGAGAGACGAGGGAAGACAAAGGTGAGTGTTAGAAGAGCGACAGATATGCAGGAAGGGATATCTTCACAGGGAGTGAATGAAAAGCAGAGGGAAGCAGAGCAAACAAGCCTACACTGCTGGAATAAATGTCTTCCACAGCCCAGGATGATACTTCACCTTCTTTTGTTGTCTAGCAAGTGTCTGTGACATGTACAGGAAATGGAGGGTTATTTCCACTATGGAGCAGGGCACACACAAAGAACAGATGTCTGATTTTCCTATGTGATTTTTTCCCCCGTAATGTTTCTGCTCTATTCAATCCACGGGTCAAATTAAGGCACTGACCAGATACCAACTGCAGATTATTTTTTATCTTCGAGTTGATATAGCTTCCCATATAATTAACATTAATATTGTTAGGATTCAGAGAAATTACCATGAATTGTTTCCTTATGACACTGCAATATCCAAGACATTTTAATGCTGTAGAAAAAGAAAACAACTCCCTCCCTCCCCATCACCTCCCCCCAGCCTCACTCCATAACAGCCCAGAGACTAGAATTTAGAGCAATCACCCAGAGTGTGAGACATCACATTTGAAGTTCCTGCTTTAAACCAAGATGAACAGGACTTGAACCTTTGTCTTCCATGCTATTGCCTGGGCTTCAGAGTGTTATGAATAAAAGTCACTAACTTTGACCAGTAAACATTTCAATGAAACTGATATGCTTCTGTGGAGGTGTTTCAATGTCACTGAACACAAAAAAAGCCATTGCACTGAGAGACCGTTGTCGAGTTCTGCTTTGGAAAGCCACTAGGAATGACACTGGAGGGAACCAGACCAAGTAAGTCACCTTCTATGTAATTTGGAGGGTTACAGAACTTGGATAGTGAAAAATGTCATGCTTCTATCTTTCTTTTCAGAAAGCAGTATAGGAGGGAATTTCAGTTAAAGCTGTTTCTCATATTAACCTGAACATTCTCTTAATTATTACTTCGTGGTTTTATTTTAGAACTACACAGAAGCCTCATTGTGGAAGAATGGTATAAACAAAGACCTAAAGAAAGTGCTTTCTAAGTTCAGACAAGACAGAATTAAATATAGGTTGTGATCAAGGGAACAAAGCTGAAGCTGTAGGGTAGGGTTGTGATGTCAGATGGGCAAGAAAATATGGTTGCATAGGTGAACAATCAGATCAATTAATGGCCTTCAAAGAAATTAATGACATCAATTTCTTCTATGGGACTTTCATGCCTATGCATTGCAGAACTTGATATATAAAACCCAGATAGATTCAATATAATGAAATAACAGATTAATTTCCTCACATGCTTGTTTCCATCTGCTATTAATGATAGGGGTCTTACTAAATACTCATATTCATTCTGCAGAATAGGGAAACACCTCGTTTTGCTTTCTTGATTTTTACTGGAAAATACATGTGGCAGTTATGAAGCATGGACTTTTACAAGACAAATTGTAATTTTTCTTAGGAAAGAGAAAAAAAAATGGAGAAATGAACAGTAGTATGGATAGGAAACTGTATTCTTTAAAGAAAAAAAGTATCACAGAAGGTACGGTCTTTTCCTCTGATTATTAAAGTAATTAGGGTTGCAGAATTTTTTTGTGACATTTTATTTATTTTTCGATTACAAACTAGATCTTCAACTACTGTTAAGTAAGATCATTCTTATTCAAATTATGAAGATTTACATGACCTAAAGTTCTTGTTGATTAACCTTATGCTTCTTTGCAGGTCAAATTCTTCTGCAACAGATTTAGATTTAGGATTTCTGGATTGTGACTCCATCAAATTTAATGGAAATACACTGCTCAGCCTAGGACTTTTACACTGGTTAGCAGGGCACAGGCTTTCTCTGGAAGATGGGCAAATGCACTGAGGACAAACCAACCTACTTTATACTATGCCATTGACCTGACATAAATTTGCAGTGTTTTCTTCATGGAAGAATGCTAGACTAGAATTTAACCTCTGTTTATAGCTGTGAAAATGAGGACGCTACATCAGAATATACTCTAGGATTCTTTCAGATGTGTATAAAGTATATATGGGTTGTATATTTCCATAATTCACTGGAAAAAGAAAAGATTTTTTTTTAATGCAGTTGCCAGGGAATAAAATGATGAAATAAAAATAAACACTTGATATCACTTCATGTTATAAAATATATTTCCTACAACATACCATATGGTCTACCTGCTAATGATGCAATTTTATAAGAAACTTCAGAGGTATATCTGCAGTAAAAATGGCTTAGAATGAGCAGAACGTATCATGTACGTCTCCAAAGGAAAGGATGGGAGTTACTTCATCCACACAGCAGCATTTTCCTGCTCTCTAGAGTTTTCATGTTACTCTGAGTTACTCAACCTGGTATGCTTCTGCTCTTAAAACACAATCAAGTCTACTTTGCAGCAAAGAAGAAATCACTAACTACATTTATCTTTCTAAAAAAACAGAACTATTGCTGATTCCCCTGGATTTCTGACAAGATGATGAATAATTTTATGAGAAATCAACACCTGATCTTCCAAACTAGGCACTTGTTTTATAAACCACCTTGCAGTGATGGTAGTTATCTACAAACAGAATTTAATTCATATGAAGGTGCAGAGTGATTTTTAAGATGTCATTGCTCAGCCTTTTTCTCACATTGAAATACATGAAACTAAACAGAATGAGAAGCTCTTACCCTATGTAAAAAGTTGTAGAGCTATTAAAGAAGAGCTGTTACAGAATAACTATACTTGCATGACACCATGTGTAGACAAGTTCTTCTCTTGTCATAGATTGCCAGCTACCACCGAAAACCTTCATAAGAACCATGCTTCTTTCATACTGCAAATACGACACCCTCCCCTTCCCTGTTGTGTCTCAGATACCACTGAATGAGTATTTGACAAGGACTAGCTATTTGAAGATGACATACAGGAGTGATTATCAGAATCATGCTGGTATTGACCTTGGATTTTCCTTCTATTCTAGTAATTACTGAAAAATAAAATTGACTTTGTTTGGGGTGCACGATACACAACTAATCAAATCTGCATACAGTTGCAGAGATTTATGACTATTCATTATGAAAACACCTTTTGTTTAACGGTTTTCTTCCAGCATGGAGATGTGCCTTCCCTTTGAATTACTAATGGGGTTTCCAAATTGTAGCTTGTAGGAGAAAGGAAACAAGAAAACTTCCTGTCATCAGTATTCAGCTGTGACCTTACAATTCTAGAGACCTAAAATGTTACTGTTGCAGTAGCAAATGTTTTTGTCATTATTTTATTAAATTTCATAGGAAAGGAATAGTGCATCAATGCTTTATGTTTTCTTTAAGAGAAAAGCTAACCTGGGTCACAGAGAGCCAGTGGGAATATATACTATAGGCATCACATTTAGTCTGCTTGCAAACGACAAGTTATTGAACATCTGTGAAGCCATACTTAAAGAAAAACTTTCCCAGACCATTTGATAGATTTTACATCTGTAGCAATGTACTGTGGGGCATATTAATAACTCTGCCCAAGTTGGACAAAAAGTATTTATGTTAGGATTTCTTTCCATGGCTAACATCTATGAGAAAATTATTCTGAATTTCCAAAATAATACTTCAAGTCCCAAGCTCAAGATCTCTTTCTTTTTTTGTGCTTCTAGAAAAGTCCAGATTTACACATTGAATACTGTTTTAAGGTAATCAACTTGTACCAAGGACATTTAAAAAAAAGAGTTAGAAAAACACAACATCTTTGTTCATCTTCATTTTTGTAAAAGAAGATATTTCTTATTTTCCTAATGTCTATGCAACACTGTCACAGAAGACAGTAATGTGGTGGATTTTTTGGGTGGAATCTTTGGTACTGCAAGCAAAGGGTAAATCTCTATAAATTTTTACTCCTTTTAAGGGAAGCTACCAAGCTTTACTTGGCCATGTTCCACATTTTGCATATTCCTTGATATATCCTTTGTGTGTTGTGATTTGATACAGACTCCAGTGGGAGTTCAGAATGCACTGGGTGCTATCGTAAGATATAGCAATGATTAGAACACTCTGCTCAGTATTAAGCAGTAATGCCTCCATTGAGATCATCACAGAAGTTATTGTTTTAACTTGAGTAATTAAAATGTTTTGCTTAATGCACATAGTTACTTCCTGAAACAGAGAAAAATATTCCCTTTTCATTGGGAAGAAGTTTCTATTGTAAATATGGTGTAGTAACCTTACTGCTTTTTGTCTTAGATGCGTGATTCTTCACAGAATCACAGAATGGTAAGGGTTGGAAGCGACCTCTGTGGATCACCCAGTCCAACCCCCCTGCCGAAGCAGGGTCACTTAGAGCAGGCTGCACAGGACC
>Ga0181612_126249_pt1 | contig 16976 bp, 18 predicted proteins | sample HoacroProtozoa21_FD_119630 | JGI IMG/M metagenome (GOLD analysis project Ga0181612, IMG submission 119630) | Hoatzin crop microbial communities from Cojedes, Venezuel. Combined Assembly of Gp0051906, Gp0051904, Gp0051908
TGCCTCTTCTCCAGTCAATGTCTTCTAAGGCAGTTGGACATCTAAATATTTCAGCTGGTTCTAGTGAAAACTGGCTTGTACCGTCCATGGGACAATCAGCTGGAGACAACTAACTGACATTTTCATTTCCTGTAATGGACTCTCAAATACAGTCCTCTCCCTGCAAGGGCATAGGTAGTTCTTAGCAAATCTCTGAGTGTAAGTTCTGCCGCTTTATTAATAGCATTTAAATAAAGGGAAATACCCAGTAGCTTACATTGCTTTTTGGCTACCAGTAGGGTACAATGCTACAAGCGATACAGGAAGGGTGCTGAGTTTTGTCTTAAGCGAGAACCTACCCCCCTTTCACCATACCCTTTTTATACAAGTGACAGAAAGATGGAGGAATAACCATAACATACCTAGTGCTGAAAACTCAGCTCCTAGAACAACAGCAGATTTATGATAATTTAAGAGAATTTCACATCTACAAGATGCAGCTAGCCAGCTCCTCAGATGGGGTAATGCTGCAGTTGCCCTGTTTGTATTGCCCAAGGTTTGACCTGATAGAAGAGCAAAAGCAGGCAGACAGCTTGTGGTACTTCTACTGTTTAGTCATTACCTGCCATATCCCTGTAAAGTTCTCACTGTGCACTGCTGTTTAACGAGGGCTATCTCTCTTAGGGTAGGTCTCCATGATCAATACAGAGGCAGGTATTTACTTGAGCAAAGCTGCACGCTAACACACTGCTACTGTTTCTGGTAGCTGAGCTGGTCCTTTCAAGGACTTCTGAGTTATCTCTGAGCAGTCCTGCATTGTACCAGGATGACCTGCCCCTGCCCTAGGCACAAGGGTTGTGTCCAATTGGATACATACGGATATCTTGGTGAATATATAGAGAATGAGGGACAGTACGGACATGTAGATTTGTATCCTCTGCCCTCCAAATCGCTTCTGCAGGTACTCAGGCATGGTGACCACTCCTGCTGCAATGTAAACAGGCACAAAGATCCAGCCGAGAGCCAGAAGTGCCCAGGTAGCCTGTTGAGGAGACAGAGAAAATAAAGGCAATGATTCAAAACATGGGAACATCCTTCTCTTCTCTTTCAGTGGACATCCTAAGAAACCAGAAGGGTATGGTGCCATGAAATATATTTGGGAAGCAGTCTGAGTTTTTCTCCCTGCTCAGAAGATGAGATGACAAACACGGGATTTGTTACAATATAATCAAAAGTTTTTGAAGTCTTCCTCCAAAGCCCTGTGTCTCTCTGTCATGGGTGGCACATCCTGTTTCATCTCATGGTCATTTGGGCAAGCTGGTGTATACTGTTGCTCTGTCTGTCTGAAAGATGGTGTGGTATTTGGTGGCCTTTGAAATCACTGATTCTGTGGCAGTGAAGAGTTAAGTGATTCAGAGAAGGATGGGAGCATCTGTTTGTTGCTTGATTAGCAAGTGATGAGGCTGAGGCAGCAGACTATCCCTGAGGAGCATAAAAATAAGCAACAGCAAGACTCTGTTGGGATGTTCTCCTTGTAGGCTGACACATATGTAGTTCTGTTTCTGGTAGATAAAGGGGCTGTTCAGCTGCCTTGCCACAGGTGAAGGGTCTTTTGGAAGGTGCAAAGGCATCTCCCATCATGCATTTCTTCTCTGAAACCCAGCAAAAGCCCCCTAAAAAAAAAGATCCTGAACATAGATAAAAGCCACTGGATTATCAAACCTCAACTCCTGGCTGTCTCAGGCCATTACCTTTCATCGAAGTACCTTACATTAGTCCAGATTTTACTTTGGTTGGTTGTTTAAGTTATCAGAAATGAAACTGAGCCCTGGGAGCACAGATTATGAATGATCGAGGAGAACAGCCATGGCTCCTGCAGTGGCAGAGATTTGCTTAGGGAAAGGATGATAATGTGATCCGTGCAGCTGAGTGATGTCCCATGCTGAAAGGAGAGAATAATGGCATATCTGAGCTCCCTTTCCAATTTCAAAGAAATTAGTCTAAACTCACAAAGTTAGATTTGCCCTGACATACAATCTTGTCTTCATGAGCTTCTAAAATGACTTGAATAGATTTACTTAAAGTACAATGATATTGGTATGTCCCACATGCACCAGGCTGAACACAGGCTCTGGTTTCTTCACAAAGGACTTGGAGGTGATCTTAATGGTTTAGAAAAAACTAATGCCGTGAATAGATATCCCAGGAAAGAGCTTTAGGTGGGCCCTGTGCTTGGCAAGTATCCTGCACTATTAGCAGTCTCTGCTGATATAGACAAGAGATTTAGAGTTAGGTGAGTGATGTTTATTGTGAGGCTGGCACTAATCTCACTCCTCATCACTGCAGCTGAGAAATTTCATTAGCATCACACACAAAGAGCCTGGTTTTCATGCTCTGTGTGGTGTTCATAGCAATTTTCCAGGCCACTTCAACTGGGCAGAATGAGACCTGCCTTCGCACCCACATGTTCACCCCAGAGATGTCACATTTTGGCAGCTGACAGGTGAATGCAGCATTGCTGAGTCTCATGGCTTTACACTGAAGTCAGGAGTATATACTGCTTTTTTTCAAACTCCCTGTACCCAGAATCCTGTGATTATCCAAGTACCTTTTCAGCATTCATTATCTTTTATTTTAATCTTGATGAGTGCAGAATAAAGCTTAAAAAATATGGCTATGTGCTTCTGGGAAGGTCAAAGAGCTAATAATTTTAGTGGATTCCACTTTAACTAAAATAAAGTTCTCGTGTTCTTAAAGCTCTCTGAATGCCTGGAGGCTTCTCTCCTGAGACCTGAGAACTCGTAGTTGCCAACACTGTTAGCACCTGATTTTGGAGACAAACCCCAGTCCCTTTGTAAACAGTGGCATTTTACTTGCCAACATAACTGACTCTTACATTCCACTCAAAGCCTCCAACAGCAAGACCCCCAGCTGCTCCAGTGCCTGCCAGGCCGATGAATAAGCCACTGCCCACGTTGCTTGACATCAGGGATGCTCCAATCTGAAACACATGGTACAGGCACAAAACCCAGAAAGTCACCTTCAGGAACTTCTGTATCAGCCCAAGCATTTTCCCCCGACACTCCCTTTCCCCAGGGCCTTGTCTCCTTGTAAGTAGGTAGCTGGGTGCTATTAAAAAGTTGGGGTTTTCTTCTCCTTTTGAGGAAAACTATGTTTTTATATCTTAAAGTGAGTGTGTCTGCTCCCTTCCACTGCCTCCACACCAATGCAAAGCTTAATCTTAGAACTGGGGTTCACTTTGTCAATGGCTCTCCTAACGTAACTGTTATGGGGAGTTGAGCCGGGTGAAGGAAGTCTAGTGGCAGCCCCAGATACCTCAGTGTCCATGAAACATGATGGATTTCTCCATTCCCTTGTTATTCAGCCAGCAATGTGCCTTCTCCAGCCTCGCTGACCCTTGTTCTACCTCTCCATGCCTTGCTGACAGCCCAGACTCTTTCAAGTCTTGCACTGAACACGCATGTGGTGATTTGCATAGCCATGGTGACAGAAGTGCTCTCTTGGAGCTCCTCCTAAGGGAGGAGATTCCTGAACCATAGCAGAGATGTTGTTAGAAACATGCAGGCCTTTTGTGTTTAATGTCAACACATAGGTTCAAAGATCTTCAGCTCTGTAGCAGGCTGGAAAATGCTAACGTCTCAGGTTAACTGTAGTCTGTGGGCATGGTAAACTACCCTACCATGGCTCATTGACACCCTAATTAGAAGAATGCAAGCTCCAAGGTGCTTTAAACAGGGCAAAGACTGTCTGACTTAACTACCTTTATTTGGCACAAAGCCTCACCTCCTTTCTGCATGCCAACGTCAAATCTCTCTCAGGGTCAAATGAGAAGTTACCCAAAGGACAAGTCTAGCCCTTTTGTCTCTAGAGAAAGCTTGCTTTTAGCCACATCACCTAGAAGGAGCTTTTCTCTCCTTAGTACTGCTACATGTGAAACAAGGAATGATGGAATTTGATCTGCTTCTCACCTCTGAGCAAGGTAAAACATTAATATGGCATCAACACTCACACTGATTCCTGCCAACAGCTCTGCCTTCTTGTCCGTGTAAGAAAACTCTTGATTAGAGAGCTGGCTGCTGCAACATGAATTTGCAACTGAAGTGGGAACTGGTGCTCTCAAGAAATGTAAAGAGTTTTCCTGACATCAATATCAGACACAGAAATACAGAAGACACATTGCACAGCAGCAGCAATGTAATATCAGGGTTTAGTTGCGGCTGTCTAACACACAGTAGAAACCTGTCACCCCTGTAAAAAAAAAACCAAACAAAATACACATAAGCCAGTCATGTACTCAAGGTGAAGGCCATGAGGACCTGAGCCTGCAGGAGTGCTGCAGAGGTGGAATCAGACCTCTGACAAACAAAACTGAAAAGTGAACAGCATTAGAGGTTGCTTTGAATCTAGAATGGTAACTCAGGAGACCCAAGACCCAACTGTACCCAGCAAACTCTGTGGCCATCTGCGGTTGGAGCCAAAAGCAATGAGAATGTTTTTGGGTTTTGTTTGGTTTTTTTTAAAGAAAATAAGAGCAATGGTAGGGAAAAAATATTCCACCTGTATATCTTTTAATTTTTCCCGTCCTAATTAGAGAAAACCATCAAGCTGAGCTTTTCCATTAAATGTCACTTGGCTGAGACAGAAGTATTAAGACCATTTAAGAAATAACAGATTTTAGGGAGGTCTGTGTGTCTCTGATGGAAGAGCTTGAAATTCTAGCCTAGTGAATTTATGGGCAATGTACATCTAAAGGAAAAAAAGAAAAAAATACACTATTTTGGTTGAGAAGTGCATTCCGTTACCCACGACTCACTGGAGAGATATATGGTGCTAGTCTGGCATTGGTTGAGAAGATTCTTTATTCCTGCGGTGTTTTTATTCCTTTCAAACTTTAAATTACCTTTATATGTACCTTTCACTCCCAAGAAAAGATGCCTTCAATAGATTTTTTTTTTCTTCATAGTGAAGATTTATACTTCAGTGGTTTGCAGTTTATATCTTTACATCGTTAGTCAATAATCTCAACTTTACTCTAAATAGCAAGGGCTCAGAAAGTCCTGGGCTTTGGGATTACTTTTTCTTTAGTCCCTTAATGCTTTTTTTTACTAAATAGCACATTCCTAGATTACCTAATGCTCTCTTGGCTTGGGGACAATGGTATCTTTGGTGAGTAGGGGCCAAAGAGTTTCAAACCCATCTAGGCAGTCAGTGCTCCCTCACTTTCATCAGCGTGAACATTTTTATTGCTGGCTTTCAGAGAGAAATTGAGAGTTGAAAAAACCTGAAGATGCTGAACTATCCTTTTGGCCCGGCAGCTCCACACTGTAGCCCACTAGCAAACCTGTGTGGGATGATTCCTGGTGGATCCTCTTCATCTCAAGATCACAGTCAAAACGTGTATGGACTGGGTCCCCTCACCAGGCCTGCCCTCCCTGCACCTGGAATTGCTTTAGAACCACGAGAAACAGAGGGATGCGTTTCACTCACAGGCCACCAAGTCATGGATCGTCCAGCCAGGAAATAGCCTCCAATGGTCCCCCGGCTTGCTCGTATCGATGACTGGAAGGACAGGAAAGAGAGAAGTGCTTTCCTCCATTCACCCACCCTCAAAGTTAGACCCAATGCCCATCCCAGTAGCCTTGAAACATCCCGTCAGCAACCTCCTGCACCACTTCAGTCCTACTCCCTTGGGTACCACTGCAGTCAACTGGCTCGCCCTACTCAGAGCAGTATAGACACGTAGTGCATGGCCCTGACGCAGGCTGAAGCAGGGCCCCTGTGAAGGTCATCTAATTTTGAGAAATCTAGGGGTTTGTCTGCTCTCAGCCCTGTGAAGATACACGTTTGCAGCTCCAAGAAAGGCTGCCCACGTTCTGATGATGGCATGCATTAAGGGGAAGCATTTCCCTCCTCAGTGTCCAGCACCCCTAGCAAACACCTTCAGACACGGGAGAACATCGCACAGGGGTAAGAATAAGAGGACAACCTTGTACCCCATGGGATGCCATCAAGGACTGCATTTGGGCATGACATGCAGGCGCACTCCAGGATGGCTAGCAATGCCCTGCTGCAGCTCCTCCTGCCTTGCTTCGTCCCACCGCTGTGGATTCAGAGTTTCCAGCAGCCCCACTCTCCTATGGCCACATCACACAGCCCCATCTAGGAACTGCATGAGAACCGCAGGGAGTTCAAGAGCAATAGGATGTCCATAGGCCAGCAAGCCCCTCTGATCTGGCCGAGGCTGACTGTGCTTGCTGTTTGCAGCAACCCACAACTTTCAGTCAGGCACCATAATACAATGGTTTGCTGCAAAACACCTGCTGCACATAGCAGCACCCAGACTGGTGAGCAGCACTGCCATCAAGCCAGGAGAAGCCTGAATGCCTGGTTTCAGCATCAGGTCCAAAAATTTTTTCGTGTGTCTGTTAAGTAAGTCAGGCTTCACCCACTGCTTCTGCCTCTCTTTGTGCAGGTTTCTGATGGTCCAGCTTTGGAAAGCGGCTGCTTGTACCTATTTAATGACTTCTCCTTGAATATTCCATTTGGGAAGGAAGAAACACTTCAGCCAACCAAAACACTATAGGTGTCTATGAAAGAGGTCTTTGCAAAGCAACATGAACAAATAATTAGCAAAAATTTTTCCAAAGCTTTTTAAAGTCTCATTTCAGTCTTCCCCACACCAGCCCTGGCTTTTCTTTCACCCTCTGCCCACCCACACCCTGATATGAGACTACTTTGAAGCATGGGAGGTAGACATCACCCCCAGCACAACCTCCAGGGAACAAGCACTTGGTTGTCCCCATGAGAGGGTGAGGGCTCACAGGAAGATCACTGTCACCCCCAAATTGCTCAATAGGGCCTGGGATAACGGTGTGTGCAGGGGATGCCCTTTGCAGGCAAACACCTTTGTAGCCAGGAGGGATCCAAAGAGGACCAAAGGCTTTCCACCTCAGGCAAACCCAAACCCAGTTACCCTGGGGACTCACCCATATTCCAACAGTTAGGACAAAGGCGAAGTAAAAAACCACGACGATGATGTCTGCCACCCCAAAGGCTACTGTTGTGTCCCCCGGCAGTGCAGGCAGCTCCGTGGTGGCTGGGGTTGGCTGGTTCATGGCTGCAAGCGAACTGCTGATTTTCTCTCTCACACTGGACTTTGGTGCACATTGGCCTTCATCGCTCCCCTTGTAATAATTAACAGAGTGGAAAAGGTGTGAGTGGGGAGCGGGAGCCAGGCAGGACTGTGGCTAACATTTTCCCAGCAGGCCCCCTGCGAGAGCTTTGGCTCCATGGTTCCTCGGGGAGGACCTCCCCACAGCTCTGTGGTGCAAGCATCCCTCCCGGCTGCTCCTGCATCCTTTTACCAGCGGTCCCTTCTCCTGCCCATTTACCCACTGGCAAGGCAAATAGATAAGTGCCACATTGTCTTGTTCTCCACCTCTTTCACGCCACTCTCTCCCCAGCATCCTAGAGGGGAAAGCTCCTTCTAAAAGGAGCTGCCATAGAGGGGAACTGGTCTTTCTTCCTGCTGTGAGTGGTGAGGATACTGAACTGTGCAGGACGGGTGCAGGGGCAGCCGCAGGCGAGGGCACTGGTGCCCCTTTCCTCCTTCAGTCCAGCCATGCGCTGCCTTCTTCCCCATCCCGTGCTGCAGCTCAGGGTCACTCTGGGCTGCACAGACACCCGCAGCCCCGGCGGATGGTCATCAGGCAGGGAGCGCATCTTAAACAGTGCATTCACTTTGCAGACAGCAACAGGGGGAAGTGCAGGGAGGAGAAAGCTGAGTTTTCTTGGAAGGCTCTCCAGCATGCATGTGGCCAGTGGTGAAGCAGTTCAGCTTCTTATGTGACAAGCAGAGCAAGCACCAGGTCACCTGTGAGTTGGGAAAGCTGCGGTGGCAGCAGAAGCAGCAGCTCTCCTGGGGCATGAGCAGGTAGGAAGGTACTGTCCCCTACCACTAGCAAATTGTGAACTGCAGGTCCTCCTCCACATCCCACTGGCTGCCTGGGGCAGCAGAGTCATCTCCCAGCTCTGCAGGATGTCTCGCCCTTCTCCGCCTCTTAACGCTGAGGCCCAGTAGGACCTGTGCCTCCACCTCCCTCTGCACCAGGTCCCTGCTCAGAGGCACTGGGAGGAGTCCAGGACGGCCCCTGTGGGTGCTTTAGTTGATGGTCATAACCCAAGAGCCAGAGACCGGCAGATGGGCAGAGACCTGGATTCTCAGCGTGGTTCCTAAAGATGCTAAAGGACATTTGTCTCCCACAGATTTTGGCTCCTAACACCACCCTCAAAGCCATGGTGGCTTGTGGCATCCATTTTCTCCTTAGTTTATAAATACAAACATCTCCAGACCATGGCTGACCCTGGTCACCCTCTTGCGATATCTCTCCTCTCTCTCTGCTGTTTGAGGAAGAGCTACTTTTCTCCTTTCCACGGAGTGCCCACAGTGCTGTGAATGCCCCTCTAAGAAACCGTCAGTTCCCTGCCTCACCTTCCCCACCTGCAGTAGCACCAGGGAAATCATAAGTATGCTGGTGACATTTCCTGAGCACCTCTATGGAGGGGATGCTGCTGTAGGAGAAGGCAGGGCAGTGGGCTGGGCTACCAGGCAAAGGCAGGGGCTACGACTGAGGGACTGGTGTCCTTGGGAGAGGTTTGGTCTGGGGCTGCTACCCTGGCAGGCTCAGCAGGGCTTACCCTGGGGCCTGTCAGAAAAGAAATCATGAAGGGCTCTAGCTGAACGCTAAAGGAAAGAGGAGGACACTGGGGAGACACACACAGGGTGGTCCTGACTGTGGCACCAGTCACCAAGACTCAAGCTCCAGCGCAGCTGCAAAGTCACTCTGTTCCCTCTGTCTGCAGCTATCTCATATGTGTCAATGGTGGTCAGGACACCTCAGCTGAGGGCACTAGCCTGGTCTGGAGACAAGGTGGGGACCCTCCAGCACCAGCCCAGCTCTCCATGACACCACCAGCCCTTCGAATCAGGGCACAGGGTGTGCGTCACGCTGCCTCTCTGCTCCTTTGTTGGGACAGCTTTGGGAGGGTCACCCAAGGCTCCTGCTGGGTTTGCAGAGCTCTTACAGAGCCGCCTGTGGGGTAAAAGCCTTCTCCAGGTAGTCCCCTGGTCCTCAAAGTAGAACCATCTCCTACCTCCCCCACCTTCTGCCACAGGCAGTCCCTCACCCCTTGACATATCAGGTGGGACATTTCAAACCTAGGCAAGCTTTGCTTACCCCTGGTTTCAAGGGAGGCAACAAAACCTCTCTCTCACTTTGTTTTATCCCCCTCTCTCCCAGCGTTTTCTTGAAAATTCTGGCTACCTAGTTGCTCATTGATTGCACTGCTAAAGCAAGGCCCCCGTTCACCCCTGCTCCCCAGTCTGAGGCTCTCTGGGAGTGGTGTCTCCCTGTAGTCTCATTATCCACAAGAGGCTTTTCAAGACTGAAACGTTTCAACTAGCTGAAGTACAGTTACCAGAAATTAAATACCTGGAAGCCTAAATCCCCTGGTTAAACAGGTAGCTCTCCCTGCGCAGAGCTGATTTACACTCACCCACGCATTCTTCCCTCTTAACACCGCAGCACACAAAAGCAAAAAGACAGTCATCTAATCTTGAAACGCATCAAATTCCTACCCAAGAATCAAACACAGCCAGTATCTCCAGTCTTCCCAAACCAGGAATCCTGCTCGCCATGGGGAACCCAACCCAAAGTACCTGACCAATCCAGTCCTTCACCCCACCTTCCAAAGGCTCTGTATCAGCACCAGCTAACACTTGCCAACACTTGAAAGCTTGCACCCTGGGAGAGTAAATACATCTAATAAGCTATTCCCCACAGCTGTGAGCTATCATGAGTCTGTTGGACCCACCTCAATGACATTGGCTTATAGTGGCAGGAACCCATGAAATGTTATAACACTGACTGGATCATCTCAAGTCATAGTGGCCAACACCACTGCTGGTGCAACTGGGTAGCACTGCAGCGGCTGCACCTCGAACGCGGACCATACCTTGAGGGTGTCTGTGGTGGTCCCCTTCTTCGCCGCTCAGCAGCCTGCTGGCCCTCCTGCCCTCAATCATGTTCAGGCAGGAGCTGCTCTGCTCCCGCTCCTCGGGGCTGGCCGCAGAGGTGTGCTCCTCCAGCGCTCCCCCCGGGACGTGGCTGCTGTCCCTGCCCACAGCCGAGGGGATGATGCGTGTCGGCATTGCGTGACGCTCACCCTGGCTCCTGGCCCCACCGCAGGAGCCCCAGGCGAGAAGCACGGCGCAGTGCGAGGTGCACAGCTCCGCCGGGCCCGGCAGCAGGGCAACGCTTATCTCCTGCTCCACACACCCTTGAGTCAACACTGGCAACTATCCACCCCCGGAGACGTGGCGCTCCTTGCCCTGGGAATGAATGGGGGAATTCACGTGCCTGGGAAACAATAAAAATTCAATAAAGCTGACAAACAAACGAGCAGCCATTGGAGTGAAAGATCCTACAGCAGCATAAGCCCAGCAGGTGAAGGCGGACAGATCCCTATTGATTCTTGGGGAGGAACGCTCGTTTGCTTCCGCTTGTCTCCAGGGGACCTGGCAAGGCACCTCGGATGCTCTGGTTAACTGCTACGGCAAACCCATCTTCCCTGGCAGGCAGAGCTCCTCAAAGCCTCTCTGTCATGGAGGCAGAGCTGAATTTTTCTTCCCCAAAGCTAAGGAACAGGTTGGCTTACCTTATCCATGTTGGTGGGAGTGGTGGTGGCAAAGGAAGTGCTGGGCATGGTGGGGAGGGGTGAGCCGGTGAGCAAAGCTGTTGCAGGGTGTCACCCATGGCAGGAACAGGCACTGGTGGAGGTGTCGGCTGTCCTTGTGGGGGTAATGTGCATGGAGGGCTGAGCTGAGGAATACAGATCTCCATCCTCTCCCTGTTCCCATCCTGAGACATCTCTCATCCACCTCCCAAAGAGCCTTTCCTCCTCCCTTCAGGACTCACTCCCTGGTGCCTACCTGGCTTCATTCAGCCTCTTTTTCTTTCACGAGGGCTGAGAGCAGGGCTAGCAAACGGGAGCAGAAGACAGCCTCTGGAGCTCCGACGGTGAGGCTGGGGCTACTTTGTGTACCTCATCTCCTTGGCCAGCAATGGGCCCACTGGCACCTGGCTCCGCAGACATGGCTGCTCCCAGCAGTGTCGGGATGCTCAGCAGAGGTGCAGGGCAGGCTGCAAAGGAGCAGCAGCCCCATAAAACCGCAGCATGGGAGCTGCAACCCTCCTGCAGCACCATTAAGATGCTCTCCTCTCCTCGCAGCAGAAGTGACAGGACATTTCGCGTACTTTTGTGGAGGGTGCTCCCTCACTCGTGTCACAGCAGCTGAGAATGAGCCCTTCAGGGACTGGAAATTATAACTGGCGTTTCAAAGCGTGCAGCTCAAAAAAAAAAAAGCGCTGAAGAGCAAGTGTTTCTGGGGCAAAGGATGTTTGGTTAAGTGACAGGCAATTATTTTTGCAAATGTTAAAGAATAAATGGACTTCCCTTTCATTACAAAGCCACTTCACAGTCGTCAGCAAATAGCTCCAATGACAATTAGTGAATTTCTAAATGGATTGAGAAATTGGCTTATACACAGATAACAATGCAATGAGGCAAGGCGACAGCCAAGCCTCACTTCTCACCTTACCTCCTGGGGGGATTTTTTCTGCCTGCTGGATGGGTGAAGCATTCAGCTAGCCATTATTTTCTTCTCAGCCCTTTCTCAGGGGGAATGACTCTTGAATAAAATCCAGAAGTTTAATTTTAGTTTGATATGAATGGGCTTTAAATGTATTTAATGTTTAAAGGCAAGTTATTCAGCTCCGAGCCCGCTCCGGAGGAACAGCGTGGTGGGGAGCAGGCGCGGCAGCGGGAAGAGGAGCAGACCCCCGGGAAGCCGCAGCAGTTTTCACAGCTCTTTTCTTCCCTCTGCAGGCCACACTCTTGATTTTCACTCCTAGACTGTCCCACAAACCTGGAGTGGAGCAAGTCCATCGTTTCAAGTGTCCCTGCTTTTTTTTTTTTTTCTCCGCAATTTTTTTGTTTAATCCTAGGGTGAGTCAGGGATACCTGTGCTGAAGGCAGTGGTATAAACACTGCGCAGACCAGTGAAGGTGCCGGTTTTGATGGGAACCTCGGCATCTTGGCAGGCTCCTTTGTGCACCCATCACACCAAGGGGAAACCCCACCGCTAGAGACTACTCCTGCCTGCTCCCGGTGTGGGGGAGCCATGCGGGCGATGCATTCGCTCAGCCTCCGCTGCGAAATGCTGGTGCCGAGGCAGGTGGGCTCATATAGGATGTGCTTTGTTTGGGCTGTAACCCCAGCATGGAGCTGCGAGCATGGACCTCTCCCAGCAAGCAGCACAGACCATCGCTTACCCTCTCCTCACTCTACCCCAAAGACCATCTGCAGCTCCTGCCCGAGCACTGTGGACCCATGACCCTGTCATCTGCATGTAGATTAAGGATAGCCATATAGAAGGCAGTTTCAAGTTAGCATATAGTTTCTGCTGCACTTAATTGGGACAATGGCTGAGAGGAGATGCCTTGGGTACATCCCCCAAGCGTGGTGTCACCAACCAGCCAGTCTAGGCTGAAGCGAACATTACTGAGTGGAGTCTCAGCCCATCTGCCTTTATCCAGACGACTCATCTGCCGCCCAGAACAAGTGTTTGCACCTGGCTGCCCCTTCCAACCTTATGTGCCCTGCTGGGAAACTTCAGTGAGCGCTGGGAAACTAAGGTGAGAAGCCACAGGAGGAGTTTCAAGTCGCACTTCCAGCCATGGCTGCCCAGAAAAATCATTCTAGGACCAAGTAGACTTACACTGGATAAAACATGTCACATTTACTGAGTGACTTTTCTGACTAACAGCCAGACTTTGAAAGATATTAGCAAGGGTAAAACATTAAGTGACAGAACAAGGACACTTTAGATGAAGGATGTTGTTCTCCCTTTAATTTACTCCCCCGTACAGCCTTGCAAAGATCTCAGCAGAGTAAGTGTCCTTATTGATGGATACGCTATCCTTGTTAAGATGGGACAATATACTTATTTACAGCTTTCATCACTGTCACGAAGGCACAAAGCAAACAGATATAACTAATGAAGTTTTAGCTATTACATAATGTCTTTGCCAACTCCATGCAGAAGTCTGGGTAAAAGCCCTGGGAATAAATCTTTTTATAAGAGCGTTTTTAATGAATTTAAGACATAAAGAGATCTACTTGCAGTTTGTATTAGGACTCTGGGTAGTGCTTTTCTGGAAAGATGGTTCAGATTTGGAGTACAATGAAATGATGGTCTGAGAAACACCAAGGAATAAGTGAAAGCCAAATAAGCCCTACAACCTGAGCCACGAATTACCGTGTTCTTGGGGATGCTGCACGATGAGGCTGTTGCGAGCTGTGACCATTAGCTATCACCAGCAAGATGAATATTCAATAATAATGAATCAACAAGCAAGAGAGATGGAGGAGTTGCAGTAAGAACATGCCCACCTCATTTCATCCTCTTGGGATGACAGCCAGCCGAGGGGGAGGGCAGGAGGAGGTGAGTCATGCTGCCTGAGACAGAGATGCTCCACAGCAAAGCACATAAGATAATGCTTCACAGCCCCTGCAAAGGGCATGTTTGGTATATGTTACAGGAACAACCAGTTTCCTTTGATGTTCTCCTGCAATCCATCGTCTGAGAATCAGGAGGAACTTAGACCAAAACTGGTAAAACTGGAGGTGGTGCATAATTACCTGGAAAGCTCCTGTGGGGCAGGGGAGTGGGTGGGCTCATGCCCAGCTCTGTTTCCCAGTATGGTCTTGTACAAGTCTTTTACAGATCACACAGGAGGAAAGAAAACAGTCTTTTCTGAATGATTTTGATAGGTGCCTTGCTAAAAGAAAAAATAAAAAGCACTTCCTACACACAACTAAAAGTGATCCAATGCATTTAGATTTTCACTGTGTGGCCCATTTCAAGAGAAAAGGCTCCATGACAAAACCACAGATGTCAACAGCCTGGATGTTTTGGAACTGCAGATTCAGAAAAGCATTGGCAGCTTTGATCCACCTCCGCTTGGTGACTATGGAGAAAATCCTTCTTTGTGTTAAGGAAAAAACGGCAAGGAAGAAGTAGATGCTTCACTTCAGAGCTAGGTGGGATAAGGACATTCTCCCCTTTGACAGATTACTCAATGTTTGGTGGTTTGGCGGTTGTTCTCACCAGGAGGTGAAGGCTGGTACAATTCTGCTTGTTTAGAAATATTGAAGTCCAACAGAAGGAATCAGGGAAAGGTTTCTTCACAGCTGGCACTTTGTTCCAGAGCTCTGTGGAGCTTTTATTAAAGTTCAAGGTCTTACCCATGACCTGTGCTCCTTCTTTCCCTCCCTCATCTGCAGCTCCCTCACCCAGTGTCTATTTCCCACGTCCGCACCAGGGCCCCAGGAAAAATACCTTTGCCGCACGATTTGGTGGCTGACCCACCCCTGAATGCAGTCTTGAGAGTCTGGAGAGCAGCTCCTCTTGCTCCAATGAGCGGACTATGAACACGCCTAATTTCTTTTCACATCCAGGCTCAATGAAAGACAATTATATTTCAGTGTCACTTCCCTGCAGTCACTGTGTTACAGACTCTCACGGAACTGGAAATGAAATCCATGTCATTTGAGTCAAACTCCATAGCTCCAAGGCCCTCTTTTTAGCTTCAGCAAGAGCTTTCTACAAAGCCTGTCGATCCATTTCTAGTTGGAACACTTTTCAAAGCCAACTGGACAGATAAGATACAACTTTTTTTTTGTAGAAAGGAGAATTTTGAAGGCTGCTGCATTTCCTTTGACTAGTCGATAAAATAGACGTCAAAAAGCTCTAAGGATGATGGATATATATGAAGTGAGTGCAGTCTTCGGAGTTACTGTCCCTAAGGACAAGAATCAGAAAAGAAGGCTGAGCTGAAATGGTTGCTGAAAGTATGATGCGGGGGGAGAAGGAAAAAAAAATAAAATCAAACTTAATGGTTTGTTGCAGTTTGTGAGGACTAAGGAAATAAAGTCTGGAACTGAAGGAGCTGTCAGGCAGTAAGATAGGGTTACACTTCCTCCACACAGAGCCTGCAGTGCTGCCTTGATTAGGCGAAAGAACTTCGGATTGCTACAGAGAAAGCCGCCTTGCTCCCTATCAACTTGCGAAAGTTAATCAGCATCCCAAAATGACAGCTCCCTCCAGCGCTGAGATTTCTTTAAACTGAAATAAAAATAAAAAGTCTCCTTGGTCCAGTTTCAAACCTAGCTGCACTACAAGAAAAAAAAAAAAAATTAGAAGGAGATAGAAAGACTATGACATTCTGCAGCAACACCCCCAATGCTAATCTTCCTCGTGATAATAATAATAATAACTTATATGACTCCCATACTTTAGTCGAGCAGCTTGTGTCCTGAGGAATACATCAGACTTGATAAACTACTGCCATCAGCTTGCCCGGTGTGATGAGACTTAGAGTGGGAGGATGCTGCTGGTTCGTGATGCCCTGGAGAAGGTGAGGACAAAAGGTGATAAAGAGCCCCATGCGGAGCTGAATTTCCAGAGGACGGCTTTGAGTGCATGGAAGGGGAGTCATCTGGTTTGGGACACTGGCTAGGACACAAGAAACAATGCCCTTATTTTTGGCCAAAGCATCAGTGGAGTTTTGTTACTGCCAACTCTAAGCCTTAAACGTTCCTGATTTTGGGGCCAAAATTGAATGATATTGGTTTAGATATCATGAGGATTTTTTTTTTTTCTTTTTTAGTGGTGAAGCTTTTCTGTTCCTTCTGGTTTCTGTTCCTGAAGGGTGCATCTTCATACTTTTCTCCACCACAAGGAGTTCTAGAAGCAAGTCTCAAATTTTCATGAAATTTGGGGTGCTTACTGCAATCCCACAACTCCAGAAACTGGGCCTTTAGGGAAAACTAAAACTCATCAGGTCCACAGGAGAATTGCCAGTGCTGGTGCTCAGGTGAGGCCCCGCTCTTACACTCCCCCACTCTCCTAGCACAGTCTCTGATCTTTGACGCGCAGCCTCCCAAGCTGCAGCTCCAAGGGCAGGTCTCCAAGAAACAAGCTCTTCTGCAAGCTATTAAGCTGATGAAACCTGCTTTCCTTTGGACACACCTCCTAAGATGGGCGGCTCTGATGTCAAAGGAAGGTGTGAGGTCTCACACATCCATTCTGGTGGTCAGAATACACTGCTGCTGTGGATTTTCTCCTGGCTAATGAGGATTAAATATCACACTTTAATTTTTCCTTTGCTGGTGGGACCGACAGGGTCTTTCTCCTCTGCTCCATCATTTGTTTTCATGAACTTTGTAAGGACTTCATATATTCAGAACTATTAGTTCTCCACCACGTTTTGTTGGTGTTAACCAATGCACCCACTAGTGACTGAGGCCAGGGCTGCTGCTCACAAGGACCAGTGCACACTTGCCACCTCCTCCCTGTGATCACCCCAGGAAATCCCCCTTCCAAAACCAATGAAATAAATTACTCAGACAACTTGTGGCAGTATCTGTGGCTTTTCGCCTCCCACCTACAAGAGCCCTGCATGCAGGGAAGGCAGGAACGGCGTCACAGGGCCTGGCGCTGTCTGGGACATTTTCACACTCATTAGCTTTATACCATAACCCAAAGCAGAAGGGGTCATGTGTTGGGCTGTACGCAGGGGGATGGATGCCTGCTGGCAGGTCACGCCACGGGCCATGCCTGGCCACCGTGTTACGTGACGCACCTGACAAGGTCCGAGATCAGCAGGGCAGCTGCGGTGTGGGGCTGCGGGCAGGGAGCGGGTGTTTCCAGCCCAGCCGGAGGCGCAGACAGCACCGTCAGCCTGCTCTTCGTGCTGTGAGGGGCAATCAGTACTCACGCAGTAGCCCTGGGACCCATTTGACTCATGTCTTCTTTGGCAAATATGCAGCAGAACAGCTCTGAAGTTGCAGAA
>Ga0181612_148895_pt1 | contig 16972 bp, 4 predicted proteins | sample HoacroProtozoa21_FD_119630 | JGI IMG/M metagenome (GOLD analysis project Ga0181612, IMG submission 119630) | Hoatzin crop microbial communities from Cojedes, Venezuel. Combined Assembly of Gp0051906, Gp0051904, Gp0051908
GAATGCTTTGGGTTGGAAGGGACCTTTAGAGGTCATGTAGTCCAAGCCCCCTACAGTGAGCAGGGACATCTTCAACCACATCAAGTTGCTCAGAGCCCCATCCAACCAGATCTTGAATGTTTCCAGGCATGGGGCCTCCACTACCTTTCTGGGCAACCCATTCCAGTGTTTCACCACCCTAATTGTAAAGAATTTCATCCTTATATCCAGCCTAATGCTATACTCCTTTGGGGAAACATCTCTCTTCCTCGGAAGATGTATTGGGAATGTTAAGAGGAGCTTAAACCACGCACCTCTAGTGATTCCAGAATTTGTAAGAAACCCATTGAAAGCTGGGTTTCAACGTCCAACAGTTCTGCCGGAAGTCAGAAATCCTAGTTTGTGGAGGTAGGCAAATCCTCTTATTTATTACATCAGAGGGAGACTTCCTCTAATTTCCCCATCACCACATTCTGCAAGAAAATCTAAGCTTTCATTTGGCCTCAGTTTTCCTTTCTAGAAAGAAGGATGTCTGAAAGTCTTGATTTTAACTCCTCTAATGACTACGGCAGTAAAATGTTATATAAAGTAGGTGAACATCAAATCTCAATTTAATAGAATTTAATCACATTTTCAGAAGAATGACACAAAACTTTGCTAAAAACCAAATGCAGACTGGCGAACTCTGATTAAAAGAAAAATAGTTAAGCATGTGAACATTGAAAGCAGTTACCAATGTTTGAATCTTTGTCTTTATGCTGGAGTGTTTTACTAGTTCAAAAGTAATCCTGTTGTTGATCTCATGCAAAAAAAAATGTATTTACTTTTTGAAATGTATTACGCCAAACCACAGGAAAAAGGAGTGTTGGGAGATGGGCTAGACCTCCCTCCTGAAATCTGCTCAGATGAGCTTAGATGAGCTCCTTCTGCAGGAGAGTATCTGTCATGGGTGGTGGGTAACCTAAGGCACACAGACAGGAAGTGAGAGAGTGGCAGAACTGAGCAGCAGAGGCAAAGCAAATAATTAAATAAATAAGTTAGTAGAGGGCACAGGCACAAGCGGCTGCTGAAATGAAACTATTGTAATAGGACTTGTGTAATAATAGCAAATACAGTTTTTCTTTTAAGTAAACCTATACGCCTTTAGTGTCCACGAGCCAAGACCATAATGTGAATCCCTCACACATTCGTTGATAACTCATTAAGACTGGTTTCACATGAACCACGTAATACTTACATAACCTCTGTCATTTTGCTTCTGCCAGTCTCAAGCATCAGTGGTATCTTAAAAACCCCAGAAAAAGACATAAATTCAATAAAGTGCAGCAGCATATCCTCTACGAAATCTGCCATATGCTCAGAACAGGTTGCATAGTTTTAGTGCCAGCTACCATGCAAACTGGAAATGCTTTACTGAAATACAAGACACAAAATTGTTGTTTATGCCTTAAGTGCATGTCCCTTTCTTCAGCCTCCAATTCGATAACGAAATTTGTGTATAAAGGTATTAGAAATGCCCAGTTGATAAACTAAATAGACTTTAATATCTCTTGTCAGACTCGCTATTTTATGATCTCTGTTATTTTGGAAACATACCTGCATAGGGGCCAGATCGAGAGAAGCAAGGGAAACCTTGGGATGACAGTTAGTTATGAATTACTGAAGACAAATTGGTAATTTAGCTTCTCAGAATTATCATACTGAAGAACAAACTACGTGAGAAGGATATGTATTTGCAACAAATATAACTTGCTTATGTGGAAGAGGTAGACTTATTCTTTCTTCAGGTTTGTTTCAACAACTAAACCTTATTAAAGCGCTTTTTCAGCCAAAGCCATATGGTGAAATTGTATGCACTATACAAGAATAAATACAAATCCAGAGATCATATGATCACTTTTTTAAAGATCTTAAAATCATGTGATTAAAACTATTATAATAAAACCCTACAAAAAAGTGATTCTAGGAAAGGGAATTTAATAGAAGACAGATAATAACCAAGATAAAGTATCTAAATTGAGATAGTGGAAATTTATGTTAAAAATCAAAACACTCACGAGGCTTTTACAAGACAGGTTGGCCAATAGAAGGTACCATATGTAAGAACAGGCTTGAATAAATTTATGGTTATACCATGTGCTGACTGCATCCTTCTGCAAAGAAAGAGTTTTGCTATATTTTTAATGTAACCGGATCTGTATCTTTATTATCTTCAGCAAAATAAAAATTATTTTTTTGTTTCTGTAAGTTCTTGTCTATCTTTTGTGTTATATTTGAGAACTGAGAGGAAGCCATACATAGATATTTTATTAACTATATTGCCTTTCTACAAACAGCAGTGTAGATTTTATTACTTGATATTTGTTTCATGCTTAAAATACGTTTGTTCTGAGAAAATGCAACAGTGAATTGATTGAAGAACACAAATACTGCCTACATAATAGAAAATAATTATGCTTTCTCATAAAATGTTACAACCTCTTTTCTGTTCTAAATGAATGAGAACCCTGTAAGGTTTATTGTATCTACCTCATTCTGTTAAAGATCTTATTTTATAAATAGAATAATAAATATTTATTTCCCTTTCTTTCTGTCTATCTGTCCCTCTTTCTTATCCTCCCCAGCTACAACACAATATTTACAAGAAAGCCGTTTCTCCAGATTATGATAGTGAAGTATCTGCAGTGCTTTGGACAAATTTTACTGTCTGTCCATCTTTTCTTTCTAATGTGTATAGCTTTCCCAGTACAACAGATATGCGGGTAGCACATCAAAGCCACTTTATTTGGTTCTATTAGTGGAAAATACAAAAATCTTTGAGAAAGTGCTAATCATTTTATCCTTATAATGAGACAATATTTTTGAAAGTAAACCCCTGAACGGTAGTCTGGCCAGATAGCCTTAATTAAGAAAGCAGCCAAGGAAAACATTGTTATTTAAATTTTCAAGATGGAAGACACTAATAAAAATCTATTCCATGAAAGTACAACGTGCAAGTAAGAAATGGAAGAGTTTTGAAAACAGCACTGAATTACAAAGAAATGTTCCTCATTGAAGTTAAGTAGCTTCTCGAATAGCAATGTTTTCCCAAATCCGTTTTGGTGGAAAAAGGTGTTAGATAGACATCTACATAGCAGTAATGAATCAAATAGATCCCAAATCTCTTGCAGATTAGGTGGTTAAATGATTTGGTGCCAAATATATTTTTAAACTATCACTTTTCAGCAACTGCTTCTAAAGGTTACAATTTTAAAGATATCTACTGCATCAAAGTTGAGGTATGTATGGAACATTTCCTTCAAGAAGTTTTATCTGCCATATGAGCAACGACCATGTATCTATGGAAACTGAGTGCAAGAGTCTGCATGTACCTTAATTCTACACTGTTCTTCCGTGAAAATATAAATAATCATTTGCATATGTAACACATTTTTATAGACATGTGCATGGAAAATAATTCCTTTTGTAAAAGTGGATGACGCTTCAAGAGTCAAAAAGTTCAAATTCTATAGAAGTAGTTCTACATTTAGAATATTGAAATAGCAATGCATTCAATATTTTCTTCAAGTGTTTTAAACAATATTCTTCTGTTCAAGAGATTTATTTATGCATTCTGTCAAGAATCAGCAGTAGCCATCACTAAAAAATATGGTTGTAACTATTCGTGTGTAAGCTTCATGCACACAGACAGAACATCAGGTGCATTTTGGGGATTTATTACCTAAAATTCATTATTATGATCCTTTTTGATTAAATTTCACATTGTCCAAGCAGCTGGTGGTTGCACAAATTTATTATGCAAACAGAGTTACTCAGTGATAGTATTAACTCAGCATCACTGATTTGGAAATTTCAGGGCCTGTGTGCAAAATGCTACTCATTTCCAAACTCTTTCTAAGAGGAACAATTTCTTGACTCTAGAAAACATACTGATAAAAACTCATTGTTTTGTTTTACTCACTATTACTGATCAGTATTTCATGACCCATAGGTGTCTACAGAGTATAGTTTTATATTGCCGGAAAAATTATGGTCCTGAAATATCAACCGAGCCAGAGGAAGAATGATACTATTCTGCTGCTTGATGAAGCAGGTACTTTTCCCATCAAATCCTAAAAAGGCATTATATTCTTTTTATGCACTTATGGATTTGTGGATGTGTATAGAGACTTCAGAATTTTAACAGTTAAAATCTAGGTAATTTCTGTGATGATCTAAAAAATCCCACAACCTCTTAATTTGTTTTTTTTACTGTCTTTTTTTTTTTTCAAACTTAGTCTTAACGTTAAACAGTATACAGGGGACCTGTATAGTTAACAGACATTTTCAGAAGCACTTAGCATCCACACAGTAAAAGATCTGTGTCAAAATCTTCCTGAGGTAAACAGGAATTCTATTAGTCAACACTTTCATGATTCTCTTTAGTCATTAGTGAGTTCATTTGTAGGTGTTTAAGTACTGTATATATCCTAGTCCAAACATTACCATTGCTTTTCATAACACCTGTAGCAGAACTTAATAGTTTTGAGGAGAGTTACAATTATTTAGATTGTCTTATTTTTATAACATTATGGCAATATATGCAGTGTTAAACAGGTGATATAAGACACCCTGAAATTCTAATGCAGATTTGAAAAGTTTGAGATACCTCTAAGCTCTTATCTTTTTGCTATAGGAAAAATGGAATGTTTCTTTGTGGTTGATTCTGTTAAGAGTTAAAGTAATTTAAAAACATATCTTGAATATGTATTTCTCTTAAGTGTAAATAGGATACATCTGAGTGTTATTGAAGGTCTGTAGCAGCACTTGACAAAACTTTAAACAGCTGTAAACCCAGGTGCTCCAGTGAAGTGTGAATATAGTTGCTCAGGAAATGAGAATATGCAAAGAGCCAGGTCAAACAACTTATGCAGGAAAAGAATGTGAGAAATGAGAACAAGTTAAATTTATTTTTTTTTTTTTTTTTTTTTATAATCCATACATTACTTTGTCCAGTACACCGTGATGTTCTTCTATGTTATTACTTCAGATTAATCATGTTACCCATTAAGCGGAGAACTAGGTTTAGCTTTAGGCAGATTGTTGGTTATTGTGAAAGCTCTCTATAGCTGTAAATTCATCTGAGGGTGTCTAGGCAGTGGATTTTATAGTTCCCCAAAACAGGTCCTACTAAAGATAATAGTAACAGTATTTAAGAAGACAACAACAGTTTATATTGTCAATCTTATATTCATCCAGAAAGCAAAGTGGAAAATTAAAAACAGAAGCAGTGTTTAATTTTAATAGGAAAGGGAGCTGTTTCTGGAAGCTACAGAATTTGTGGAACCACAAGATAGATTTTGGTTTCATGTCAGTAGCACTGCTGGAGTTTTTAAACTCAGCAACATTGTAACCATTTTGTTGAAAGATTTAAAGATTATTAACCTCTTACCAATGCTATGATGCAAATATATATCACAGTAATCTAATACTGCTAATTTACTGTTCTCCAATACAGTAAATTAACGTGTCTAATCTATTTTGATTTTGATAATGGCAGGATCATTTTAGAGGAGAAAAAGTTTAAAATCTGAGAAAATCAGGATGCAAAGATGAAATCAAAAAATCATGCTTGAAGATGAGATCTAGTAATGAAAGATACTGCCGTGAGCTGTAGGGGTGAAGACCTTGCTCGAGTCAAAGGGTAGGCTGCAAAGGTTTAGAATTGCCTACAGTATTTAAGTCTGAACTTCAAATCTGATTTAAGTCAAGCCAGAAATTCTGGATTGTCATTATTCTCATTACATATCTGTAGTCTGAATGCCTTCCATTTCCATGTCAGTGGTGGTTTCAAACCATTGAAAGTCAAATGCTATCCGTGCTGTTGTTTAATATTGTGAAGTTTTGTACTTCTGTTGTTCCTGAAACCTATGAAGCAGGACTGTGAGGTTTCAGACCTGAGATATTAACGTAAATTCTTTAAAAATGATTTTAAAATTTCAACTTTTAAAATTTCTGAAAAAGCTGTTTTTATACCATACTTTTCCTTTAAATTACAGTTTCTTCAATTTAGAAAAAGTTACAGTGTAATTTCTATAGACACCTCATGAATGAAAAGAAAGGCTTTGAATTTACAATTTACTACATCTTTTACTAAAATTCTGACAAGATATTATTAACAGAAATTTTACAGTTTGGGTACTCGAACACTGTACTAAGCTGCCTAGAGATGTTGTGGAAGCTCATCCTTGGACATACTCAGAGTTTTACCAGAGAAGACCCTGCAAAACCTGAGCTATGCTGGCCTTGCTTTGAGTGGCAGGCTGGCTCAGAGGACCACCACACATCCATTCCAACTTAATTTATTCTATGACATTGATCAAAGATGTAAATCATTTTACTTCTTTGCTTAAAAAGTAATGGACACTTTAAACTCCTTCAAAATTAAAATGCAGAAACAAGAATATTTTCCTCTACCAGTTTGAGATTTGAGTTTCTCTTTTCTTACAACAGTCAGAGTTTGGTTTTTTGTATATCCTTAAGATTGTGACTTCTTCCTCAGCATTTGTGTGTGCTGTAGGCCATCTATTAAACTAATTTTAGAGATAAGCTCAGACATTCAGGTTCAGCATGTACCTGCTGGAAGTGCCATGAATCTGCTCATGATAGATGATAAATCTGTTATTTGAAAAAGGATGCTGAGCGTTAGCACAGCAGTCTTCACATCAGTATTGCTGGAAGCCTGGAACGTGCTACAAGGCCTTGTTTATTATTTATTTTGATAAAATCTTCTAGGATAGCTTATTCTTAAGGCTGAATTTTACAAAAAAACAATATTTACATAAATATCCTAAAATATATTATTCTAAGTTATTATCTGCTCATGACTTTTTTAGTGGTTTTGGTCAGAAATATAGCAACATCTAGTATCTTCTGAGCATGTAGCTACCAAAAAAATGGATTTAGTGTACATAAATACATAAATCAGTAAGCGGTCATCTGGCTGCCAGGTTAAATAACTACTGCAATGACTACCTCAAGACAGGAACAAGCAGAATGTCATTGGCATACTAAGTATTCATGCTGTGCTAAGATGTTATGGCAGATGAATGTGTGTTTATGTGAGAATTGTTTTTACAAATCATAGCTGGTTGTGCTGGAAATACTTCTGTTGTCTTTTTTTGAGAGCACTACTGAATAATGTAAAAATTTCATGTGGACTCTATGTCCTGTTTTGATATTGCCAGTCCAGCTGGTATGCTGTGTAGAAGAGCATAAATATGTGTTTAGATATATACTTCAACTGCCTTGAAATGAGTGGGATGCAAGTCAACAGGCTTTACTTGTGGGCTTACTTGAACTTTGGAATCTCAGATTCAGGACTGGGTATATTTTTGTCTCTCTAGTGAAGCCTAAATTTGATGTACGGAGGGGAGGACATTTTGGGTTTTTTTGTACTACCTACATACTATGGCTAAAAGAATGAAATAAATATTTATGACTTAATCAATCCTGTCGTTTCAATTTATAAGGTAAGAGATTTTTCTGTTTTGTTTTTTTAAACAGATAGTAACATATATATTGCTATGGTATTAATTTTATTTTGGATGTCTTTACACTTTGAGTTAAAGAACTTCTTTATATAATCTAATAAAGTAACAGAATTGTGTCAGGGTCTTTGTGGAATAACTTGCATTAATGTTTGTTTCCTAACTTCATTTTTTCAATATTCATTTCAACTTCTTAAAATCCCTAGTTCTAGTGGCTCAAGAACTCTTACAATTCTTTAAACACCATGAAATCAAAACCATTCTGATTAGGAATAGTCAAAGAAACTTTTTTTTCACATTGATTTTTAATTTTGGAAGCAAAAAACCTAAAATATATAGCCTTGAAAAGTGTACTATTGTAACAAACACTTAGGCATAACTTAATGATGTTTAGAATTTTGATGCCACTGACATTGGCATTTGTATTCTGCATGTGAAGGACTAGGCAAAATGCATTTAGAAAGTTAACATTAAATCAGGTTTTGTACCTGAGGGTTAAATAATAAAATGGATAATAACATGCTTCTTTGTGTTGTACTTCCTACTGGCACCAGCCACATGCTATTTCTAAAATCAGGGTTTTTCTCCTGCAAAAATTAGTTCGCTTACTGCCATTCAGGTACCTCTAAACAAAAAAAGAGATAAAAAGAATTAATGTAAAATTTTTGAGATGAAACCATCTAACACTTACTGTAAAAACCAAACACAAAACAGCTGTTTTGTAAGAAGCACTCTTCAGTTTTAAAGGGTAGCATCTATCTTTTATGAGAAAGAATCACTCCATATTGGGTTGAATGAGGGTTGCTATTTTCATCTGTGTCATTACATAAATAGCAAGCTTTCTAAGGTTGTAGACTAAACAATGTTTCTGGGTACCTGAGTGACTAAACAACAGTCCTGGTATCATGCAACCTGGGAATGACTGCAAGCAAAATATTACTGTGTGGATAAAAGACATGGCAAAGATAATGATCTTACTTTTTATTCTATGATTATTATAGTGCTGTAAAAACTGTTGAAACTATCAAAATATTTAAAACGCAAAAAAACAGCTTAAAGTTTGGAGATGTTGCTTGAATCAAGGCTGCTTGATCATGTAAAGTGGTTTTGTTCCTATACTGAGGGACTGAAGGAACTTTCTGTATGCAAGATATTTCCACTGTTTTTTGAAGCCATTAACATATGGATGATGTCCATCTGGAGAAGGATCCTTCTCAAGAATTGATTTTGCAGTTGTCTCAGCAATAGATTGGCATAGCACATGCAAGAGAAGCAAAAAAGTGAAAAGAAAACATCCTTTTAATGATTATGTTTTACGCTGATGACATCAAGAATGCAGCGGAGCTGCAACACTTATTTGCATGGCACCTTGTAGAGAAAAAGAAACCTGAGAGGTTGATTCACAGCCTATCTTTCAGTTTGTGTCGTCAATGATCTAGTCCTGGTGCAATCTGCTTATTGACCTCCTCTGCCAGCGCAAGTTACATTGAAATTTTCGCCAGATAACTGGGAGTGAAGCAAACAGGGTAGTTCTCCTTCTTAGTTAAGATAATCACCTGACTGGATCAGAGAGGTAACACTCTTTATTGACTAACTCAGTGAAGGCCGCCTACACGATCAGTGGAGTCACTTGAGTGATATGACCAATTGATCCACTTCTACAGAAGTTTGTATAAAAGAAAGCCCGCTTCCCAGTCCCCTTTGTGTTGAGATACTTTTAGTTTTCCTTGCAGCAGTCAATTACCACTTTCTTCACTGAGCTTTGTAAACAGATTATCTGTGCCTGTCTCCTCTGAATCTTCTTCCACTGTGGGTGTTTGTTGCTCCGTTGCACATTTCCCTGTGTGTGAAACTTGGCTGCTCCTCAGAAACTGTTGCTATTCCTGTTTTTCAGTTTAAGTAGCTCTCAGAAACATCAATTTTTTTCTTTTTTCTTTTGAGTATTTAGCCTCAGAAGTTATGTATTCTAGTCTGGGAACTACTCCCTAGAATGAAGAGTGGAAAACTTTTCAGGTTATATATAAGCCCATGCACTGAAGAGGTAGACCATATGAAAACAATGGTGTGTGACAATATAAATTAAGATTACAAGATAATGAGCACTTACTTAAGCGGAAATTAAAATTGCACTGCAAATCTGCATACAGTAGAAGATTATTAGCGTTTGGCTTTGCAAATTTGAGCTGGGTGGTTAGGTTTTTCCATTTGAATTTCATTTTAAATGGAATATACAAAGTGAATGTGTTCTTAACCAGTCTTTAAGCCTGACTCATATGTAAATAACATACTGACATCAGATAATGGTTATATGGCTAATTATAACACTATTTAAGAAAACCCTTTAAGATAAGAAAGAAACAACATATAATGTTTTTGAGTCTGATTTTTTCCAGGCAATTCTTAGCAACATTCCCACATGTTTTAAACGTTAAATTTCCAACTTAGCCTACATTGATACAGGGCAAAGTTTGGTATCTAATTTCAGTATGGTTAAACTTCTTGAACATAGGTTGTATTGTTGGAATGAATAGGTTTAGTTGCATTTAATCTTGAATATCTGTTTTGTAAAATATTGACATTAGTCTGTATCAGTGCCATGCTTTTCTCAGGTTTTCTTTCACTGCTGAGGATTCAGATCCTGGAAAGTGGAAATTTGGCATCCATTTAATCTATGTGCATTGATTTCAGCACTGAGTTATGTATTTCTTTGTGTGTGTGTGTGTGTGTGTGTGTATCTCAAAGCTTTGGAAGCTTTCATTATCATACTGCACCAGGATGTTTAACTTGTGTTGTAATATTGGTGACAGCATTTTCTATTCCCTCACCCTGTGTCTATTATCTCTGTAGAATTCCACCTTTTTGAAGTGATAGCATTTCACTTCCGAGAGGAAAAATGGCCATAAAGAGAGGCAAAACACTAGATTACTAGGTTTTAAACCATAGGGGTTATACTATTACTCTCACTTCAGATTAAATTTTATGGAAACCTTCCATACATATGAACATATTACCTAAAAGTCATTCAGATAACCCTCTGTGTAGTTAAAATCTGTACTCTACAATCAACTTTTTGTTCCTATGCACTGGGTGTTGGTGAGTGTGGAAAATTTCAACATTAGCGCAGCCCCCTCGCACAATAATGTACTGTCTTTTTTCAGTGTCAAGTAACAGACTTACATTCCCTGTTTTGATTATGCAATTTTTAGTTGTGCTTTATGCTTAGCTTTGAATTACCATATGTTTGTAGGATTATGTTTATTTTAAAATAGAATTATTTCACATGTGAAATCATTGCTGCAAGGACATTTCTTGGTAAATGTTAGATATTTAGAATGTACTTATGCTTAAGGGCAAATTTGGCATCATAACAGTCTCTGATAAGCAGAAAGTAGGTGACAATACCCAAATATCACTGGGATATTTGGCAAATTTCAGAATTTTGTACTTTACTAATGATAATATTTTGAGGAGCACTGTCAACTAATTCTGTAATTAAAATTTATTGAATCACATTAGGCTAAGCTTGGCATAAGGGAATGTTGCATTTGCCAAAGTCCAAAACATAAACTTTGATTTAATCAAGAGTGACAAAGCAGTTCAGTTCTTTGCTACCTAATGTATTAGCTGCATATTTACGATCATCATCACTTGGTATTCTGAAATAAGGAAAACAAATACATGCTCACAGACTACGTGCAAACCATTGATTACCTTTTGCGGACATTAAAATTTTGACCACCAGAATGAAAAAACAGAAGAGAATAAAACCCCTCCCTCCTCCAAAGCAAAGCTTAAATCAGTATCTGATGTGCACTATCATGTCCACGCAATTTTGTCCATTTCTAATGAACCTACAAGCAACTGAAATATCAGGGCAAGGCTCACAACTATTGCTATGAAATGAAGGTAGAACATTATAACCTTTGAATACAAATGACTTTGATCCTTGTTGCGTCGCATTTGGTATTGCTGAAAGTTACATGACTCAAATACTTCAATTATAGGAATAAAATAGTTAAACTCTATGCTTTTGGCGTGTTGTATTGGCACTTCAAGAGGGAAAGTAGCCCTTTCCATTTCAATAGGGGGCAAGATTGAAGGATACTGCCATTCTCCTTGCCATTCACCTCTTTCTCCTACTTCCCTGCGTTTGCCTCTATGTACGCATAGCATTGTTTTGACCATCCAGTATAGCTGTAAATGACAATCCAAATATATCAGCATAGACTTTTTTGTGCAGTACTTTATACTGTTTATTAGTCTCCCTACCTATAACACTGTAGATTATTCTTTTTTCCTTTTCCTCAGATGTTAAGCTCGAAGCCAGGTTTGATACTTTGGCAATTTTATTGTCCCCTCTGAATAGGAACTAATGCCTGAAATTCTTTGTTCTAAGACATTTTTTTCCTTTTGTTGATTCCACTGTCAAATTGGGACAGCACTGGAAAAAGTGCATAAAATCCAGTCCCATTAATGATATCTATTAGTTTTGTCTGCAAGCTTGCCTTCCTTTGCCCCTACCCTGCCATTCTATAAAGAGGAAAAATACAAAAGTCTAATGTGAGGTTAACCGGCAGAAAACAAAAGATACAGTGACACATGGAGAACATATCAGTTAAATAACGCTGACAGTCCAAATTTGATTACTTCTATACTTTTTCGTCTTCCCCCAGGCACTACTGTACAGCTACTATACAAATGAAAAAGGCAGGATTTTAATGTTAGGAGGTACAGTGTAAAAGACTTAAGCAAGCTTGTTACACGCCATGGATTACTCCAATCTATCTCATTAATCTCTGTGATATCTGACTCACTATCCTTCATACATTTGTCTTTTCAGATTTGTCCATATTGCGAGCATTTTCCAGGTTTCTTCTGTTTTTTTCTTGCCATATCAAGAGATCAGAATTTGATGAATGAGGATGCAGTAAATATGGATCTCAGGCTATTCTTGCAGCTTAGCAGTTTGTGTATCACAGGTAGTGCCTTCTGAATCTTCCTAATAACAATACCTAGGCTGCTTCCACAGCATATTTTAAGAGAAGTTGACAGTATTTTACAAATCGGAAATGGGTGCACTGAGAAATAGTTATTATTCCTAAAAACAGATTGGAAAAAAAAAATCCTGTACTATGAAATAACTACTGAAAGAATTTTTTTTTTTAAGAAGAAATAAAGTAAGGTAGTTAATAAAGTCATTCTGTACTTCTTTTGTACTGTTTTATCAAAATATATATTAGAATCTACATGAGTAGAAACTAAAACATTTTATGTTTTGTATAATCTCTGAAGCAGAGTGTCTTGTCAAAGTTGTTGAAAAGGGCTTTCATGCAAAAGCAACTCCACTTCCCAAGATGAAAATTTTCCACTCTTCCTTAAAAAAAAGCTACCTCAAATATACATTTATTTTTCATACGTAAGTCAATACATGAAATTAAATAAATGCTTTTTCTCTAGGATAGGAGAGCCCTTGATGTCGCTGTGCATGTGAGCAGAACTTTGTGATGGATTTCACCAAACTTGAGATGTTTACAACACAGATGTCTATGTCTGAGATACTTATCTGGGTTGACAATGCCATCAGCAGAGCTCTACTTCACAGATGTCATTCAGAGTGAGATTCAGCTGCCCAAGGTAGATGTCCATTCGCATGTGGGATAATTGCTAGAGCTCAAGTGAAGCTGGAAACAGTTCTTGTTTTCCTTTCAGTTCCATGGTTCACAATGGTAAAGAGAGGAATGGGAAAAGTTGTGTTTTGCTTGGTTCGCGCAGGCTGATTTCAGAGGCACTGGGAATAGAAACTGCTTTTTGACTTTTGTTATACTTCATCTTCTAGCAGAACTGGACATCATACTACATAAGTAGATTACAAGTGAAGACAAACAATTTTCGAAAATTGTCAGTATGAATACAGAGGAAGCTAAAACAAGAATTACTTTGTTTATGACCTTTTCAATAACTTTATTTAACTCAGTTATCTAAGCCAGATATTTTAATCTTTTTAAAAATTTAAAGGGTCAGGCTCCAAAACAGATTATTTTCCAGAGAGTTCTGATTATGAAGAAAATTCTGAATAACTTTATTAGCTTCTTAAATCACTTCTTGTCTTCAATAAAGAGAACTTGACCTGTGCTTCAGAGAGGAGCATGTTAAGGAGCAAGAGCTGATGCTCAGATTGAAATTCCCATGATATTCCTATTAAAGTTTGCTCACTACGGATTTTTTTTTTAAATTTTAAATTTACCCTTTCCGTGGCAGTTTCATTTCTCAGGGATTTGAATATTCTATTTGTTTTCTGTTAGTGGGGTATGCTAATTTGCTTAATTTCTATTTTGCATGTTTTATTTCTCTATACGTATTAGCAAGGCCATATTATAATTACTGTCTCAGATAGTTAGTCCTTACTGTTCCATAAAATTACAGGCTACCAATATTTAAATATCTAAGCTGTGGTATACAGCAATTTATCATGTTTTCTTACCAATTTCCTTGATCTCTTATGTCATTTAAGGCTTAATTATGATTAAGAATATTTAATAATTTCAACCTCACTTGAATAAATTGACCTTACATTTGCTCAGATTTCATAAAGGACTTGTAAAATTGAACAAATTGAACTGTTATAGCTCATATGAGAAGGTTTTCAAATAAGAATAATGTTTCCTTCACACTTTGGGTAGCTGACCAGACTCCTAGTCTTATTTTTAAGGTGTTTCCTTTAAAAGTAACTGTGTAACTTAATCCCCCCCACCCCTGTAGTCAGGACAAACTTTGAACAAACTTTGTTAATTGAGAGGAACCTTCCTTTCCTCCTTGAGATATTATGATACTTGTCTGGCCTTCATCCCAAAGGATTTGTGAACACCAGTTCTCTAGCTTTGCAATAACCCACAGTTCAAAAAAGAAACTTCTCTATTAATTTATATTAAAAATAACAACAGAAATGGATGCAGATGCATGGATGTACACAAACAGACTTCCTTGCATAAGTGGTGACAAAACTACAAGCTAAGCCTAGAGACCTTAAGAGATTGGAGAGGGGTAGGATCTTTTTCAAATCGACAGGTGTTATACAAGTGGGTTTAAGACCAACAGCAGAGCACTCCTGGTATCATCTAGCTTCATGTCTTACAGAGTTAACAGCAAGCTTTTGGATCTAGTTATACTCGCCCTTCTGCCAGCAGGCTCTGAACAACATAAAAATTGCCTGGAAGACAATAGGCATTTCTGGACAATGAAAAGGGCTTTGTATTGGGCAAGTCCACATGAGAAATTTTTTCTTTGGGCATTTTAAAGGGTGTGATTAATACACATATCTGGATAGATTTTAAAGCCCGTTCCCTATAAAATCCTTGAAGGAAAACAACAGAATTAAGCCCATATCTATGGTCATGCTTATTTCCACAGCTTGCACCTGTTCTAACTTCCTCACAGAACCAGCTGAGTGGGAAAACATGTGTATGGTTCCATAATTCTCTGTTCTCAGTGACATGCAGTACTTAGGAAAACTTAAAATATGCATCTATTACCATTTTTTTAAATCTTAAGAGAAAAGGATGAAAAAGAGTTTTTTTAGAAGGAAATAAAATGGTGGACCAAAGTTGTCTTTCTTATGTTTGTGCCTTCTACTTGATACTCTTGGATTTCTGTCTTCAATGTTTTTCTTTACCTCCCTAGTTGTATCAAGGAACTACATACTTTTTTTTGACTATACAATTTTCCTTAAGTCTCAAATTCATTATAATAAATGTGAGTTTTAGATAACACTGTTGAAGACATCCTTATAAATTCATTCTTTTTTTAAAAGCCAAAATAACCACCATAAAAAGAATAATAGTAAAAAGGTTGAAGTGGTAGTGGAAGAAGGAGAATCTTTGTACAAATCAAAGAACTGTAGATTCCTACTGTGATTCTGAGTTATCAAGTGTGTCATGACCTTATATTATTTTACAAGTCTGGTTGTAACCTTAGTAACTAGGTATCCATAGTAACACATATGTTCCAAGATAATAGTTTGATCAAAACCTCTTTATCATCGTATTTCTGAATTTCTGATACACTGTATTATTCATTTCAGGATAAAATTAGGGTCCAACATTTCCATTTTTTGAATATTCTTTATCACGCCACAGATTACCTTTCCCAAAAAGTATGTCCTCACAGACTTTTTGTCTTATTGATAACAGGTATGACACAGTGTGTCATTAGTGAGGGCAAAGATTATGGTATGATATTATCGTACATGGTGTGTATTGAAAGTGAATATATAAATTAAACACTGCAGTTTAAAACACAACCCATGCATGTACTTATTTTAACCTACAGTAGGAGACTCTTATTAAACTAAAAACATATTTCCCATACTATGCCAACAGAAATAAATGAAAACTTTAAGTGTTATAGATGCATTTATGTTAATTTTATGTCAGCTTTTAATAAATACGAAAAAAAGGTCTTTGCAGTTTTATAACTTTAAAATCAACATAAAGTAATGGACCGCTAGAAGATGATTTGAACATTCTGAAATAATAAAAAACCACAAACAACAACGTGGGCATACAGTATAAAAATTAGAATGCAGCAACACGCAGCTAATCATTTACATTCTGAAACAGAGTTAAGTTGGAAAACATTTTCTGCCCTGAAACGGTAAGTGTGAGCATTTTAATTCAGGGAAAGCTGGCAATGCTGAACAACTGTTGGATTGGATGTGCTTACGGTCCTCACATTTCATAGATGTGGGAAATGCAATAAGTGATAAATTACTGGAGAGGATATTGTCTGCAGAGACATGATCATCAAGTTTATTGTTCTGTCACTTTAAATTTTACATTGTAAACTGGATGTTTTAGTGATTGGAAGATTTCTGGATCATGTATTAGCAATCAACATTTAACTTGAAAATAAATATTCTCCACATGAAATCCACTTTAATATATTACACAGATAATAATATTTGCAATAGCTACATTAATTTATTCAAAGCACAATGTATAACATTTAATCAAAAAATGAAAAATCAAAACGTTTTCTAGAACCTGTTACCACACACCTCTGAATTTTCTTATTATAAGAAAGTAATTATCTAATTTTTCCTTCAGCTCTGAGGTTTTTCATATTTCAGAGGAAAAAAAATCTCCACAACCCACACCTAATTTAATCTGAAAGGTTATATATTTGTATTAAGAATGGAGTATCTATTATTCATTAATTTTGTAATTGTATAATATTGCCTCAGATGATCTTTTAACACATTAGATACTTTATTTCTGATAACATTCTTCTCTAATGTAAGTAGGGCTGACATTGTATTACCTTCTGCATATAAAGTTATTTTAGTCATAATTCTCTAGAGTTTTATATCCTTTTTGCACTGCAAACACAGAAGACAGGAAAAAGTTGTCCACTAACCCCCCATATTGTCATACTGATCCAGATTATGGACGCAATTTAAGAACACTTCA
>Ga0181612_150338_pt1 | contig 16972 bp, 6 predicted proteins | sample HoacroProtozoa21_FD_119630 | JGI IMG/M metagenome (GOLD analysis project Ga0181612, IMG submission 119630) | Hoatzin crop microbial communities from Cojedes, Venezuel. Combined Assembly of Gp0051906, Gp0051904, Gp0051908
GATAGATAGATAGACAGACAGACAGACAGACAGACAGACAGATAGACAGAGGTCATAAGTGCAAAGTCAAAGCTTTTGTCTAACCCTTCAAAATTCTAAAACAGTGGCTGCATATATCTTAAATCTTGGAAAATAATCTAGCACACAAGTATTTTAAATTTACCAATTTCTTCATATGAGTAATTTTATTAATGGCCCCACAACTTTATGTCATTTCTGATCTTCATTAATTCTCTTGTTGTTTGCCTGCACCAGAATCACACTTATACCTAACACAGCTATTGTCTGCTGTGATTGTTGGCCACAAGACTAACCAGAATCTGGGCTGAAGCTTTGAAAACCGAGTATCAGACAGCCATGTGTCTGAGAATATCTGCTTTCCCTGATAGATTAGTTTATAAACAGATTAAAAATGCAACCTCTAGCAGGGAATTCACTTTCAAAATTGAATATTTTACTACACCAAAAATCACTCGTTAAAGAAGGCCAGGCAATCATTTACCCCAGGAAGGCACAATTCTTACATTTACAAATTCTAAAAGGTATCCCTCATGTTCTGTATCTCAAGTACTTGCATCATCTTATTAATTTCTTTCCATTCTTTTCTCACTAGCATTTGAGGCCTATGGCTTCTCTGTCTGTCTCTTGACAAGTGATCCTAACAGTCTTTGAAATCAGTGAGTTGTACACATCACATTAGATGCCATCATCTATTTTATATCAAAATATTTTGTTTTACTTTGCATATATGCAGAGAGGCCATAACAATATTCGAGGTCTTGCCATCATATGAATGCAGACAAAAGTGGATTCTGTCATGAAGAGTACTGAGGTAGTTTACTTTAAAAAAACTCTTTTTTTACTGTTTTACTCTTTGATAGAAATAATTTTATATTATTGCATGATCTTTGCACATACTTTGAACATTGTAAGTACTATCTCAGAGAGAGATGGAGAGGTGATCATAACAATTCTCCCCTGTTATACTAACTCGCCATTAAGTTAAAAATCTGGACACTTGTGGTCATTGTTGTTTACAACAATGAATTTAAAACAACATATTACTAAATCAGGCACAAATTTATTATCCCATAACTTTCCACAATGGGTACAAAAGCCTGCTATTCCAGAAGAGGAATTGCTCACACACATTTTGTACCTTTTTTACTCCACTAAAATGACTGCGTGCACATGATTACTTCTTCTTTGCAGTAACTACCATAACAAAAGTGCTTTGAAACAATGCTCTCTAAAATAACACGAGTTATTCTGGGCTTGTATATCAAGAGCCAACCATTGTCAGGTATCCCTGGATGCCTGCACATCACAGGCAACTCAATTCTAATTTGTAGGTCTAAACTAGTGAAAAAGTGGGAGATGATTTCCATAACATAGTCAATTATGTTTTAAGGATACATGACACGGTATTAAATAATTTGTCATTCACCAGTTTATAAGTGCAGATTATAGTGGTTTTACATTCACAGTCAAGTATGAAACAGATTATTCCATTGCTGATGGCAAGCACCACCACGGAAAATTACCATAGGCACTGAGCACTGTATAATGAAACACAATAAGTTGCATTAGATCAAAGTAATGGATACATTTAAATCAGAAAAGTATTGCAAGTGGAAACTATTAATGATAAACTCTTTTGCATTGTTGTCTATTTGTCCTACCTTTAAAAAAAAAATTAGAATAGCACCCAGTGATGAACAGTCTTGGCATTTTAGCCATGATCCACAGGCCCTGCTTCTATCTTCAGGAGTTCTTGGACAAGGATAAATACTAACTTCATGAAAAACAAAGCTTTCTTTTTAACATCATGTCAAAAACAGCAGCAGAGGGATAGAGCCTCATGGCAACAGCATAGATCTGCTAAAGTATCAGCCGTTGCCTTACTTTCGGCAGTTTTCAGCACTGTCTTCCTTCTAGCATGTTTCAGAGAAGCATCTAGGATTTTTTACTACAGCTGTGTATAGTAGTTCAGGAGATGCAAACAGCAGGCCCAGGGAAAGTGAAATGGCCCATATTAGCAAGACCATAGCCAGCATATCAATGGAAGTGACTATTCCCCTCTCCCCAGTACTTGTGAAACTACATCTGCACATTGGGCTCGATTTTGGGCTCCCCGCCATAAGACAGGCATGGACGTCCAGAAACAAGTCCAGTTACCAAGGGGATTAGGTGGTTGAAACCAGAGAAGAGACTCAGTGAGTGGGATTTTCTTCAGCCTTGGGAAGAGCAGGTTCAGAAGACATCTAGTTACTGTCTGCAACTACCTAAGCAGAGTTAGAGCACAACGAGATGTTAAAAGAAGGTACGTAGTCACAGAATAAAAGCCAATAGCCAGAAGCAGAAAAATAGTACATTTTCATACCAGTAAAATTTTTGCAACATGAGAACAGCCAAACACTGGACCATATGCCCAAAGAAGTTGTAGAATCTCCAACCTTGGAGATGGTCTAAGCTCATCTGGACACAACCATGGGCAACCTGCTCTGACTGTACCTACTTCAAGCAGGAGGTTGAACTAGGTGATGCCTAGAGGTCCCATCCAACCTAAATTATTCTGTGATAATGCCAACTGACCCCAGCAGAGAAAACTTCAAGCCAATTTACCTGTAAGCTTTTAACTTAGATCCAGCATTGCTAAAAAGCTGAAATCACTACCAAATGTACCATTATGCTGGTCACATGGTGCAGTTGATTGACAAGTGCTCAGTACAATTTAAGTAGCTGGGTTTATTTCAAAACACATCACTTTGATCGCCTTTGGTTTTGCTCACACCTTTGAAGCATTATTTATGCCATTCCTTAAGGGGCACCTCTCACCTCTCCTTTCAGTTTACCTACTGAATAACCCTGTTTATTATTTGATGTAACTTACTATGCCAGAATAACCTATGAAAACTACTAATTTTTTCCCTTTTCCATCAGACTCATGAACTACCTTTTAGGAGAATTTAGAGAGTAGTTCAGTAAGCGCCCAAAACTTTCCGGTGAGACCCACTAGTAAGCTGTCAGCTAGCATGCGTAGATCCTAGCTTAATTACTTATGTACTTTTTCAGCTTAAAAACATGTTATATGCCACAGTGTTCAATTACTGAAGTGTGCCCCAAAACAGTATCCCTCATGATTTGACATAATTCATTAGAAGAATTTTTTAAAGACCCCCTAGAACAATATCAACACTGCTCAGTGTTTTAACTGAACCCAGTGCATGTTACAATTTGTAATCTGTGAAAAGTTACCACACTTCTTGGGTGACAGTTTAGGGACATCATAAGACACTGGCAGCCCCCCCTAACCTAAACCAGGTTTTTACTGGACTTCCAGCTCAGATAAAGCAACATGAGGTTGACCGAGAAAGCTCAGAAGTTCTGAAAAAATGATCATAAATTCCGCCAGGGAAAAGCATTGTTTTATATACATTAGGAAAAAGCCCGTGTATCAGGAAACATTGACTAGGGATTCACTTCCACCACAGATTTCTTGTGAATCTGTTGACACAGTTTGAAAGTCCATGTCTTGACTTTCTGTCCTGCAATAGAAAATATATTTTTCCTGATTTTCAGTCATGTCTTTACCCCGTCTTCTCTTATGGGTAAATACTTTTATCTTCGTGTATAGATGTGTGCTTAAGACACAGGAAACTGAGTTCGCTAACTCACTTGGAATGTAAGTATCCTGCAGCCTAAACAAAAATCAAGGCCTGGACTTGATTTGAGGATAGCTTCCTTTCATTCAGAACATGGGTTTTGAATGCACACAGAACAGGACATACAATGCATGTTACCAAGACCATAAAATTGTTTGGTTTTAAATGCATGAACTAACTATTCTGTTTAAGTGTGTTAGCTGTTTTCTTGTGCTCTGTACAAGCTCTACCTCTTTAGAGTACCAGGGATAACACAAAAAAATCTTCAAAGGGGTAAGTTGTCGAAGTATCATGTATTCTAAAATTTTTAGAATTATGGAATTGTTAACTTAATATACATGTCAATTCCAGACTAAAGTGTAGCCCATTTATGAAGTAAATCAATGACAAAGAATTAACTGATTTAAAAGGAAGTTTTGTTCGATTTTTCCATTAATTTTCGGATAGGGAAAGAGGGAATACATTTTTCCTCTCCAGTGCACTGGAAAGCAGAATCAATATGTTGTTCTACTTTCAGCTGATAAAGTATTGTTCTTTGATCTGCAGATAGTTCTGGTCTTGATTTTTCTCACTCACCTACATGTGGCTAACATTAAACTACATGGGCATATTGTCCAAGTCATATTTTTCCCTCCTGTTCTGTGTTTCTTTCTTCCAAAAAAGGCAAGTAATAATGGTCACCTCAATCTCCATTAGAAAAGAACTAACCAAACTGCTCGAAACTCCCAAAAAGAAACCTGCAATGTAAGATTAAAACCCCTCTTGTGCAACCTCAGCAAAGTTTTTCTCTGAAAAATGATATGTATTTACGGATGCAGAGCATTCCTCATGTTGCTGAAGTCTTAACCTGCTAGTTTTAGAGACAGAAGTGAAGTTTTACTGCTCTTTACTCCTGTTAGATCAACCAAGAGAGAGCCAGTACAGCCAGAAGTGAGAAGGCTGGTTTGTATTCAAATGTATGCAATGACAGTGCTTTGTGTGGCACCAGGAAATTGTCGGTCTCATTCCAGTCACAATTATACAACCCACCAAAAGCTGTGGAGCTGGGCAGGTGTTAATGACAGGGTACTCAAGGACTGGATCTAATATGACCTGCAGAATTTTTATTAGTTCAAGTAACGAACAAGATGAAAGAACCCTCCTTGCTCTGCAAAGCTGAGGTGGTTGAACAAGCTAGAAGCAGTAGGGAATAAAATAGTCTATTATGTATTTGCTTGCTGCATATATTTGGCTCAGAATGCACTTCCAAGCAAATGCTGTACGTCATGGAAAGATTTTTATAACATTTTCTTCAGACTGTAATTACAGTTCAGACTTCTCTGGACAAAATAAAAAATACAGGAAGCTCTTCTGCTTTTCTTCTGCACTCTAGCAAATGTCTGTGAAAGGAAACATTTTGCTCCAAAACTGGTAATCTCTGTGTACATCCAGTATCAAGTCCATACTTACTGTTGCTCCAAATAATCTTTTGCATTTTTTTCTTGTTTAAACACTGTGTGCTAAGGGTACAGGGTGAAGGACATGGCCGTTAGAGGTAAAATATATACGAAATGTTTTTAAGACATGAGACTCTTTTCCTTTACATGCTCTGTGTTTCCACTGATGTGAAACAAATTCTGTGTTATCCTTCCCAAAGGCCCTCCTGTCACCTCCACTGCCTGCTACTGCCAGTGCTGTCTACTAACAGTAAGTATTGAGGTTGAATCACTTGGAAAAAGAAGGTTTATCTGAGGGTCTGTAATGTCCCACCTACATAAAGTACCCTCACAGCACAAGCCTTTCTAATGAGACCTGAGTGTGTGCACGTGTATGTGTAAGAAGGCATTTCAGTCCTCTACAAACTGTTTACTGTTCAAACATTAAATGAATGTAGAACTGTTTTAATCAGCTGAACAAATATTTAAGGTACACTTCAGTGTAAGGGCTATGTTTAAATATATCGCTTGTGTAGCTAAGACATAGGGAATTTATGGAAACTAATGCTCCAAAAGGTAAAACAAACACTGTCTAAACAAAACTTGTACATAAAAACATAAGTCATATCTTGTCAACCTCTACCTAATATAATCTTCATTATTGACACTATCAGTCTTTAACGTTGAAGTTTTAGCAGGATTGGCTTATGAAGGAAAATGCTTTGGTTTTCAAGAAGTCATAACTGTTGTGCAGAAATAGGATTAGTTGCTAATAAACCGAGGAGTGTAATGCACAGTAGTGTTTATGTTGTATTCACAGCAGGACTTCCTCTGTAGAGTAGATGTTTGTTTATTCTCTGGGATCCTAATACTGAAGGTCATTCATTGCAAGAGTAGCTGGATTTCCGTCTACAGCTGTTAGAAAGGATTTGTAAAAAATTCTGACAGGAAATTGCGACTTCTTTGAAAACATGTGTGCCTGAATAGTTTCTGTGTAGATAAAGTACAATGCTGGCAGAAAGCACATTTTTTTTAGAGATTATCTCTTCAAAACGTATACATGGTCTTCACCTTGGCTCCATCTATTTTCATACAGTTTGTAGCTGTCTTCTTGTCTTTTCTCGGAGTGAATGTGTGTCAGCAGGAAGTTTTTCAAGTGATTATGTAGTGACAGAAAGGTTTTTGTTCCCATTGACCTCACAGCTCCAATACCCAAACACATTACATGTTTAGCACCTCTATCCTCACCTTAAGTGCATTTTTTGAACAAAAAGCATTAGAACCTGTGCAAGCACTTCTCTCATCAAATGTTAGCTTTATTGTACAAAGACAAAAATGCAGAACTAGGCAGAATACCTTTATATTACTTTTAAAGAATACAGGTTGGCTTTCAAATATGACATTAATTCTACAAATTTAAATTTAGATGCCTAGAAGAGCAAGAGACAAACAAGCAGAGACATACCTATTTCAATTAGACATGAAATGACCTTACTCTTCCCCTTGCATGAAGCACTCAGCACAAATTATTTTGCTGTTAGAGCACAAGGGAGCATGTTGGGGTCACTCAGCTCTCTGTTTTCAAAAATACTACTACCTTCAGGTGCTGGTTACTTCAGTTCAGGACCAGAAGCTTGCAATCATCAAAAGCAAGAGAAACCTGACTTTAATAAAAAACTTTGATAAAAGGGACTTCGATAAAAGTTGTGATGTCTAGATACCAGAGTATAGTCAGTTATATAGTCCGAGTTTTTTCATGTTATCAAAGGATGTCATGAAATTCACCTGAAGGAAGATAGCCCTTTCAACAAGGATTAATTCTGTCTTGAGCTCTAAACCACTGATGACTGAATTCCTCACTCCAAAACAGTTTTTCATCTATCTGTGCTGGTTGCTGTAGGAGTCAGAACTACAAACACTTTTGTCATGAGAGAGGCACTATGCTTGACAAGACATCCACAGATGTATTTTAACTATATCTTTAACTGCTTATGACTCACTCAGAGATTGTATAACATAAATTTTGAGTTTAATATTACATGACGTTACTGTATTATCATTTAACACACTCATCATAAGAGCTTAATTTTGTAACACAGCTGTATTTTTAAATAATTTTCCCAGATGCAATAGCATTAACGTAAGGATTCTGGCTAAAATATGAGTCTAGGCATGTTTTTTCTTAGAGAAACAAAGAATTGGTCCTTTCCATACACACTTGATCAGGATATATCTGGAAAACAGGGAGATCCAAGATCTTCAGCAACAGGGTTTTGGAGAGTTTCTCCCTATCTGGCTAACTGGAGCTGCTCTGTGCTGAAGAGTGTAAGCACATAGAAGGAAATATCCCTCCCACTAGCACAGCCTTTCTCTCCCTTGCTTTTGCCTTGCTGATGTGGTGGTAGCAACAGCACTGTGCAACATGACACTCAGCCATGGTGAGAGCTGTTAAGCTCCATTTCCTGGAACAGCAATAGGCCAGGTGGAAGCATCTTGGGTACTAAATGTGGCTCTCCAGCTACCACTTGGATCACACGTGGAAAAAACTCCAATGATTAGGCATTAATACTTCACAAGCTGCCAGTAAATTATGGCTAATTGCCTTCTTACCCTAGTTCCTTTCGTTATGTTTGTTTCTGCCTGGATTCTTACCTAAAGAGGAGGCACTCCATGAGGAATAATTTCCATTAATGAAAGGTAGCAAAGTAGTTGCATTCAAACTACACACTTCTCTCTTTTTTACAGAGCCTACTCAAATTCTGTGTGTCCCTAAGCCAAGACGTGTCTGTATGGCAATGAGCAAAGATGGGTATTTAACTTCATGGCACATGTGAACAGTATCACAGGAACAAGAGACAAAGGCCTACAAAATCTAACAATTAGTTATTGTTTATCTCTTACTAGAATAAGCAAATCAGACCTCTTTGTAGATTTCAGACCACTCTCCACAGCCTTTATTTATTTTGACTTTCTTCTCAGCCGAAAATCAGTAAGATTTACAACAGCTCTGTTTGTTCTCAGATGCTGTTAGGCAGGCTTATACAAAATTGCAGTGTGCACATAGGCAGAGTTCAAGATAAGTCAATAACATGATGCATATTTGGATGTCAGGGATTTGGGGTTTTTTTAGTATTTTTATGATGAATTAGTCTAAGTTTTTACAGTTTGCATCATTAGTGAGATATTTGAAATGCCATATCAAAAACAGTACTGAAAATCACAACTACTGCCCAAACTGAAAAACACTTATACTTTTGTGTTTACTTTGATAGGAGACAGCTGCTGAAAGGTTCAATTTCAGATTTGGCCAAGAGGAAGCAGTCATCACACATACTGTTTCTACATCAAATTACATCAGATTATGTCAATAGTTAACTAGTAGTATTTTATCACTAATCAAAAACAAACTGACAAAAACACACCATAAGCTTTAACCTTTGCAGAAAGATGTTGACTAGAGCTAAGCACAGCTCTTCCAAAGAAATAGTGTTTGCGCTTGAAGACTGGATTCAGAGTACGTGTAGACGACCCTGGAGTTTTTTGTGCCACTGTGTAACTCCAATTCCGTAAAACCATTTTAAATAAATCTAGAGGTTATGTGTTTTGATGAGATAGAGACATTCATAATTCTTTATTTTTATCTACAGTGTAGCAGGACAATTGCTGACATTAAGAATTCTTGAACTGAGGCATAATGCTGGAAAAATGAACACATTGACTGATTCTCACTCATCTGCTCCTATTAGAACAGATATGTGCCTTTCTAGATTCTCAGCATTTCTGTACCTGGCTATAAGGGCAGGTGCATTCTAGTTACTGCTACTTCTTCACAATCAAGTTGAAGATAGCTATGATGGTAGGCGCTATAAAAACACATAAAGAGATTCCACTCCTATAATTCTACCTAACAGGTAAATACCTGACAGAACATCAGGGAGCAAAGAGAAGTCTAGGGAGGGATGAAGCAATATATTGAAAGGTTAAAGGGCTGGAATTTCTGGTGTGCGTTAGATCACATTTCAGGCCCCTGGAGTTTCAAATAGACATTTCCTAATTTTTTGTTTCTAAATTAATTATTACGAAAAAATCTAGATAAATGTCCCAATTCTAAAAATGTCTAAGGATACATCAGATTTTCCTAAATTCACCGAAGTCTTTTTCTGTAATGCCTATGGCCATAAAATAAATCCCTAACTAGTTTAATGATTAATCCTTCAACATTGAAACCAATGAGAAATTTGCTATTCAGCAGAATAAAAACAGGAACAGAAAATGTTTGTGTCTGTAGAAAGTCACACTAATTTTAAAGTAAATGTACTTGCCAACATGTTTTCTTGAATTTGATATATACCATTTCATTAAAATTGTCATTGGGTGGCTCACGCAGACTGGTTTGTACTTATCTTACATGGTATTCGTAATCCTTAGATCACCACAGCTACAGGAAGCATTTGAAATATTTGCAGGCAACATTAGTCTTTTATTTGAACAAAGATAAAGTTCAGGGAGAGAAAATTAGGTCACATGAGCTTTCATCTACTGCAGTTATCTGCTAGCTGTTGGTGAGTTATAAGATTACCCACATGCACCATTGATAAAAATTGGTACAATCACAGATACTCACTTATTTGTCACTGATTTGAAGTAAATTACTGCTTTTGAAAATGTCTGCAAACCTTGGAGTATTCTTTGATAGTCAGGACTAGAAATTCCTATCTGGGGTATATGCATTCCAGAGATTCTTTACAAATAAATTACACCCTTTAACCCTGAGAATCTAATGTTTTTTGGAATTGCTAATACACACATATATTTACATTTTTAAATCTTCACTTGTAAAAATGGTCATATTTCAAATAGAATTCCCAAAAAACCGCAGAGGTTGAATAGAAACTCTCTAAGCAAAATGTATTTGCCTCACATGAAATGTAAAGTAAAATTTACTGAGTAATTTTATTTCTGTACCTCCATTCTGTCCCTTTGTAATGACATCACAGAACGCAACAAATCCTTAACTGTTCAGGAAGCCAAAAGGCCTTTAGAATATGAATGCAATACAATTGTGAGATAAATAACGTATGATGTATATTTATGCAGACTACAAATACAGTGTATATCAGAAGTGACAGGCACTTCAAAAGTTTTGAAGACTATGATATTAACTTTCTTGAACTCCTTGTAGTATCTTTGCATGAAGGAGCAGGGAGACGCCGAAAAGTATCACAGGCAGCTGTCAATCTAGGTTTGCTCTGGTAAATCCAAATAAATATTTTCAGTATATGTTCTTTAAACTTAAAACAAAATAGAAGTATACCAATTTCATAATTTCTGCCTGTTTTTTTACTAAATTTTAGTATAATGCATGCAGCCAACAATGAAATTCTGATATGGTGGGATCTCAGGTGGGCTCTCCACTTCATTTTAGTTTGATAATATAACCTTGTCTCAGTCCCACACAGTGGCACAAACCCTGAAAATGGTTTCTGCTGCACAGATTTACCCTGTGGCATAAGAACTCCTATTCAACAGGTACACACTGCCATCTAAAGGCCAGTGTTTGGACTTTTTTACCTCCTTTGGGTTCCAAACTCTTCACTGATGCTCCTCATCGTGTCAAAACTCTGAATCTGAAAAAATATAAAGCTGAAATTTTGAAAGAAAATATAAAGAAAGGGCTTATAGCTGAGATTCAAATGGAAAGGTGATACCTAGTCAGGGCCTGCAGACCTGCCAATGACGGCTGTGCTTCTGAGTATTGAGAGACTTGACATGACTAGCCACTCCAGCAGCTGCGTCTCGCTGCATCTGATGGATGCATTTCTAAATGGAACTTTTCTGGTCAGTTACCTCACTGCAACATTGCTGAAGAGTAACAGCCAGACCTTAGCCTAACCAAGGCTATTACCACAGCAGTGGAAAAAACATGGAGGCCAGAACTACATTTACAAATCATAATGAAATGTAGTAACTTTACTTACCATTTGTGGATAATATCAAGGTATTCTTCCATGAAAAGGGATTATTTTGTCTCTCTAAGCAGATTATTTCCTCTACAAATTGTCATTAAAGGAAAAATATAATTTAAATTAGATATATTTTTCTCAGTAGCTCTGGTTTTAGCTGTCCATTTACACCTCTGTGAAAATTTTTTATCATGTCTTCACACACATTTTCATCAAAAAAACCAAAAAGAAAGCCTAATAACCTCTTTCCTTTGAAGAAGTGCAAGGATGTCACAAGTCAGGTTATCTTCTGGATGAACGGAAATGTGTGACCGTCTCCCAATATTCTCTGTTCATTCCCTGGGAAAGAAGTGGCTCAGTACATTCCCATCATCCTGAAGATCCTTCGGGATTTACCAAATCTGTATTCACTCCTCAGGGCAACAAGGCATAAGAACTGTGCTGACACATATTCTTTGCTATTATGTATTTTGAGTCAATACAAGTAGAAGCCAAGGGCCTTTACAAAGCAACATTTGACCAAGGCCTACCAAGTGACTCTTCACACCTTTGTGATTTGGCAAGGAAAGTTATCAATCTTAAATATAATATTTCTCTGGAATTTGAATATGCAAACTTTAAATAACACCACATCCTCCAGATTAAGATAGATGACCCCACATGATATGAATGTAAATAACAATATTATACAGCTCAAAACACAAAGGAAACAGAAATGAAGATTCTCTTCTCGATTTATAAGACTGCCTACACTTTAATCTGATAGCAAGCACATTCTTGTCTTGAGGAAAAAAAAAAAAAAGGGCATTATTTCAGTCAAAACAATATCTTACTAGGACCTGGGACCTTCAGTCTCGTTGCTACCTGTATAACAGTCACGGAGTACAGAAGAGAGCACAGAAGGTTTGAAAAACTTGTCTCATTCCATGGAACCCTCACTGAACCATAGTCATCTGTGGAATAAATCCAACAAGCAAAATTCCTTTGCTGGAAAAGTTGTAAATATAGATTAGCATGCTGGCTGTGAGAACATTAGTATCCACAGGAACTGGTATTTTTAAAAATAGATTCCTGATGCTAAGCGTAGGGTATCAGTTTCAGAGTCATAGCTTAGGAGCCTAGAACCTGAGATTCAGCAAGGCAGACAAAGAGATGATTACAGGAAACATCTTTAGAACTGTACACTGTACACTGTATCTTGATCAACAGAGCAGGTATGCAAAGTGCGCAACTGCCCGAAGACTGATCAAAGCACAAGAAACATGGCTGGATGAGCAATGCTGTCCTCTTTCTAGAGCCCCAGGACTCATGGCAACCAGGAAAAGCACGCAGTCCTTCAGCACTAGCTACAAAAGCAACCTTACTTTGTATTGTCTTTAACGTTTGCATCCTGTTGCTGTAGAGCTTGGTCAGATTAGCCCTTATTAGACAGCACAAAACATACAAAGTTAATCTGTGCCATGGAATCAAACATTGGCATAGAAACAGATATATAAGATGCTTAGCTTTCTAGATGATATTTGGGATAACAAAATATATTAGACTGCTTGGTTTTTAGTCACATATTTTATTACTTGTTATAACAAAATACATCAGTTCCATAGGGTAGAGCACAAGCCCTTCACTTTCAATGTTAATAAACACAGTATGACAGACTGACAAAAAACCCCTATGTATTTCTCTATTTGTGCTAAATACATGTAGCTTTGCATTACTGAATAGTTAATATTGTGCAGATAATCTACAGAAGGGACATTTCTGAAGTAGTTTGTTGATTTGTTTCCATCAGTCAGGTATGGTTTTTACACTCTTATATGTCACCCTTTTCCTGTCCCTGTTTACTACAGAGGAAGTTATGAGTGGTCAGAGGGACTCACGTTTGGAGCTCCACTTCATCTTTCCTAATCTCAAAGGTCACTTTACCCTGGATTTTCATTCTGACCAACATTTTTGCAAAGTGTCTGCTAAGCTTTATGTACCCCTACATGTAAAAACGTAAATCAGTAGTCCGCTTTTTCTGCAAGGAACATGATATACATCATCATAATTTCTTGGGGTGAATCTCCAGATGATTTAAATCTATGAAGTCTATAAAATCTACTCTGTCCCACTACAGCTCAGCATTTCGATTACTATTTTGAATTGCCAATACACATTTACAACCTGTTTATCTTTCATCCTCCACCTCTTCCCTCAAGTCTCCTCTTGCTATTTGTTCTGATCAAGAACAAACACAACTCCCAGAGTATGCACAGTGTGGATTAAAAGTACTTCATTTTATTTACCTCCCTGTTCACAGGAAAGTTTATGTTGTGAAATTTTTTCTTTCCTTTAAATCCACCGAAGCACATAAGTAACTAACTCCTTTTAAGATCTCAGACTCCACTGTACAAAAGTGAGAACTGAACTCTCTAATAAATGCAGTAAAATACACCTTGTTCTAAACAGAGGGCATATAGAACATGAAATAACAGCTACTAATTTTTACATCAGATTTGTGTGCGTGTTTTATACAGAGACATAATATGCAGTCTCTGGGGAACAGAAACTTGATCGAGCATTAACTTTCCAGTGAAAAAAGAGCAATTACGAGTATCTATCTTTGTATCTCAACATGTTTGATTTGCTCCAAAGTTATTCATTAACCTGCTAACATTGTGCTTTGTGATTGTTCTTCATTAGCCACAGTATTCTAGCATAGATGTAAGAACATTTAAGGACTTTTTATTTTGTATGTTTGTAGAAATATGATGGGGTAAAGGCAGCATTCACACTTTTTTAAGAAATATAAAACACTTTTGGAAGGAAGTTAGTATCTTTATCATTTTTCTTTTCTAAGTTAAAGATACAAGTGGCAGTTTAGTTGCATCAATTACTTCGAATTTTAAGGAAATAGTCCAGAGCATCCAACATGCAGTCCAACAAGAGCCTGAGTCCTGTGAAAGCTTAATGACTTATTTCTCAAAACAGAATGAAGAAGGAGAAGAAAAGTGCATGGGAGGAAGAGTATTGTTCCTTTTCTTTAAAAAGCCTTGAAATATGTTCAAAAACATTTTATGAGGTCACACTAAAAAAAGAGTAATTGGAAGAAAAATTCTGCTTGTCTAAGCGAAGAGCACATTTGTAGTGGTAGGGTAAATGTTTTATTGATTGGCAAACTGGGAAACTCAAGTCATTACTCACCATGGGCTAAAGAATAATTGCTAATGCTCTGGCGGAAAGATTAAAAACAGTTTCTGGAAGTATTTCTTACAATGATCAATGGTGTATCATCCCAGGCCATTGGATCTTCAATAACATTTTTCCCTTTTGGGATACAATCAATTTTTATAATATGATGCATTTGCCAGCAGGCATGCTTTCTTCATACGATGAAAAGGCACTTATGCACCTTATATTGTTGAAAAGTAATCTTATATAGCCAGAGCCCAAGCTCTGATACAAAAGATTTTTCCAAATTCATCTCTATTTTGAAGTGGGTTTGGGAAATAGATGTGGTGAATGGCTGCTAGCTTTTGTATTGTTTTCCTCCTTTTGGTTTTTCATCAAATTAATTTTAAAGCTTTTTAAATAATCATTATTACAGCACAGGTGTGCAAGAAGAATTGAACAGATATGAAAGTGAGCCATTCTCTGACCTGTGGGCAGCTTAAGTATTTTATTGTGTGCACATTAATTGCAGTGGTAATTCGGGTCAGCGGTAACTATAAGGCTAGTCTAGCTCGTTTGGAAAAAAATTTCTAATGCTGTTGCTGAAGTAACCAAATACTGTCCACTACTCCAAAATAGCCTGACTTAATAAACAACTGCTTAAATAATTGAAACTGTTGGGATTACAAAACAAATACATGTACATATACACAAATTGTTTCTTACTCTGAGCAGGAAACATCTGTGAAGATGCGAGCAGCTTCACCTCTTTGTCGCAGAAGACTGCTAACTTGATTGATAAACTAGACAGATATAAACCCAGACTCATTCATTGTTCTAGCCAACTTCAGAGAACTCATGGCAGAATGATCAACAAATCTGTGAGGCAGTGGTACAGGTGAATTCAGGACTGCCTCACTTTTTTTTGACCAGTGCCAGCTCTACCAACCTAAAGAGTTTTAACCAAGATATTCCTTATTACATTTCAAGAAATTTCACAACAAAACCCTGTTAAGATTTTCTGTCAGTTCTTATAGAAGTAAGAATCTCAAAAAAAGACTAAGAATGTAATCGGCAATCCCATAATCTGAGACAGCCTAGTCTCCTGTTTGTTCTATTTCTATTGATTTCAGCTAACAGACAACTGCAAGTTAAATTAACAAGAAGACCACATAGCACAGGAGTCCTTACCTTTCTTGAAAGAAGTAGAGAATGGCATTCCCTAAAAAAGTTCAAAATACAAACCCAGGCTCCAAAATAATTCCTCAGGTTGAACAATTAAGGAATGTCTCAGCGATATCAAAGTTAGTGGAAGACAAAATGACTGGGCAGCTATCAAGCAGGACAAAAGTGTTTCCTCTGTCTTTCTTGATCGAGTTTCACAAAAACAGTGGCTGTATGACAGGCTACAGACATTTTACTGTCGGTGCATATATTGGGTCTGGCTCGGGTGGAGTTAATTTTCTCCATAGCAGTCCTCATAACACTGTGCTTTGTATCTGTAGCTAGAAAGTTGCTGATAACCCACCAGTGTTTTGGCTACTGCAGGGCAGTGCTCATGCAGCACCAAGGCTGTCTCTCCAGTACCTGCCCCCTAATCCCCAGTAGTCAGTAGGCTGGAGTGGGTAAGAGCTTGGGAGGGGACACAGCCAACACAGCTGACCTAAAATGACCAAAGGGATACTCCATACCATATGATGTCTGCTCAGCAATAAAAGCTAAGAGAAAGGGGGAGAAGGGGTGGGGGAGCATTCATTATTACGTTTCTCTTCCAGGGCAACCGGTACATGTACTGAAGCCCTACTTCCCAGCAAGTGGCTGGACGTCACCTGCTGATTGGAAGTATAAAATACATCTTTTGGGTTTTTTCCTTTGCTTCTATGTACGGCCTTTGCTTTTGCTTTATTGGTCTGCCTTTATCCTGACCCACGAGTTCATCTCCATCTTATTTTCTTCCCTCAGTCCTGCTGAAGAGGGGACTGACATAACGGCTTGGTAGGCAAGAAAAACACACCACAGTGCATCATGTGACTACTAGATTAAGATGCTTTTGGTGCTTCACTAGAGTAGGAAAGGGCACTCATTTTCAAGGATAGCCCTTAAAAGAGAATCAGGCTGGTAAAGGTCCAAACATAGAGGATTTCAATGCATAGCTTCAAAATTTACATTCTCCCTTGACTTGGGAAATTATTGAAGAGACGTATATCAAGACCTTCTGTTGGTGATGTACATTTCATCTGTTAGTACCACAGGTATCTATTTGTTCTTGATGCTGTTACCTGACTTTACCTTCAATAAAACAAATATCTGCCACTATGATGTTTTTTCTGTTAGATAAAAGAGGATGTTAAATATTTGAACTCTTCCTGTCTTCACAAACTAGCCCAACCAGCATAGACTTCAGGTCCTATGTTTTCTAAATTTCTAATACAAGTTTCATGTTAGCATTTAATCAGTAGTTTCCTGATTCGAGTTCTGGGGCATGTTGACCTTCTCCAGCCCCAGAGGTGTGATAGTTTCTGTAGTATTAATATATTATTGGGTCTACATTAAACTTAGAAGAAATTCTCCAAACAAGAATAAAGAACGGGCACAAAAAAGCATCTAGTGGGAAAACTATGAAAATGGAGCACAGAGAAGAAAAAATTAAGAAGCACATAAAACTCTGAAAGAAGAAACTGGAGTGCATCATTAAAAAGTTGATAATGAAAAGAAGTGGCAAGATACATCCAAGAAGATACTCTCTGCAGAGAATTCCAAAGTAAAAAAAAATTTAAAA
>Ga0181612_165596_pt1 | contig 16972 bp, 10 predicted proteins | sample HoacroProtozoa21_FD_119630 | JGI IMG/M metagenome (GOLD analysis project Ga0181612, IMG submission 119630) | Hoatzin crop microbial communities from Cojedes, Venezuel. Combined Assembly of Gp0051906, Gp0051904, Gp0051908
CAAGCAGGACCTGCCTTTCATGAACCCATGCTGGGAGGGCCTGATCCCCTGGTTGTCCTTCACATGCCCGGTGAGCGCACTCAGGATGAATCTCTCCATAACCTTGCCCGGCACCGAGGTCAGGCTGACAGGCCTGTAGTTCCCAGGATCCTCTGGGATCATCACATGATGGTTTAAGCTAACAAAAAGGAGTATCGACTATAAAAAAAGTCCTCTGCAATTTCTAAACTGGAAATGGATACTCACCAAAAGAAATATGTCTGGAATAACAGTGATGATTGAAAAAGATCTCAGAAGATGGAAATAGATCGAGTTTTCTTCCAAAGACAATGTCTCAAAGCTACTTGTGCTTGTGGCAGCAGCAAAGAAATGAGGCTCAAGGAAAATACTCTCATCCCACCTCCATGGGCCTCCAATTCAAAACTCAGCTCTAATCCTTTGGAATTTGGATGCAAACAGTTTGTATTTCCTGAACAGTTCAAGAGCAATAGGAAACACTAAGAAGAGATCACAGGTGCAATGAGGAATGGTGACAACTATACAAGCTGCCCATAAGGTGGCAGGTAAGCAGGCTTGCACAAAATGTTACGGAGACGATATTAAGACCAGTGGAGACTTCTGTCCTGGCATCACAGGGCCAGAGCTTGGAGTGTTGTAGGGGTTTTTTTGGTTTGTAAATCATACTTAAAACCTACAACAGAGGAAATATGTTTTTAATTTTAGATTTAAAATGGAAACCAAACAAAGAAGCCAGAGCAAATTCTACTGTGTTAAAGTGAACTTGGTAAAGCTATGACAGCCATGTTTTCTTTTGCCAGAGATATCCACTTGCCTTTTCAATTAGGCTTAGATTCAGTCCAGAAATATGATGGTGCTGGGCATAAACAGGGCTCACATGTTCCAGCTTTCACCATTATTGCCTCAAATCTCGACTGTGAAAATCTGACAACACTATGGGACAGGTAGATCAAGTGAAAGAAATATGTAGACACTAATAACTAAATATTCTGCTTCAATCCCTGCCTTTCGTTCTGAAAGCCCCTAAAGCTCACTACAAATTGGATTCCTCAGCTCCCCAAACCATTGACTTCAACCATGAAATAAAATCATCTCAGGAGGAGGGCACAGAAAGAGGCAGATGTTTAATATCAGCCCAACAAAATAACTTTAAGTCAGGAAAAAGAAAAGAACACTAACAAACCCACAGACTTATTTATGTAAACACCAGATACTAGGACTCTCACCTATTTATTTTGAGTTTCTATAATGCGTGTAAAGATTCCAAGATTCATAATTTACAAAGTTTTCAAAGTGTTTTGCCAGCCCATAGGGAGTAAAATATTACACATGACTGCCAGGTCTTCACTGAATGCTCCTCTGCCCATCCAGGACTGGCTTGCTGCAACAGATTTTCTTCAGGGAAGTACTGTAATATAAACTCTCAATCTAGACATCATCAAGGTACAGCAAGATGCCATAGTCACCTTGATCTCTCTATTTTTCTGAGTGGGAATAGCATCATTAATGAAGGAATCACATCAAGATCAGTAGTAGAAGATATTTTTCTATCTGTGCATACCTGTATAGCAACACTTTCTTTACTATGAAGGTGCTCACTATCTGTCCTTCCATTTGAGCATGATAGGCAGCAGCAGCATGGTATTTTTGGCAATAAACACAAAACCATGTTGGCTGTCTCTGGACTTGCCCACCTTCTCTCAGCAGCAGCCTCAGACGCTATTTTGTTTTGACACGTGTTTCCAATAAAAACACAAGGTTCATATTGATGAGAGGAATGCTGGACCAGACCACTGGCATTTCAGAGCAGCCACAAATCCTGCTTTCTCTGAGCCCCCAAGGGTCAATTCCACGCAGCAAGAATCCCCATTCTCTAATTATTCACGTTCTTCCACAACCAATCTCATTATCTAGTGAGCTACTGTCAGCTGAGGCTGATTTTTCAATGATTTAAGGAGACATTGTCAGCTCAACTATGCTTTATTTACGTACACAAAATCAATAACCTCTTTCCCATTACCTGTGCTATGTCTGCTTTAAATGCTGCTGTGAAGTTTGGATGTGAGCAGTGTAGGTTTTCATCTTTACAGTAAATACCCCAAAGAGGTGCTCTGGTGACCCATGTAAGGGCTGGGCTACTAAGACAGGTGAATGAAGACAATGTGTTGCCACTGGGATAGGTTGCTGGAATGTCTTCGGTTTCACGGCTTAGCTAGAAGGTCGAAGATTCTCACCCCCACCCCTGAGCTGCCATCTAAGAGTTGGTGAACTAGAAAACATTTTGCTCCTTACTTAGAAAAGGGCTCTTCCTGTAACCTAGCAAGCAATGTAAGATAGTCTAGGTGATAGAAATTGTTCCCAAGAACCATGGTTCCTGGCTCCCTGTTTTAATGCCAAGCAATCAGGGTATAAAAGAATCAAAGTCCTACTCCGTGTTTCTCCCCCACTACCACTTACAAACCACTGAAGACCAGGAAAGGCTATGAGGGTCCCTTGCAGTTTATCCATTTGGAGGAGGTATATACAGAGTCCACATAGTCTGGGAAGATCATCATCAAAGGGATTAAGAAGTAACGCAACCTGTGTGAGCTAGATGTGTCCAAGAATCCCACAAAATCCTAACAGAATACCTGGGAAAAGGGCATTGGATCCTACCCATCTCCTGCAGGGGCAAGAGAGACATTTATAGCAAGTCTCCTTTGTTCATCGATCTCAAATAAATGATCCATGTGTTAAGAATCATGTCTACATAGGGAACAAGGAGTACACCTAAGATGACTAATACTGTGGGCCTTTTCCTCTCATCTTCCAGACATGTAAAATAAGTATGTCATGGAGTTTATTTTTTTAAAAAAAGTTCTAGTCTTATTCCCCAAAACAACCAAAGGAAAACAATCATAAAGAATGCCAAAAAATCCCACTCCTGAGACATGTTGGTATCACATGCTGTGAATTGCCATGTCTTCACATTTCATCTCACACTGGCACAGCGATAATGAAAGCATGAACAAATTTCTTGAACAAGGAAGTCAGGCTCTCAGGAGAACACTTCAGGTCATTTGTTGTCCTTCTGCTTTGATGTACTCTGCAATCTCACACGAAATCAGGCTTCAGTGGGAACGGCCAGGCTCAACATACTAAAGGCAATGGGCTCCCCTCCCAGACAGCTAATCAAAACCATCCAGTGTCAGCAGAGGGAAGGCAAAAGCAAAGAACCAGCAAATAACTAAATAAATACAATTACTACCCCTTAAATAACCTTGTCACCGAAACACAGAACTACACAGATAACTCGATCCTCCTTCTGAGCTAACACACTGTGCGTATAAAACTTGACAGATTTTTCAAGACTCACATTCCATAGCTTTCCATATTGTCCTCAGCAGGACACAGCTGACAGTCTGGAAAATAATATCTTCTCTAACTTCACTACTCCCTCCCCCATTTTTTTTCTTGTAATCATCCATATTATTAATAGGAAGCAGCTGGTTCCCATTAAAGTTGGGAAAAGTGGTCTATCTCAGGAATTATGGTTTAAATTGGCTTGTAGTCTGGGGGAATTAGCCATCTGCACCTGGCCTAACATGGATATTTTCAGCCATACTAATCATAAACAGGGCTTTGTTCTAGTTGTGTCCACTTGGGTCTCTCACTTTGTCTTTTTTTTTTTTCCCCTTAAAGAGTGGGGGGAAAAAAAAAAGAAAAAAAAAGAATTCCATTAACCCTTTCACAAAATTAATCAAAACCTAACTAATTTGTTAGTGTCTTGCATTTTATTTTGTATGTGTGACTGAGTACAACATTTAAGTTTGAACGAGGCCCAGCACAAGTCCTGTAGCTTTTCAGGCTGAACAAAACTGGCCAGAGGAAGAGCCAGTTGTTTGGCAAGACAGCTGTGATTTAGCAATATCTTCATGACGTCCGTATGAAGTGTAATACCATGTGGGCAGGAAGGGTTGCACACCAGAATAAAGCTGCAGAGAGGGAGGGTTTCAGGATGTAAAACAAAAACACCAGGACATTGCAAATTGCTTAGCATGCTATAATGTAACGGGAATGTAGGTTTTGGGGTAGTGTTTTTCTCCCTCCAATTTTATGTCTGTATTTTGCAAAATAATTGTGCTTATCCAGTGCTTCTGGGGTGAGATAAAAATGGATTCGAAGGTGAGTAAAAATAAATTATGTCATCAGTTCAGATGACTGTTTCCTCTGTCTCACAGACTTGGCAGTGCAGGTACAAGCTCTGCCCCATCCCCAAACTCTGTAGGGTATTCATCCACAACTGCAGTTGTAAGAAGTGGTTTATTCTACAGAAGGATCTACCCGAATCTTCGACCAGTTATTTTTGGTTTGTTATTCTTTTTCCACAGCTGGATCTTTAGAGAGGTTTGTAAAAGGCTGGACTTTCTCTCCCTCCACATCAATCTTCCTGCCTTAGTAATTATAAATTGCCAGTGTTAATGTGTTTAGAAACTGTATAGGCAAAGTCTTGGAGGATAGGTTCATCGGTGGCTGTTAAATACAATGATCTGGACAAGATTTTTGGCTTGAAAGTCACTGAACTACTGCACACTGGAACGTGTGAGGCTCTGCCAAGGGACTGCTCAGTCTGCTCACGTCCAAGTCTCCTACTCTCCCTACAGCCAGGATATTGCATTAGCCGTGACACTACAGATGTTCATACATACACAGTAACGAGCAGTTGTATAGCAAGCAAAAATATTCATTTTAAGCTGACAGTCACAGCTTCGTCTGTTCGGGTTTTTTTCTGAACACAGCTAGCTCCATTGGCCACTTCTTGCTGTGCAGCACCCCTCCTCCACCCAGACTTACTCCTGGACTAGGGCACTGAGGTGCCAAATCCCATTTTGTGCCAACCGACAGTCTCTGCAGTCCCCTCTCTATCAGATGCCAACCTGGCAATGTATGTTGTGAGCACAAGGAGCCAGAGAGCTCCTTACAGCCCCCTCATGCTCCCACCTGGCTGAGGATCTGGGTCTCATGGGCTTGTTTGCTTGCTCACTCATTTTGCAGGATCCAGCTGAGACAAGAAGCAGAAATGTTGACCTCTCATGCAAGAGCCTGTTACCGTGCTATTCGCAGCTTCTCTGGGATCGGGAAGTGCCAAAATCTCAGAAAGCAGCCTGGATCTTCCAGGCCAATTTAGAGTCTCAAGAGGCCCAGATAGTTTGGATAACCTACAGTCAAGCTTTACAATTTACGGGAGCTTATCCAAACCAAACTCTGGATCAAGTCACTCACCCATCAGTACCGAAACACCCCTCAGAACAAGGTGTGCTGCCAAGTACTAGCAACCAGCTAGGAGGTGGGGCCAGGCAGCACAGAGACGGGGTAGAGTCAGCTGGGATGGACTTCTGGAGCCAGGGCTTGGAGGGCAGAGAAGGTGCAATCACCTTTGTATTCAAACATGAGCAAACAGGCAGCAGCAGAAGTGAGCAGAGCATAATGGAGGCAGTTTTTAATAAGCAGCTCTGTGAAACCAGTTTAGCTGCTCCCACATAGAAGTAAATCAGAAGGAACTGGTTCATGAGAGCAGGAAAGAGTGCTGAAGCCGCAAAGGGGAAAGATGTAAACTACATCCACAATGAAGATCAGTGTAGGTCCCAGGGAGTTGCAGCCGAACATCTGGGCCCCATCCTCTGTGGAACAGCTCTGCATGAACACCTTTTCTGCCTGGATGTAGCATTTAGTAAAAGGGAATGAAAGGGAGGACGTGGGGGCAGAAAGTCATCCTTAACCTTGGTGAGCTCTTAGGAGTTTACCGAGATAGCCACAAATTCCGGGAAATGAGATTTCCCACCTCTTCAGGGAGCAGGATTTAGGTATAGAAGCTAGAATAATGAATCTTGCACAAGAAAGGTGTATTAAAAATGAAAGAATAGCAATGACACAACTTCAATAACTGAGAGAAAAGGCACCTGCAATCCCCAGATGTGTCTGTATTGGAGCTGTGCACAGTGTCCATCATTCAGACACAGTATCTCAAGGCAAACACAAACTGAAGGCAATGACACCCGTGGGACTTGCTCCTTCGCCTGACTTCACCCACAGTAAACCAGTCCATGACTTCCACCTGCTCTTATGCTGCCTCTCTTCCTAATTGAGGTCCTCAGAGCTAATCTTCAAAGGAATTCATACATTGCCTGGTACACTGCAAACCTCCTCTCCATCTGTGTGCTAGCTGGACGGCTGTACTGACGACTTCTCTACGACAGTGCAGATCACAAAGTCCAGAACAAAAAGTGCAAAAGCCAGAGACAGTTTCCTGGCTGACGAGATGCAGCTGTGGAACGAACTTGCAGAGGAAATGAGACAAATCCAGTTAGAGCACCTTTGGGAAACAGTGAAAACCATTCCCCTTTTCCATCATAAGCAGGATGGTATTCACAGCATCACCATCCCTCCACATCTGAAGGAAAGCGACCTTTTTAACCATAAAGAAGACAAGAAACAGATATCCCAACCTTGCTTTTGCTGACCTTCCCCCCCACCCCCTGCCCCTTTCTTGTGAGGAACACTCAGGTATTATATCTCTGTGATAACCAGAAGGATAAACCATCAGAAAGCTCGGTATAAGAACAAGGAAAATACCGACAGGAAATATTTCAGAAGGTTGTGGAGCTGCACAGTTCCTTAAACCTGTATGGGAGATGAAGTGAGACTGGGACCATACAGACAAATAAACTGTTTGCAAAGATTAATTTCTATATCATAGCTGTGTAAAGAGCCCATGGGTTTAATGCAGTACACGAGGATTCGCAGAAAGGCAGAACAGTAACCAGTGCTATGGGCAGCACTAACGCGGTGAGATCTGGAGTGTATCACAGGTCCCAGCTACGGGCTTTTTTCTGCCTAAGCCCTGCTTCTGATCTCAGCGTTGAGTTCCAGGCTTTTTCGAAGCATGATATCTCTCTCCCCTCTGTGCCCAAAGGAACTCAAGCCTAGTCCCTTAGGCTTGTTTCTTCTCAAGAGTAAAAACCATAACACTCTTTCCCTTCCCAGCCTCCCCAACTCAAAAGATGCATGTCTTTCTAGGCATCTCAGAAATCACCACTGCTTTTGGCTATTTTTTTCCCCTAATGCTTTACTGGCTGTCTTGGCACTGTTTGCAATTGTTTATATAGCTGTGACCAAATTAAAATTCTCTTGTGATTAGCAATCCTGTCTAGCTCCCTTTGTACCCTTTTCCTATGATGACAACAGTGCTTTCCTTCTTTTGCCCTGTGAAGCTACCTCTCAGGAACACGCTTTCTCAAATAAAGTCAGTCTTGCAGACACTAAAAAAGGTGCCAGACTCATGGGAATCCATCGAGCCAGGGTTCCTGTGTGAGGTTAATTTGACGTTGGGACATAGTTATTTCTATTCTTCCTTCTTGATCCTTACCGTCCCTTTACAGGGAAAATGAGCTGAGAAATTCTATCATTTTCCAGATACCGTAGCTAGCTGAAGGGCTCTATGCAGCCACCGAGCTCCGGGCAGGGTTATCGCTCTGGTGAAGAAACCCTGAAAAACTTCCTGCTTTGTAAGAGTGAAGGTGGAAAAGATGGATAGGCGCTGAGCAGCACCCAGAATTGAGAAGCCTGTGAAATCTGTTAGCCGCATACATATAGGAGCAGGAGACCTGTGCAATCCCTGAGCATTCCTGAGCTTATGGGAGCAAACCACAAAGCCCTAGATGTCAGACCAGTAAGAGTGAGGTAAAATGTGGCAGGGATTTGACTGGGGCAAGCACTCTAAGGAAACAGGAAATAAACAGCTGACCTTGAGATTGAGTGAGTACGGTATAGCCCAGATGATGAAGCAGAGATTTTAAATGAGGTTTAGTGGAGGTGGAGATGAAGAAAGGATGAAGAGAGATGAAAGAAAGGAAATCCACATGCAGATGGGCTAGCAGGGTTTTTGCTTTTGGTAGAGGTTTTTCATTTTCTCCCTCTGTTCAGAAAAACCTTGAAACAAACAAGTAATAAGCTGACGAATTCATGAAGCCCAACATTTATTCTTCATTGTCACAAGAATATCTCAGCTTCAAAGCAAAAGGCAGATGGGCCACAGCTCAGCAGCAGTCAGAAACTGCCACGGAGAAATTAACCCACTGAAATTAAGGTGGAGAAATCAAGAGTCCAGACAGTTGTTGACTCCTTGACGTCTTGAAAGACCTGCTAAAACTTATTTCTCTGTGTTATGATGAAGAAAGAGAATGGAGAAAGCTCTTACGTGCACATTTAAGCATAGGGGGAAAAGGGCTACAGGACTGGGAACATAATTTTTAGTTTTTGAGCTCTACATCTCCTTCCAGTTTTCCTTACACATTGCTCTCAGAGAGTCACCATCACCCAACAGCTGTTTAATAAACTACCTGTAACAGATGTATTTGTTTCCATCCCATTCCTGAATTGCTGTGCACATCTCCTTCACAAATAATCCTTACTGGTGCATTTCAAAACCAAACGTCCTGCAACACCCTGGATCTTGGAGACCAAGCTTACCTTCTGATCATGGTTGGTGCTTCAAGGAGTGGGCTTCATGTCACCAGCCTCATCACACAAGTGCCTCTGAAAATGAAAAGTTTAACTTGCTGCTTGGCTTCAGCAAAAATGCAATCTTTTGGCAAAATAAACACAAGAAAAAGCTCCTCATAGCACAAAGACTTAACTCAGTGAGTAGATTTCATTACGAGAATAGTATGTGTCTGTCTTACAGACCTTAAAGTATCCCACACGCTTTGCTTATTTCGGAACCTGATTCCATGAAACGAAACACTGCAGGAAAATCATATTTGTTTGGTTGCTTTTCCACTTTGTTCAGTTATCCCAGATTAAATCTAAACCAAATGTTACACTAAAAAAAACCCCATGGATGTACATGTTTTTTGATTTACCAGCAGGGATAAGAAAATAGGTTACAAAAGCCAAGATGAGAGGTCCTCATTTGTAACCATGTATCCTCAAGTAGTTAAAGGTCACCCACAAATTATAGACTGGGTTCTAGCACCATTTTAGATATATGAGTATACCTGTATATTTACAACTGCTACATACTTATTTTGCACAGTGTGGTGCCCAATGTTTCTGCTACAGCCTGAAAAGGAGCTGCTGCACAGGAAGGCTGGCTGGTGCTATATTTAACACAGAGAAACTTTTTTCACTGGGTGGAAGTGGGACAGGAAGAGAAGAGGTGACATGGTAAAACCAGTTGTGCCTGAGACAACCAAAGGTAACTGTTGTGGTTTGTGAGCTAAATGGCTGCTGGCATCCCAGATGAAATACAGAAACCTAGAAAGCCAGCCCATTAAGAAACCACTCACCAAAACAGAAAAAAATCCTGATTTGCAGCTATTCCTATCCTTTTTTTAAATGAATGAGAAATTGGAATTATGAGCTGAAGCTCTCGACATCAGAATGCCTAAATAACAGTGTGATTTGTGAAGAATTATAAATTTGAGGACGTATTACTTACATTCTCATTTATGATGCTTTAGGCATGAGCCTTTCAACACCTCTCTGTAGCTCCTGCCATTTGAAAAACTGAAAACCTGCATTCTCTGGAAAATACATGGCTCCAGGAATCAACACTAAGAAAAACTGCAAAAACTGTGGGGCTAGCACTAGAACTGTGAAAGTGGGCAATAAGCCTGTATAAATTGTGCAGGAAGTTTATATGGTTGGTGAAATTATTTAGAAGTAATTTGTAGCCACCTACAAAAAAGAGATATCAGGTTAAGCAGCTGGTGTGTTACTGTGCACTGAATGCTTATGCAAGTGAGATGTAGCCTCTAGATTATTTATAACTTGCCATTTCGAATTAGACTTCAAAGCTGACCATGCTTTTAGTGAGGATTAGTCTAGATGACCTCTAGAGGTCTCTTCCAACCTGAAATGTTCTGTGATTTTAAGATGTTGCCATATATCTCTCCAAGTGGGGAAAAGCTGAAATATGTTTTTCAAAATGCACAAAGGAGGCAAACCTGGTGGAAAAGTGAGAGGTGAGAAAAAAAAAAAAAAAATGAGGTTTTTATGTTTGGGGTTTAAAAAGTATCCTCTCTGCAAAGCATTTTTTTTAAGTTTTGATGTTTTCTAAGCAGTTCTTCACTGAAATGATATAGCCCTTTCCATTCTATGCTGCTAGGTGAGGCTTATTGCAGGATTGCTTGCTGTTGTAAGGGTCTGCACATACTCGGCACTATTAGAGCCTGCTGCAGTAGGTACAGACTGACGCTGTCTCCCTTTGAACACCCCCAGCTCCTTCTCTCAGTCTCTAGTTTCAGTTCTAGTCAGACTTCTCAGGAAAAGTCACAGCAAACTTCCTAAGTCCCTAAGGGTAATTTAGGTTTTCTTGCAGACCCAACTGCTCTGCATACTCTCCTCAGGAAGAAGAACTGGAGAAAATACCAAACCTTGTGTTTATTACAATGAAGCAGATTTGTCTGATTTAAAAATAATCTTTCATATTCTAGATTTAAATGGACAATTCTCGCTTAGCTTTTTCCTTGCTCTCACCCTCCACCGCTGTGCAAGCACAGCAGCCCCAAGGGAGCCAAGATGAAGTGGTCAGAGAGCAGCTCAGGATGTCGGTAGGAGTACAGACAGTCCCACACCGGGACCGCTGCCCATGGTCTGAGCTGGCAGCCTGGCATGGGCAGTCCAAGTCCTGTGCGGATCCAGAGGGCAAAGAGGTAAATACATGGCACTCTCACTCCAAAGGTGGGAAATCAAATCACGGTCCACACAGGGCAAATAAAGAAGAAACCAAGCCCCTCTTCCCCTAGCTTTCTGCTCCCAAAGAGAATCATACAAGTACAAAACCATGAAAACAATAACCCCAGCTGCAAAGGCAATGAAGCAATTTGTTAGGGAGATGACATTTTTAATGAGAAACACTTGCTGGAGGAGAACAAAAGACCCTGTTTGGTCAGAGAGATGCTCTTGATACTCTTCTGAAGTGCATGAAAAAGTAATTTCATTTAAGCATCATACACAGAGCAGCTGAATTTCCTGAGGCTCCAGATGTTGTCCTGTGCAGATGCTGAACAAATGGAACTCTGTCCTGATGAAAAGAAAAAAGCATAAGCCTTCCTAAACCAAAACCCTTGCACCAGAGTATCTCACATCTTAAAAGAAGAAAAAGGAAAAGAAGAAAAAAAATAAATAGAAAGCCATGCAAATTGGAGAGAGAGGAAGTTCTTGAAAGTGGCAATATCGGACATAGGATAAACTGTTCTTAATTGCCCTATAGATAATTGTGGGAAACAAGAATCTGGATTTTCAAAATACCAAGTTCTGGCTCTGTCGTCTCTTTTTCTTGGCTTTGCACTGTTTCTCTTTGACAGATCTCTGGCTGTGATTAGACTGATTTTGCTCCCTAGGAAGGGCCAGATTCTGCAAACTTTTATTGGGCAAGAAGTTACTGGAACTTTGTTGGGGTGAATGACAGATTCAGAGTCAACAACAGAAAAACTATAATCAATGTTTCACCGTACTGCTCATAAGGTAAAACCGCAAGCCTGCTTCCTAAATTGAGATTACACAAGTTTATTTCTTGAATTTTGGGGAGGACAAGGATTTCAGTGCTTCAGTGGTAAAAACTTTTGAAATAAGAGATCAGACCAAGATCAGCTCTCATGTTAATGAAGACTAATGAAATATAATGACCTTGATACTCAGATACTTCATTCCTGAACTTTGGGATGGGTGACAGAATTAAACGTAGATGATTATTAGGCTTATGCTCTAATTTTTTTTTTTGCCCTTTTCAGCTCTGAAAAATGGACACTATTCACTCCTTCTAAAGCACAAGTCTCCTTCTGACACAGCGTTATCCTTTCACTAAGTGGTAGCAGATGATGGAGTTTAAAGCACTGCATGAACACAAGAGCATTCCTACCTCTTACACAGGGCCCCTTCCCAAGAAGCACGGCTATCACAGACAACTCTGCCTTCGAGAAAAAACAGTAATAAAAGCCAGGTTTGTGATGCCGGTCCATCAGCAGGTGGTACTGCATAGTCAGTTTATAGAGAACAAAGTGAGAACGATATTGTTTTAAAGTGGAATTTGGAATAGGTGGTTAGCATCACATCTGACACGAACCCGATGGGCAAAGCTAAATGACTGACACACCAGAGTACACACCAGACAAGGAGGAAGCAAGCCAATGGTTGTGTTCAGTAGATCTGAATAAGAATAGTGCTAAAACATTTAAAAAGAAAACAACTTAGAGCACGCAAGTTATGAGAAATTGGGATCTGAGCTTTTTTTTTTTCTGTCTGTTGAGAGGTAGACATAACAGCAGGCTGAGACCAGCTGCCTGCCAACGCAGAGGGAAGAAGGTAGTTCCAGTATAGTCTCACCAGCCAGACAGAAGTGGTCACAGAGCTTAGACAAGAAAGCAGATCAGAGGACTAAGAAAGAGCATTCCTCAACTAGTTGCTTTTGAAAGAAATTCAACATAGGTCATATGAGCTAGTTTTGTCCAAACTCAGCCAAACGTGATTCTTAGATGACCTAATGTAAGAATCAGCACACTAGGTTGCAGCCATGGAGCTGGTAGCTCACAGAGGAGCATTGTGCTTTGGAGGAACCTGCTTGAAGCAATTCAATAAAAGTGAATTAACCTTAGGATGGAAAAATCAGTTTTTACAGAATTATTGGGTGTGATCTAATGACTGTACTGAATAACCCAAATTCCAACAATAGGTAGTGCTTTTAAGCATGTTACCAGGTTGCTTTTCATGCATGTGTTGCCAAAATAATTGCTTTGCATACACAGAAAGTAGTCAGTGAAACTTAACTTCTGGTAAGAACTTGTAAGAGACTTCTACAAGCAATCTTTAAATTTATATTCTAAAGAGGTTTGCAGTAAGGCCTGCCCCTACCAGCAATCACCAGTATACTGAAAATCTCTAAGTCTCGATGGCTAATGAGGAGGAAAATCACTGGGGTCGAGTGAAATTAAGTATTAATAACATTTTTTGTGCTCATTGTTCCTCTGACGACAGACTACAGCAAAGTATGCTTGAGCCATGTGGGATACAGGGGGTTTAATCCCACAGAATTTTTGCTACGAGCGCTTTGGTGGAGAGAGCACTTTTGCATTTCCACACCAACAGCAAATGCTGCTACATGAGCCACCGTAAAGGAGGCAAACAGGGAGTGGTGCTGAACAACTGAGGACTTCAGAGAAATAAAAGCGACACGTGAACAAGGCAGCATATTTTTAAGGATGAACATATTTTTAAGGATGAACATATTTTTAAGGATGACACCATTCCAGAGCAAACGCTCTTAATAAAGTCCTGCTCCTGGGACTAAGTAATGCAGAATCTCACTGCAACTCCATGTTGCCTCTCTCCTGCGTCATTTTCCCCAACAATCCAAGGACCATCTGCATGGCAGATGCTAAGTCTTCTTCATCCAGCAGAGAAGCCAGTGGAGATGGGCTGTGTTGACGCACAGCAATGGCCGAGTGCCATTTGGTGCTTACTCAGTAGTGCTGCAAGTGGAAGCTGGCGTAGGGCAGAGAGGGCAGGTACCCTCTCCTTGTGCATCTCCAAGCAAAGGGGAGCCAGATAAACCCTTCACAGTGTAGCGGCACCCAGGTATCATTAGAAATCACCTGGGTTCAAAATCCCAAGTGTCTGTATCCATCTTTTCACGGACTTCTTGGCCTTATCAGTGTTTGATTTGACATTTTGAAACATTTGAAAAAATCTCCTGGGCGTAAATATAAAATAATTCATTAAAATTATCTGGAATATCTAGTTTTCTCATAGATTGCTAAGTGAACACACTTATCCCCTTGAAAACACCAGGGAATGATGATTTCCTCATTCAGGAATCGAATATTCATTTTCATGGGTCATTAGAGATGGATAGCTCTAAAGGTAGTCTAAATCTTTAAACTACCCTGTCTTTTAACAAGGGGAGAAAACCAGGAGAAAGAGAAAGAGAAAGGAAATAATGAACATTTGCAAGGCCACTAATGAGCTATTGCAGGTCATTACTTCTATTTCCAACAGGAATTTAAATTACAAACTGTTTCGAGAATCACTTGCATTAGGATTTACTTTATAATGAATTTGACTGCAATTTTAAAAAGCTGGTGTACAGGGTGGTAGAGAGGCCATAAAAAACCCAAGTTACATATTGAATTGTGTGTACACATAATGACTGTATTATTTCTAGGGAGTTAACTTCCCCCCTCCTCTAACTTTCCAGACTCTGAATCATTTTCTAATAGGATCTCAACAGGCAATAGTATTAAAAATGTGTTAGATGTTAGCATCTGGGCCAGGAAAAGCATGACAATCTAATATAGAGAATCTAAGTGGGGCATTCATCCAAGCCTGCCATCCATCTTTCCATTCTCTGCGGTGTCTCTCCCACTTCACGGCACATAGATTCAGCAAGTCCTTGGAATAATGGCATTTAAATGAGGTAAACCCTACCTACCATGTTTCCTTGCCAGGTAGGCTGCAGATCCCAGGGAACTGATACCCAGACTACAACTGTCTTCCTCTCAGTAACAGCAGTTTGAATTGAGAAGTCATTTCAGTACACGGAGGCAGAACAAAAACAGCAATCTCATTCCATTCAAGGGAAGAGAGAACCCCAAAGCCCTAGGTGTCATGATTTTGACACTTGATTTTCATTCCACAGTGGAAAAAAATTGAAACCTTTCAACAATTCTCATGAAAACTTCAGGAGAGACAAGCGAGAGTTATGAACTTGCTGGGTAGGTAAGTTCAGCAAACTGGAACAGCAACACTGGGAGAATCTGATAAGGGTCTGACTCCACGTCTTCGTATTTGATGCAGAAGATTCAGTTTCAAGATCCTCCTTTAAATTAAACAAATCTCATTATAGCTACAAGCAGTCTGATCAGCAAAACTTATTCTCTTCCACTTTTTAATATAATGGCTTCTTTAATAGAAATAGCTTTTTTGGCTGATTCTAATTCTTGGTACTGTGGGAAAAAAAAAAAAAAAATGAAATCTCTGTTTGACCAGCATGAAATTCACTGTAGATTTAGGATGTCCATCTACCCTCTTCCTATTTATCACAGTAGAACAGATGAGGTCACACTGGGAAAAGAACAGTAAAGGCCTAAGTGAAAAATACCTGCGTATTTCCAGTATGTATACTTTTCCTGAGGTATCCAGAGTAGTTACAAATTAATCAGTTAGCTGCACAGGGTATCATATTTGGATGCTAGTGTGCTCAATTAAAGTCTTATTTCAGTAGTGGAGGCTGTCAGGAAAACTGTTAAGAAACTAGCTGTCTTTGAAGGCTTACAATTGCCAAAGGCAATAAAAAGAGAAAAGAAAGGAAGGAAAGGCATTTTAAAGAAATTACCCTGTTCAGTTGCCATAGCTTAGGAATCTTTGACTGCAGAGAATGAAAGGAAACTAATTGCTCTAATACACTTCCAGCGGGTTCAGTACGCAACAGTTAAGCTCCCTCTGTTTGGGATCGGTTTGAATAAAGGAGCTGAACCCCAGTTTTGTTCAAAACTTAAACTAGGGTTTTAGTTCTTAGAAATACTTTGTTTTCCTCCTCAAATATGCAGAATGTGGTAAGAACAATGGACAGGACAAGACCTCTTTGGACACTGTGTCCAGCCCCTTTATGCTGTAGGTATATATCACATCAGCATGTCATGGCCTGAAAAAAACTTCAAGGTAAAGTAAGGTGGTATACTTCAGTGAACCCTGATAAGAGGCTCTTCCAGAAGCTCATCTCACTAATGGTTAAAGCCTTCTCATTTCCAGCCCCACTGTGTTCACAGGCAGGTTCTGACTTTGCTGAAAGTGGCATTTCATAAAGCAGACTCCAACAAGGCTTGAAGCAACTTGGCTAACAGCCAACCTGAATGATAACTTCATCTGATGCTTGTTGATGTTCTCCCCAGCCTAACATCTTCCTTTTCATTTACAATCTCCTCTTGCAGTAACATGGACCAAATGTTACTTTACATTACTTGCATTACAATGGTCCTTGCAATTTCCAGCAAACCTGGGACCTGCCTACTCGGGAGGTTTGTGGTCTAAAAAAAAAACACAGGAAAAGAGGGACAGAAAATAACAAAAGTATTGAACAAACAGAAAACCTATGCTCCAACTTTTCCAGTCCAATCTTGTGCTTCAATAGGCCTCACTATCCCTTCCAGGTTGTCCTGTTTTCTAAAAAAGTCAATGATGCTCTCTTAGGACTTGTCTATGTTCAAATATTTAGTGAATACTGTGATTATTTTATTGTCTAATCCTTTGTCTCAGTAAATAGACAAAGTGGGCCAAAAATGGAACCTTTTGGAAAGTATTACTAGTTCAGCCCAGTAAATCTACTTTATCAAAAAGGCCTAAACTTTCCAGCTCTAGTTTCCTGCTTATCCCTATAGAATTATTTGCAGATCAGCCAAGCTGTATGAAGTTTGGGTTGGAACCAGATGATCTTTAAGATCCCTTCCAACCCTTACCATTCTATGATTCTATAATAAGTTTCCACCAACTCTTCTAGAGAAATACTCATTTCTTTGAAAAGCCACTTAAGAAGTCAATACAACATCAAGATGCTGCTTCTTCTTCTGATGTGGACATGCCACTCATGCCAATCAACTCAACCTACGTCATCCAGGAAATCTTTTGCAATCATTCGATCTGTAGGAATACATTATGAAACATTTTAATTTGGAGAATATATCTCTTCCAGTTGCTGGACTTCACTTATAATTTGTATGTCTGTTTGGATGACCCCATGAATACATCAGTCCTTCTGGCACTATATAGCCACTGCACCTCAGCATCACCAGCTCTAGCTCAAAGTGGTAAAATAACAATTTGACGAGCAATGAAAAATTGGTCTAGTTGTAATGCTTGCAACAAAGTGCGTATAAATGTATTTCAAACAATCACCAACCAGAAAATTCTAATCAGGACTTCA
>Ga0181612_105155_pt1 | contig 16970 bp, 11 predicted proteins | sample HoacroProtozoa21_FD_119630 | JGI IMG/M metagenome (GOLD analysis project Ga0181612, IMG submission 119630) | Hoatzin crop microbial communities from Cojedes, Venezuel. Combined Assembly of Gp0051906, Gp0051904, Gp0051908
AAGAAAAAATCTTTTACAATGTGGGTGGTGAAACACTGGAATAGGTTGCCTAGAGAGGTGATAGATGCCCCATCCCTGGAAACATTCAAGGCCAGGCTGGACGGGGCTCTGAGCAACCTGGTCTAGTTGAAGCTGTCCCTGCTCACTGCAGGGGGGTTGGGCTAGATGACCTCATGCTCAGTTTTTCTGCATACTGCCCTTCCACGCTAAAACTCAGGTGGTACTGAGGGTTTCCAAGACTCACACTCCAAAATGAGCTACCTGCAATGGTTTAATTACGTTAGTTACCATGTCTGATTTGTGATGTAGGTGGATACTTTCAGGAAGGACCCAAGGGGTTCTTCAACTCTCACAGGATGTCATGAATTCCTCTATTTCTAATACAATTTTTTTCCACTGTATATTAATCTTTATAACGGATTAAGTCATTAAGACACCTTTTTCACCTTTTCCTTTCTTGCCATGTAACATAGTTTGGATTTAAGATTCTTTCCCCTCTTCCATCTCTACATCATTATTTCTGCTGTTTTGCTTTGATTTTAGTACAGAAGAAAATAGTAAATTCTGTAAGGAAAATCTGATGAAAAGGATAGGTGTTTCTAAGAATACTATATTTTTTGCAGCACAAACACAAAACATATTGTCAGTGTTTTATGAAGTACCAACTCAAGCACAAGAAAGCAAAAAATTTTTTAAAACCCATCTACAATTTCCTTAATTAAAACAGAAACTGAAAGGAGATGTGAAGCTTCAGTGTGCCCTGTGCTATTTGTAAATATGTCCACTGGAGCCTACAATTGAAACAGGCAAGAGAGACTAAGGACAAGAGGGACAATAGTCACTCACATGACTAAGTGACCTTTTTAAGGTGACTCAAAAGATCAGACCTATAACCTGGACCATCAGATCCTCATAACTAGGCAGGACAGCCTCTCTTGTATGTAGCATTTAACAGAACAATTTTAGAAAAAAATCCAGGTACTTCAGCATCTGAAGGTGTGCAGTTTAAATGCTTTGCTTTGGCTGATGACAGAGATATAGAAGGGCAATATTCAAATATATTTTGGGATTTACCCAAAATCAGAAATATTTTCAAAAAGGACGGATGACATCCCCTCTTATGTCTTCAACTCGCCCCAGCTTTGATCACCATACAATTTCAAGGAGTGTGATCGTAAAACACCCGACGCTTGCTATAAAACCCAAGAAGGGAAAACATAAGAGGATTTCCTGCAAAGAGAAAATAATCTGGAGTACATACTAATTGTCCTTTCTGTAGAGAAGACACTAAATACTGAAAATAGGAATACTACAGAGAATGAAAAGAATGGATACCAAATTGTGGGTGGTGTTTTTTATTTTTATTCTTTCTGAAATGCACTGTAGGTATTTATGTGGGGGTGAATGCAATATTACGTGTTTGCTTTTTCAGTCCCAGCCTGGGACTGTAATAAATAAAATTAAAACTCACTGGGTATAATTAGCCAGGATATTTTCTCGTTTGTATGGCCAACTTCGGGGGCGGGGGGAGTGGAATTACATAAAGTTTGGCTTCTGCTGCAGGGCATACATTAAATCTTAGAGGAGATTTGGGAAACGCAAAATGAGACCGTGCTTTCATCAGATTTATCCTAACACCCTTCACCTGCAACAGTAATTAATTTCCCAAAGGCCCATTTTGACAGTACAACACATGAAACAATGTTAAGTTCAGTACTAAAAGAAAAGGAGGAAAAAGTAAAAAATTATTATTCTTTCTTACATGTAAAAATTGATAGTAAAATCTAATGGAATCTACAAAGGAAATAGGCATAAAGCAGGATTTAAAAGGTCAGCTCTATTTAGCAAGAAAAAGAGCACTTTAAGCTAATTTATTTAGAAAATGTTATGAAGAATTTTCACAGATAAAACACAGGTAGGGATAAAAGGATCGGGACTAAGGATGCTGTTTGTGCTCCATAACTCGAGCAGTACAGGGAAGCAAATTCATGAATCAAGTCGATATGTTTCCCCCTAATGAGGTCATGTGTTAACGCCAACCCCGTCGCAGTGATTATTATGTATACCGCACACTGCTCCCGCTGTTTGTATTTGCTAGGAGAATTGGACTATGCAGATGAATCTTGGTTTAATAAGGACGGCAATATCGGTGTGTGCTTGTGTCTGCCCGCTGATGCTACAGAGATGAAACACTGCCAGGAATCTTAAGAAAATACCTGAGGTCAGGTTTGTGTTCCTCATTGCAGATCTCTGGAATTCCCAGGATGTCCTGCAAGATGCGCCATCCATCCATCTGCCAAGGTGGATTCAACGTGAATCTTGTTTTTTTTTCCTTCCCCTCTCCCCGAGGTCACTTAAGGGAACTCACGTTCCCAGTGTTGTCCTTGACAAGTACTGTCAGTATTTGCTATAGCGAGGGCAGGGTGCCAGCCAAGTAAAAATAGGACAACCCAGTCAAAGCTTCATCAGCGCAAAATCAACATGAACTGCAGCAATCAGATTAAAGTACCCTAGCAGTTGTAGACAGGGAGAGCAACACATGCATTTATTCGCATTCCTGCGAATCAGAGCCTAGAGGGAAGCAGGCTCTGACTACTCTCATAGTTCATTTATGAATAATAACAGGCTTAACACATACATGGCCCTCTTAATCCCGACTACCTAGTCTCACACACCCATGCACAAATGTTGTACAGAACTTATGACAACATAACAACGGGTGTACAACACCGTGCTTCTGCATCTGCCTCAGCTCTACCTTGGTCCAGGTAAAGCAAGCTGCCAAAAAGTCAGCTGTTTCAAGCTATTTCAGCCCTGGCAGGAATAGCAGAATCATATGAAATTTCAGGCTCCTTAACAGAGTTTTCTCTGTCACTTACCAACTGAAATACTACATCCTTTGTGATGGAGGTTGAGGAGTTAAAAAGCCTTAATGTAACCAATGTCATTGTTGAGGGTATGTCTCAAGAGGATGTGACACATCTAAGGATGTGCCTCAAAAATCTGGTGGAAGCAACCATTTTTCTAGCACCATCTTGAGGGGCAAAGGAGACTATTTCCATGAAAGATGTGAAGTCAGAGGAAAATAAGGCCAATTTTCCCCTTACAACAGCTGTTTGGAACAAGATATCCCAATGCTTCCTGAGCACTTCTCTTTACAGAGTCTGGAGGAGCTAGTAGAGGAAACCACACCAGATCTGTACCAGTGTGTACCTCTTTGTGTACACACGGAGTGCAAGAACTCCTGGAAATGGAATTTTCTTCTCTGTGACTAACTTTTCAAAGCAGTTTGTCCCACTGCATGCAGGAAGCAGATGAGATCATTCAACCCACACCTTCAGGCTGCACGCAACACTGCAGCCCTCGCTGCTGTATTCCAAGAGGTCCATCTGCCCTAAGAGCAGAGAGCCTTGCTCAGCCCAAAGGGAGCATTTGTGGCATATGATGGAGGGATGGAAATCCACAGTGTTTCTGGCCTGAGGTTTAATGATTTTCTGGCACATTTTCCTAATATCCATGGCAACTCTTGAGCGGCAATATCTCTTGAGCCCACATTCCTGCATCTATTCTCTGAACAGAATGCCAACCACAGCAAACAACCAACTCAGCTTCAGGACTGAAGCTAATATTTCTAGTCCCTAAATCTGGAATTCCAGCCAATTGCTGAACAGGAAATCCCAGAGCTTCTCAATAGTGTGGCCAAATTCTCAGCATCTACATATTTGTTTTCCTACCCATTTCATTTATTTTTAAATGAGAGGCTGCCTGAATTTCCCTCAGGCTATGCCTTCCATTGTTTGCCCACATACAGACAGACCCACACCCCCAATATTCCACTGCCATGTAGGCAGAGAAAACAGTGCAAAAAGTATTAGTACATAGCAAAATTCACAGTCAGATTCCAATATATTTTGAGTTAGCACTGCTATGACATAATGTATTTCAGTTTTCAAGAACCAAGGTACAAAGAGCTGCTCACAATGAAAAGAATGTTTTTAAAACAGTAAGGAACTTGGGCTTCCTAGTCCTAAGATTATCACCTCCCTCCAGACTTCGCACCAGATTAGCAGTGCCTCTCTTCCAATTTCCTTACTCTGACAGTGTCACAGCAAAGATGCTGATGAAATAAGTTTAAAAGCACCCCACTGAACACTTTGCCAGCTTCCAGTAATTTGGGGCTTATGGATTCATGTATGCCTTACAGGCTTTTTCCTCTATATTTGACCTCTACAGCATCTAACAATATCCAACTTGATGTTGTGTAAGATCTGAATTTGTGAGAAACGGCAAATTCTTATTATTTACTTCCTTCGTGCTGCTCCTCATTGCACAACACTGCCTAGCTCTCTCTTCTCCAGGCTGAAGAGTCCTAGTCTATTTAATCACTCCTTGTAGAGAACAGTTTGTGGCACACAGAAGAACAGAGTGTCAGATTTAGAAACAGCCGTGAGGCCTGAGTGACAGACTCTTACAGCCAGAGCTGCACGCAACACCACCTCTGAGTGGCCCAGCGAGGACATACTTCTTGGAAAGGGCTGATCAGGCCAAGGCTGAGGTCAGTGAATACATCTAAGTGGATTTGCATTTCATCTTTTACCAGTTGAAACAGAGGTTGTGAAGGGATCAACACACAATTGTTAGCTTGATTTACTAAGGGGAAGATGTTGCCATAGCTGTCCAGTGCCTCGGTCCCTGCCTCCTCCTAACAGCTTACAAACTTCTCACGCTCATTTTAACCACATCTGAAAGAGGGTCAGACACCTCAACTCCAAAAAACCATAGGATCTCATGAAAACAGAGAGCCAAGTAGAAGGGAATCAAGTTACTGTTCATGAAAGAAAAATACACAGCCTGAGCTGAACCATCATTCTAGACATCATGGAATCTGCAAAGAAGAAATCCCAAGAAAAAACAGGGCAATAAATTCTGCGGCCACAGAGCTTCATCCTGCAGTTGTACAAATGAATCATTCATTTTTAGAAGCAAAAAGCAATTCAGGGAAGTGACAAATGAGTAGAAAGTGTTGCTGCTTCTCCTCCATTTCCTTACACTCCAAACTTAACATACATATCTCAGGTTAAAAAAAAAAAGCCACCCAAACCATACCTATGGGCTACTTAGTCCCTACTCCCTGTCACAGCACTGCCTTAGAGTATCTGAGAGATACATCTACAATATGAGCTTTCTTACAGGTGTGAGAAATCCTGAGTGAATTCTTGAAAGATATTTCACACAAGTTTTTGGTTTGTGGTTTTTTGTTTCTTAAGCAGTGTTATTGTTGTTGACATTTCAGAACCCCTAAAGCGAGAACAAGACATAGCTGTTCCAGCTGGAGGAGAAGCCTGAGCGAATGCAACAGAATTGCACAGAGCTGGAGGGAACTCAGAAGATCTCTTAGTCCATGCTCACACCCCAAGGCAGGATCATCCGTACTCATGTTTGTTATTTCTCACAGACTCATCTAACCTATTCATAAAGCCTTCCAGTGACAGAGACTTGACAGTCTCCTCAGGCAGTCTATGCCATGTCTGCTTTCCTATACAACCTGGTCAGAAAAGATGATTATTCCCTTCTGTGCTGCTGTAGCCTTTTAGCACCTGAAGACCATTATGCTGCCTCCCCTCAGCAATCCCTTCTGGTTAAAGAACCAGAACTTAATCAATCTGGCTTTGCAGGGGATGTTTTCCAGATCTATTTTGTGTCTTTTCATATAGACAGGGCCTTTCAATAAATAGTATGGACTCTGAATATGTTTATAAAGAATAGAAATTTAGAAGCATGACTGCTAATGAACCTTGGAAAGCTAAACACCAAGTGGCAACGCTGGTTAGTGTTTACTTCACAGGGATTGTTCAGCTGCCTGCTGCTTCTCACTCAAACGCATCTGCCCACTTGTTTGGCTCACTAGCTCTGCTTTGTATTTCAAGACATGCAGAGTGCCAGTTACCCCGAATTTCAAAATGAAGGCTGTAGATGCCAAGAGCTTGGTATTTTGGTATCAGTGCTATGGCTCAGGGGTGCTGCTTAGATCAGGCGAATGGTAGCAAGCAAGTCTTCCTTCTAAGCCAACAGGAGAAACCATTGCATGAAGAAAATAGCAACTGATCTGACTTTATGGCCCATCAAAGCACCGAATAAACCTCAGGTTAGAGAATCATTATTAGCACTAGAGAAACCAGCACTTTTGCTACCACTCTCCTGAAGCAACAGGTTGGGGTTGGCCAGTTTGAGAAGGCACAAGAAGAGTCAGTCCTCCATTCTGCCACACGCACATGCTAGGCAGGAAGGGAAGCACTGGCATCCCTGGGGACAGCACCCTCGTGTCTCTCTTCAGTGTTAAACAGACTGAAAGCAGAGCTGTGCACCAGGCACACTGCCCGGCTGGCCACTGCACTAGATGCAGCTGTGATTTCTTACCCTGCTGAGTGGGAAGTTTCTGTAACCGCATCCCTATCTGTTTCCAGGAGACTGTTTGACAGGCTGAAGAAGTCTGCAAACACTGTAAAATACTGAGGAAGGAAATGCATAAGTGAAGACACCATTAGAAAAGAGATATCCTGTTGTGTCTTTTTTTTCTTTTTTCTTTTTTCTCTAAACTAGAAGTACTTAGGACAGTCCTTCCAGCTTGTATTTGTAAGGTCACTAACTTGCTACCTGCAGGTGAAGGACGGGGAGCTTGGCCATACACTTAAAGCTAGAAACTTAAAGGAGCTCAGGAAAAGGGAGTGAATTCCTTCTGACTTAGAGCATCTATGAGAAGCAAATGAATTTTTTATGCTGCTTGCCACCTCCCCATCCCTTGACACTGACGCCCTCCCTACAGATTAAGGGCCAAAGACAGAAAGCATTATTCTGTTCTCATTAGACCTTCTTGCTACTCAGGTTTTCCCCTGGAAGCTTTTAGGCTTAATATCTCAACCCCAGAAGATGCCTCTCTTCCCAAAAAACACTTACGGTGCAAAACACCAGGAGTGAGGACTCTACAGTCTCTGTGGCCATGAACTTAATCTATATCACTCTGAACTGAAAATAAATTCAAAGAGCATTTAATTGTTTGGGCCTATGCCAGATGGCTTTTGGTCAGAGATGGTCAATGTAATACACGTACTGCTGCAAAAGATGGCATAGATAGTTCAGAGATATCTCCTTGCCTCCCCAACAAAAAGTCTCTGAATTCAAGGACTTCATGGCACCTTCACTTCCAGACATCTCTGCTTTGTTACTTTCTGCTCTGTACCATGCCATAAAGGGGCAATGCCAGCATGATGTAAGAAACTGTATTTCTGAATTTTTAATTCAGTGTAAAGCAAACAACCCCTGATGTGCACCGGCACTCCTAACCAAGCAGAAATTCTGAAAAGGCAACAACAAAGACGGATGATATTAAATCAACATCCTTTTAAATATGGAGCAGACCTCTATGGCTTAGCAGCATATTGTCTCGTATTTTCTTTAGCTCTCATTGGACTGGGGATAAATGCATTACAGGCAGTTATGACCTCTAACACTTCATAACAGCAGCAGTGTAAGCACCATACTTTGCAACATCCTCAGAAAAGACTGAGAAATCTGTGTAGACAACCACAGAAAATATACATACTATGAACAAAAGAAAAAAAACAGTTAGCTGGATTAACAGTAGGTAGGCAGGGAGGATAATGACAGGAGTCCTACACATGCATTGCTACAAGAAAAATTGCTTCCTCCTACAGTTTCTGCTTTCCTGTTCCACAAGGCATTGGGAACAGTTTGCAGGAACAGCTTTTGTCTTGAAGGAGGTGAAGAAGGGAATACAGCACTGCTTTGCAGGGCTTGTGGAGCAGACACAGCTCTGCTATGAATAGACTGGGAATGCCTCTCCTTTCACAGGACGTGTCACCTAAGGACAACATGTAGGCACCGTACAACGGGATGGCAAATCAGAGACAACTTGACATGCAGCAGTAGGAACATTAGTGATGCTGGCACTGCAGCTGAGGGCTAGAAACCAGCAGTCTCTTAATAGGAGATGGGGCTAACCAGCCTTCTTCCATCACTGGGATGCTCCATATTGCTGTGTTCATCTCCAGACTGTACAATGTCTCAACGTCCTACTGAAAGCACAGAAGACATGAGTTTTCTGTATGGTATCTGCTGATACCAGGTATTGCAGATAGATCCTGATCTGTCCACTCAGTCAGGACCAGAGCAGCTACTGGGTGGCTTCATTCACAGGATGGCTGAGGCTGCAAGGAGCCTCTGGAGGTCTCTGGCAAAAGCCTCCTGCTCAAAGCAGGGTCAGCAATGGGGTCAAGTTTACTTGTGTCTGCAAAATCATTTTCACTTGGCACTGTCTCCCCAGACACCAAATGTAAAGAAGGCAAAACTCTGTATATTCCTATATACATCCCCAATTTTTGTGTGTACTCTCTGATAGCTTGGTTAGTGACAGGGCATTTATTTTGTGGGGAATAGTTACTGAAAGATGGAAATAACAAATACAGGGAGACAGCAGGCACTCAATACCAAGTTCACCTCAGCACACAAATAGTTCAAATACTACAGCTAAGAGATTATGAGATACTAAGGCTTAATCCCTCAGATAGCTCCACTTAAATGAATGGAGGCTCATCACTTTACACATGGAATCCCAGTGTATATGTGTGTGTACAATATGCTTACACAATTAGATACTCTCAAAAACATCCCGCTAGCATCAATAGTAGTCTCAGTTTATCACCTTTCAAAATAAAGTTATCATTTCTCTAAAAGCCATCACAAGTTGCAGTGAGCTGCCTAACCACTGCTTTTAGAGCCCAAGTCTGAATAAGCTTGGCCTGAAAGCCTGTAACAAATAAATTGTTTTCTAAACAGAGGCACATTCCTCAGAAGAGGTTTTTTGCTTAGATAACTAAGACAAATGTCCCATTTACATGTTAATTAAGCTACACAATTCCCACATGCATTAAAATTACAAAAACATGTGCTTTACAGTGCACACAGCAATAAATCTTACAATTAAGAAAGGGGAGATCGCATTTCTCGGAGAAGATTTTTTTATAGAATTTAATGCTCCTTATACAGAGAGAATGAATATCTGGATTGCACGCCTGAAGCCAGACCCCAACTTTCCTATAGTCCAGAACTGCTGCAATATAGAGCACTAGTTGAACTACGGCGACTAGTTGAATTACAGTGACTGGAAGTGACAGACATTTTGTGCAATGGACCAATTTGAACAAGATTTGAAAACATACTCAAGGGTACACTGTGCAGACTAGAGAGCAATGCAGTTTTTAGATTTGAATTCAAACCTCCCGTTCTCCCAAACTTTCCATCTATAGTTTGTTGTAATCAAATATACCACAATATAGGCTTGTAGAAGCTAAAATCTTCAAAAATAGTTAGGAGGAACACACTCCACTAATACTTTCTTGTTCAGTCTTTCCCCAGCTCAGTCACTGGCTTAGGATCAGTTGTGTTGGCAAAATGACACAAAGGATTTGCCTCTTGTCTCTGTATTTTCCTTATTTATTTTCTTTGAATTTCATCCCTCTTTCCAGCTGTCCTCTGCTGCTATGACCACTCTTGACCTCGGTACTGCACCAGCAGTACTTCACCCTGTGAATCTTCAAACAAATTTTGTAACTGCCTGAAATAAATTCTGTAAATTTAAGCTCCCTCAAGATTGTGTCCCAGATGTGTAAAATGTGTAATATGATCTGGGAAAAAAAACCCAAAACATTCCTTCCTTCTTCCCTGAAAACCAGCTTCAGCACAGTTACTGGAGTTGCCAGACAGGGTGCTGGATGTTTCACTGAACAAGAAAGCTGCCATCTCCACGGTGCCAGCAAGGCTTGTGCCCTTCCATGACAAGGGGAATTCCTGAACTTCAGTCCAACACTTTCACACGCCACAGGCTTCTCTGTTCCCCTTCAGGGCACCTCCACTGATACACCAAATCCAGCCATAAGAGAACCACTTTTGCCAATTGTAAATAAAATCCTTTCTTTGCTTTATCTCTTTTCTTAATTTGCCTTGGTTTTGTGATCATATGTATTATAAGATCTAGCTAGATCACATCTACTATACAATCATAACTACTATAGATCATCTCTACTATAGATCTACCCAGGTCATATAGTACAGACACATAAAATCAAGGCTCCAGACAACTACATTGGAAGACAGGGCTTTAATCTTCACTAGATTACGTATAACCTTTGTTTAGACATGTGATATATTCAAGGCAATGATTATGCCAAGCATCACCATTTTTATTATGTTTGGATCCTTGCCCTAAATAATAGTGTGGCATAATCACAGACTGATGCTTTTCATTCCTAGGATACTGAAGATGAGAAGACACTTGCAGTAGTATCACAGATTTACACTGTAGCCTGGACTTGGTGACAATGAAGGCACTGGAGACGTCCCACAGCACCTCTGCATCACAACAGAAGAGTTCTCGTCTGTTTCAATCTACAGATATATATAAATTGCCTTTGAGTGGTTCATTCGATCTTAAAAAACCTGTTTTTCCAAGAAAACAGCAAAATACTTTCTTCTCTTAATTCTGAGGAAAGTTTACATCTTTACCTCCTTTTGTTAAATCAGCTGCATCTTATTAATTCTGTCTACCATTTCAGGCACAGCAAGCATGAAATTCATATCGCCCTGAATTCAGTCATCGTTAAACATGGAAACGGGTTTGATCAGCACAGTCAGTATTTTCTCTGTACAAACTAACAAACATGAACATACAGAGATGAGCACAAAGGTCTAATGTAACAGAGGATTTGACCACTTTTGAAAAGATTACAGCGTCAGCAGGTTGATTCCTCCTACAGTAAGCAATAATGGAGATGGGCCTACAGCTCCATTTCTCTAAGCGGCATATCTGAAAAATATGTTTAAGCTGCTAAGGCAGTTCCAAAAACATCCTTACTACTCCCTTAACTATCTGAAGCACATGAAATTTCCAGCAGTTCCACTTCCTTTTTTCAGAACTTCTCTAGATTTAAAAAAAAACCAAACAAATCAGACCCTATTATTCCACATACTAACTTCAAAGCATGCATTTGCAGAAATAATTCAGAAATATTCACACACTAAAAATCCATAGGAAGCAAAGGAGAAACTATGAAATACTTAAAAAAAAAAAAAAAATTGGTTGCTTATTTCCTTTCTACTCTTTATGAGAAAATTTCGGTTTCCTGTCAGGTTTCAGCTCAGGAAGGATTCAGATCTGTATTTAAACTGAAATGTGTCTTTGGCACAGGCATTTCAAAATTACATTGTCCTACTGAAAGGGCAGTATGTTACATGAGGTGTACCATATCTTCATTATAAACATGTTGTGCTGTAATGGCTAACAAGAAAAATTGTAAATGATCTACTTAAGCAAAACCAGCTAGTATATTAAGGGGATGACATGTTCTGATGAATCAAATAATTTATCCTTCCCTTTCATTTCCCTCTAAAATTTCAAAGCAATCAAATGTTGTTTATGCATAAAATTTAATCCTTTCACCAATCTGTAGTTTGATTGAATTTGCATACTCTATTTCCTACAAGTCAATGTGAAGAGAGCCTCATGTAATTGAAACCATTTCCCCTCCAGTCCTCCTATCTTTGCTGTAATATTTTCTATTAGTAGCTCTATTATGCCTAATATCCGTAATGTTGGCAGATTAGAATTTTCACTTAATGCAACCTGTATTTATAAACCACTAGGATGAAAAAATGAACAAATACAAGAAAGAGGAAACAATAATTACCTGTCTTTGATGCCACACAGATCAATGTGTAAATCACTAAAATTCCCCAGGGAGCCTTGCTGAACTAAAATGAGGTCCTTGGGCTGGTTATCAATGAAGATGAGCCTCATACAGCCTTGAAAAGCAGTAATGGGATTTAAACATTGGGAATTGGTGAAATTGTCAGGGCATCCTGTGGGAAAAAGAGAAAAGCCAGAGAAGAATATTGGAATGTTCATCTGTTTCTCCTGGGATATCCTGATACAAGACTCGGAGGCTCATTATTCCAAGTGTTTTCATTCCTTCTGCTACGCAACCTTCTGTGTTATAAATCCTTCGGTAATATTTAAAAAAAAGAAAAGAAAAAAATAGGAGAGAGACCAGTCACCGGAAATATCAGAGTATGAGATTTTCACGCATGTTAAGCAAAATCAAAATGTGGGGTTTTTTTTCATCTTTAAACTCCACAGGTGACAGCAACTGACTCCCATGAAACAAGCTGTTCAAATTGTAAAATCGTTATGGGCTGAATTCTGCTGCTAAGGCAATGCACAGAGTAAAAAGATGAAATCCTGTGAACAGCAAGCAAGAAAATCATTTGTATCTCAGCTTCTTATCTCAGCTTCTTCAGTATTTGGCCAGCTCTGAGATCCAAAGCCTCCTGTGTATCCTCAGTGTTGTATCCAGAGGGTTCATTGAGATCAGAGCCTCACTGCAGTAAGCACTACACAGAAATATGTAAGATAAAAAGACAGTTGATGACATTCCCTTTATCTAAATTAATGCTTGTACTCCAAAAAGCAGAGGGTAATATTTTTCAAGACTGTTCTTTCCATTTTCTAAATTGAGCTAAACCTACATCATTTCCATGAGCAGAGTACCTAAATACCTTTGTAGATCTGAGCCATATGTCAATTAAGTTCTAAAGTCATTGAGCCTGATGAGGACAGTGATATCTACAGGAATATTAATAATACTAGTAGTCCTCAGGCCTTTTAACCAGAAAAAAAAACCCTTGTGGCTAATACAGCTACGTAACTTTTGCGTGTTTTGCCAGCTAGATGTAGGTACACACAGCTACCAGTAGTCCACTTTTACAGCTGTGTTAGAAGTTCTGCTCGTTCTCTCTTTGTCCAAAGTTGGCCAAGACCCTTCAGTCTTCCCACAGTGCTGTATGCATTGGAATTCAATAGGGAGTTTAAAATCAGTTAGTAAAGCATTTAATTTTAGCGGCAAACAGAGTACACCTGGGGAGATCTCAATAGCACCTGGGGATCTGCATCATGAAAACCCGTCCTGCATCTGTCTGAAGCAACCTACCTCCAAAATAGTAGGTGTTCCCAGAGTAGATCCTCGAGACAGTGGTTGCATGGCTAGCAGTGGCAGCGTTGTTATCCAGTGTCAGGGTAATGCGGTGTCTTCTTGCGTTGATGTTAACAGAATGCCAAAGTCCATCATGGAGATTGGTGCCTGCAAAGAACCAGTACAAAGAGTGAAAAAAGAGGTACAGGAGACAACAGTGTTCTTCACACTTTCTTTTGCTTCCAGCTTCTGACCACAAATGTACAGCTGAGACCAAAATAAGGAAAACTGGCAGCTGAAAAGAATTCATCACCTCTGGAAACAAACTGGCATAGAACAATAGGCCCAAAAAAGAGAAAGCTTTCGCGACTATTTAGTAGATCATCTCACATCCTAATCTAACCTGCTTCTGGTACTGCAGGCACTCAGTTAGCTAGCAGGGCCCTTTGCCTTTCTAGTAGCATATTATTACCATTTTGTGGGTGTTTATGTCTTACTTTCAGTCTGTTGGAAAATGCTTATAGCTCACAGGGTGTGAGCTACAAGGAAGGAGCTCTCCGTTGAGCTTCTGGTCCTGAACACGTGCCTGAGACTGGAGAGGATTAGACTGAGCGAGATGGGCATATGCTGTCTAAGGCTCCAATATGAAACCTGACAAACTCCAACAGGTATCAGGAGTATCTGTGTTTCTTAAAACCCTTCAGCACTAAGTTAGCACACAGTCTTATTGATGGATGTACCAAAGCCTTTCTATATTAGATTTTGACACGGGCCTTGTGAGAGCTGGGATTATTGCTCTGACCAGGAACCTATGAAGGTATGTGAGAGATCATGGTACTGGGCAGCCTCTTTCTCTTTTAGACATTTATGCAAAGCGGGAAATCACCTCTCTGTTTCCTTGTTCTGAAAATCAGTGTTGCATCTCACAGCTCTTGAGATAGCACCACACAGCTACAAAGAAACTTCACATCGTCTGTTCTGACAGCCAGGAAAATCAGTGGGCAAGCTTCTGAGCTCACACACAGTGGTGCAGATAAAAAGTAATCTAATTACAGTCCAAAATACGCTACTGTCAGTCTGGAGTCCCTGAGACCAGGTACAGACAAATAGTATTACTCCCCTCCTTAACAGGTTATTTTTGGTTAGCGTAGCTTCCAGAAAAAACAAACGAGCACTTCATGACACAAAGAGGTGTGAGAACAGTTCAAATAAAAATAAAACAATCGTGGCTGTAATGTGTGCGAAATGCCATTTCATTATGAATTTAAAAATGAGACAACTGCCAAAGTAATGGCTGTTAACACATACACAATTCCCATAGAATAGGAGGCCGGTTTCCTAGCAAAAAAATGGATGATTTTTCAACTAGGAGGAGTCCATTTTGAATTGAAATATGTTGCTGAAGTTTGAAAAGATGTCAAAATAAAATAGGACCCATTTGGGGCAAAAATAGGTCCATTCTTGAGCAAGCATGAATTTATTGTGAGCGCCTGACTTCTGCAGCACACGTCACTTGCAATTTCTGTATATTTTCCACATGTAAGTAAGCAGCTTAGCATTGTTTTGGACAGCACCAAAGGCTGGCCTCAGGTTCATGATACATAAGAACAAATACACCCAACCAAATATTGACATTGTCTCAGCATTGTCAACAGTTTAATTACGACTGCAATAAAGTCTGGAAATTCAGTTTTCAGCACTCAGTCACAGCAAGGTAAGGCTGTAGCATTCGACATGAATAAGGATAGATACAGGGCTGCCTCATAAAGGGGAATGAAACGCATATGGAACAGCTCTGCTTTGACAACTCTGTCAGATTTTATCTCTGCTTCTTTTAATAGAAACAGCTGCCTTCTTTTACTCTGTAATGAGAATATTTTAATATTACATATTTTTAAACAGCTGCTCTTTTAAAAAATACTATTATTATTATTTACTTCTATCTAAGTTCCATCAGTCTATTACTCATCCACCTTTGGAAACCGGCTATTCAACCTATGCAGAAAATGGATTTCCCAGTCTCCCACCCAGCACGGCTGCATAGCAGCAAGGGATGTGCAAAGGCCTTGGGCTAAGAACTTTTCTGTTTGGGATGCCAGCATGGCTTATACAAGTCACACCGGGGTGGCAGCTGGGCCACTCTGGTCCTGCCCCTGTTGTACAGTGTGAGATTGTTTCCCTGTTGCCTCTGGGAGTCAATGCATAGCTGTTCTCTAAGTGTTTACAAGCAATTTCCCCTGAATTTTAAGTCAGAGGGGCAACCCCGTTTCACCCTCTTGCATCCCGCCAGCTGCACTGCACAAAGCAACTTGCAAACTGCTAAGCAGGGCAACGAGGGAGTGTGAGGAGAAGCAGCCCATGGTCAGTCTGTCTTCTGGGCATAGCATAAAGGGAGAGAGTAAATCTACAGTCAGAGGAAGAAAATCAGCTCTAAGACTGCCTTAACTTGTGCTGGAGAAAGGTGCAGCAGCTGAGTTGGCTGCCAGCTGACTTTAGCACAGTCTGAGGACCGGGAACAGGAAGGTCTTCATATGACCTGACTGAAGAAAATTTCGCATCACTGTTTAAAAACACATTAGCTGAGCTAATTGTCAGGTAGATAGAGTTTGGAGATCTCGGGATGCCAACTTTCCACGCTTAGACCTACCTCAAGCTGCACAGAGTGGTTCTATCACTGGAAAGCAATAGAAAATTTGAAAAGTGTAAGGAAGATTGGGTGCTTCCATATTTAACCATCCTTTCACCGTGTTGGGTTGGACCTTAGTATTTTAAAGGGAGACAGGTGAGAGTAAACAAAAATGAAGTACCTTCACTGATTTCCACTGGGTTGTCTGTCTCTTTCTGAATAAGTAGTGTTAATCTCCCACCATGGAGGTAAACCAGGAGAGGTCCCGAATTTTCAGACAATTCAGTGAACAGAAGTAAGCCGTCTTTATTCCATGTTCGAAACTGGAAGCTGACTGACAAACCATCAATTTGAGGAGTGCCAGGTAGTAGCAAGTAGCTTTGACTGGTGCTGACAAAGGTGATAGGAACAATTTGCGGTTCTGAGCAAGAAAAGGTCACGTTCCCCTGCAAATAATAAAAACTAAATGTAACCAACATGGGAATTATTTTTCGGTCATCCCAAAACATCCATAGTTAAATAAGCTCCCTGGATTTCTAACAGCCCTCAAGGCTGAAATAGGTATTGTTATTCAGACAAAAATCCTTGGAATTCATTCAGAAATGTATCTGTCCATCCTGGGGAAACTGACTTCAAAAATTTTATTTTCACTTTCAAGAGAGACGATCAAAGACCAAAACCTCAGTTCTTAGAAGGATCTACATGTATCCAAATCTCCCACATTAAGACCATGCCTGGGTGAAGCATGGCTTTTTTGCTAGCCCAGACAGACCATCTCGTCATGGCTATATCTGCTGTGTAATTCTCAACACCTCCAGTTTCAAGCTCAAGTTTAGCTTTATGTCAAAAAAATCAAGCCCATCTGGATCTATGCTGATTTCAGGAATTGACACTGAAAGAAGAGAATTCCGCTTGCATTTTCATGTGCTGTGGCATGTGATACAAATGTCCTGCACTGGCTCTGCGCTGATGGAACTACAGGGATGTGAACAAGGCAAGGTACAGCTGAAAAAACAAAGCATCACAGGGATCCTACCAAACAGACTAGATTTACTCTAAATATAAGCCAAAATGCAGCCATTTGGGAATTTTCCCACTTGGGAAGAGTACAGGAATGTGGTCAGAGCATGCAGGGATGTGATGAGGAAGGCCAAGGCTCACCTGGAATTGAAGCTGGCAAGGGATGTCAAAAACAACAAGGAGGGCTTCTTCAACTACATCAGCAGCAAAAGGAAGGCTAGGGACAATGTGGGGCCGCTGCTGAATGAGGCGGGTGTCCTGGTGACGGAGGATGCCGAGAAGGC
>Ga0181612_133394_pt1 | contig 16969 bp, 10 predicted proteins | sample HoacroProtozoa21_FD_119630 | JGI IMG/M metagenome (GOLD analysis project Ga0181612, IMG submission 119630) | Hoatzin crop microbial communities from Cojedes, Venezuel. Combined Assembly of Gp0051906, Gp0051904, Gp0051908
AATTTCCAGATGAGGAAAATCAGCGCTTCTGGGTGAAAGTAAAATGTAAATTTAAACCACATCATTGGGATGAATTTAATTATTTATAAGAAGGGGCAGACACAGATTCTGTACAGGCAGAAACTGTTATTTAAAAATTGTTATCAGATATCACTAAAAACTGATGGCAGATATTCAGCATACATCACAATGTATTATATGGCAAATCAGAACATCTACACTGGTATTTTCTTTATAGAGTTTCATTTATCTAAAAACTAGAAGTCCAAGAAGTTAATAAAGTAGATCCTGGAAAGCAGTGAAAAAGGAACTAAAAGATTAGCAAATGTGCAAGGCTGCAGATGGATGCAGGTACCAATCTGCGAGCTTCCAGACCCTAGTGTTTGTTGGAGCCACCCACCTTGCCGATTCCCTCACACTGTCCCATATCCTGTAATGCAAAGCTCTGAAAGATTTTGAGGCTCAGTGCCCTTAGTTACCTGCAGTAATTCGCCTTTGCCGAGAATGTGAATGTGCAATGACTTGCAAAGAAGTCATGCTTACTAGCAAACATTGTTTCCTCAGAGATGAGAAATTCAAAAATAAGCCAAAAATAAGCATTGAAGCACCAAGTGACAGCTATCAGAAGCAACTGTAACCTTGCTGTCCTTACACAACTGGGCAGAAAGCAACAGCAGCAGTTACATGTCATATAAAAACAAACCAAAATTCTCTGATAAGGAGTGTACAAAAAGCGTAGCTGGACTGAAAATGTTTAGTTCAATTTGCTGAATTTATGAAGACAATAATGTCGTGTACTCATCCAAACTGGGGAACCTATGGAAAACCAAGACAGATCAGCAGCAAGGAGAATTTAAGGTTCAAAAAGAGCATTATTTTCTACACTAACAGTAGCTGTTGAGCTCTTAAATCTTCATCCAAGTATTCAGGCTAACACTATGACTATAGGGAAGTCATAGCATGTTGTCCCTTTCAGCGACAGGATACAACAAATAAATACTTGAATATGATCTCCATGAGAGGAAAAAACCAGCCAAGCCTCAGAGCAGGCCCCTGCAAAGGACATGTAAAAAAACAAAGAGCAAACAAAAAACCCACAAAGAAAATACTCTTAGGGGGACTCGAAAAAACTATAGCACCATCAACACATTGCAATAGCAAAGTCAGTTGCATTTACTGTGGCTGGCTGAGCCACTGACAGTCATCTTCCCCATTTTGAGATCTCTAAAGTAAACAGAATCCCCCCCCCCCAATCACCAGATGCCTAAGCCTGAAGTAGCTGTCCTGTGCTCCCGTAGCAAGAACTGTCACTTCCACACAGCGACTTGCGTGACCTCTTTTAGGGTGGAATGGATCTCCTGCTAGGCCTGCCTATTTATCTCCCCTAACCGCAAATGAAGGCCAGGCTAATCTTGGAGCCGACCTCAAAATTTTATCTACCTATGTCTCAGAAGAGGAATCCAACTTGTGCCTCTCAAGGCAAATACTTCATAGTGCCTCTCAGGTTTGATTACAGGAGGAATGATTTCTGTCAAAAGTGCCTTGTTTTTAATAAGGATTTAAATAAGCAGGGAACTACATTTTAAACCTGATTCTGCATCTGTATTTATCTCTCCCGAAAGATTATTTTTATTATTCTTTAGCAATTATTTAAATGTTTATTTGAAATTAAATATAGTCATTGCAGTAAGATTGGCAACCTTTTATAACTAGGGAATACATTTGACATAATTAACAATTCTATAGCTTATTAGATATTAAAGGGTTACATTTTATTTTATCAGAAAACGGTTGAGTACATTTTTTCTTGATTATTTAGCACTTTATCAGTTTCCATAGAGCTCTGTTTGGATGCAAAGTGGAATAATATGAAAAATGACATTCAAAATAGTTATTTCTTTGACTGATTGGTTTTAAATGTATTGGACAATTTCATGAAATACATCTTGTTAACAAAGAGGACAGAACTGATTGTTTCTGGCTGGCACTGCCTTCAGCTTTCAGATACAGTAGATTTCACCTTCACAGATCCATCCTAGGTGTGGAAGTGGAAAAAACCTCAAGCTTTTTCAATTCCTAATCTGTTTCCAAGTTTGATCTAGCTGTTTGAATTGAGCTGGTTAAAGTGAAGCTGAACTGCAACAAGCAGCGACTGCTATCAGTTTGCGGTTTAGCACTTCAAGAACTTGCTTCCTGATTCTGACTCTATGAAGAGGAAGGGTTTTGTGCTACTCCATTCATCAGTTCAGTGCATTCTCTTTAAGAATTTGGCAACACACAACCGCTTAAAATTTTACAAGATTATAGTGCATACTACTATAACAGAGGTTATTGATTTCATATTTTAAGATAAAGTATTTAATTTAAATCAGTCTTTTCTAAAATAAATGTTTATCTTTCCTCATTTGTTCTAGGGCAGTACTATGTGCAGACTCTGGGGCTCATTTTAGCAGTAAGGTAGTACCCTATTATGTTATGACACCAAGCCCTGAGGCATGAACAGATCCTCGGTAAGTAGATCTGCAAGTAGTAGTTGTGATGTACTCCAGAAACCAGTTCTTTGTACACGTACATGCCAGCAGTACTACGTGCATAATATTCCATGTTTTCTCGTAAGAGAGGTTGATCAAAACCAGACTGCTCTCCGTGTGTTTTAAAGGTCCTCTGTTGGTGGCTATCCAGTTTTGGCTGCCATTTCTCCATGGAGCCTCTCAGTCCCTCCCCTCATGACCAGGCATTCATCTGTGATGTGATGGGGGAAAGAAGTGTGAGTCTTCCGGCAAGGAAGCCAGAAACGCAAGCAATTCCTTGGCAACTTTAATAGTTCCAAGTAAGAAATAGTTAACATCAAAAACAACCAGGTGATGTCAAGTTTCAGGTTTCCAGCAGTCTCTCGTCCTCACCAGCCTCTGCAGTCGTGAAGCTGTCAACTTCAGAAATATCACTGGCCATGGAGACTCATGCCAAGTCTAAGGGCAGATACTCTGTACTCAGAGAGCAGCAGTTAGAATTCCAGTTTGAAGAACAGGGTCTTCAATAAGAAAACTGCAAAGATGCCAGATACCCGATTTACAATGAATTTTCTTTCTTATTTATCTATTGACAGTCCTTTCCAAAGACAAAATAGACCAACAAACCCTCAACAGTAAACTGACAGGCAGTATGGGCTAAGGCCTTTGAGTATGTTTCAACATTGCAGAATTTCTGACTGAAGAAAAAGATGGTAGCTGTATTTAGTTTGTCCTTCCTGTAAGGAACATGCTTCAGGTGAAAAGAGGATTATGGTGCTGACAAAGGAGATTCCTTAAGAAGTTCTTCAGGCAGGCATGTGGACCACCCGTGGGAATAAATATATTAACATGGAGAGAAAAGCATATTATACCGATTTTAAAAATAAGCTTATCTGAGAAGTCCTCGAAACGTAGAGTATACAGGAAATTTGAGCAATGAGCACTCTCATTGAGCTAATGAAATGCTGCAGCTTGCATAGTAAACACATAGGTCATCATCCTTTTTATCAAATCTGTTTCATAATCAAGACATAAATGCTTAAATAAGGACTTCAGAAATACAAGGATCAGTTTGCAGCATGTTACTGTCTAACAGATAGGACACAAGGACTATTACATTCTGAATCAGAAAAGTGAATGGTAACTGATGACTGTAGTTCTATTTGATGCATTCTACAATGCAACACAAAACCCCTGTTCTGCTGGTAATACCACTCTACTATTTTTATTGCAAGAATTCCATCCTGTCTTTAATATAGACCTTAATTATTTAAGACATAACATACATTGTTAGTCGAAAACTTTTAAAACAGTGAGTAGAGATCAGGTGTTTGATACATAACTGAGAAATGAAGGTTTATTTAAATAAAGTTTTGACTGGATGCTTTAAGGACAATTACACAATCATTGTATAGATTAAATGTTATAAAATTATGGATTATGCACAAAAATGTGTCAGTTTAAAAAGCTGATATAAAATTTTCAATTTTAATTGCTTAAAAGATGTTAAGACTTGTTTTATATTTCTATTATTAGAAACTGTTGCAAAACATGTTTTCAGATGTACTTCTTGATGGTGTTAACGACAGCTGTTTGCACTGACAACCATTTTAACACTGGAGCAATTTTCTAAAGAAAACCATCAAAACTGTTTTGAAATTCAAGTCTCCTATTCAAGAAAGCTGGCAAAATTAAATGGAAAAAGCTGACTGCTGCCTAACAGCAGCATCTTACAGTCACGTTGATGAACTGCATCCTGTTTTTTGGGAAGACCATTTCCCCAACTGAGACACTGAGTTATAATCCTATTTTCTAGCATACTTGTAATACATCTGTCAATTTGCTACTGATTTACTAAGCACGCTCTCTTATCTTTACATTGTATTCAGAGAAGCTACATGTAGAATCCCAATCGGCACACTATGATCCTGATGAACTCACATTTGCTTTTAGGGTCCGGTCTGCTTGGCTAGACCTTGTTTCCCTGGTTTGCTTATGAAAGAGTCATGTGAAACAGCATCCAAAACCTGACTAAAATCAAGATTTAGCAACCAGTTCTTATCCCCATCCACAACATCAGTCACTTTTTCAAAGAAAGAAATCAGACAGGGTTTATGTGACTTAATCATAGCGAATACTAAGCAGTTGTTATGCACGTCATGGATATCTTGCTGATGCTAACAACAGATTTTAATTTTTACTTGTCAGAAAAAAAAAAAAGAATCAGTGGCAGGCCAGTTGATATATAATTTTCATTTTCTCCTCCACTTTGTCCTTAAAAAGTTAAAGCATTGTTTTTGCTTTTTTTCAGTCATCTGGTACTTCTCTTACTTTACATTAGTTTTCAAAGATGAAAAACACTGAAGTTTCTCCGATTAGTTTTTTTAAATACCAGGAAGAAATTCTACAGACCCAGTCAATTTGACAACATGTAACTATTTTCTATCCTGTTTTGCTTTTTCTAGGTAAGCTTCTTCAATCTTTGTCACTCATATCAATTGCACGAGCAATACACTGGCAGTCAATTTTTGACTTTTTGGATCAGTCACGACTTTAACAAACCAAAAAATTCCACACAGAAACTGCAAATCTGAACCAAACACCTGATGACTGCATATGTCAATAGCCATTGTCTTTTCAATAGTCAGCACTTTTGTTAGTGCCAATTTTTTACGACTTATGTATTTATTCTCTTGTCAGTTGACATTTGTATCTCATCTACTTTCATCCCTATCTGTGAACACTGTTCTTTAGTGCTATCTGAATTTTCACCTTCTGTAGGCATCCCCTCCTTTGTGTTTGAAGTCCATTTAATTCCTCATTTAACTGAATTGGTCTCTTAATACAGCTGGTCTCTGTCCCCTGCACTGGGATATACTTTCAGTCACGACCTTAGCCAAGGTCGTTCCTCTCCAAGGAACTGTCTTGTCTCCTCAGTTGCTCTCTTAACTCTGACTTGTCTTCTGTACGATGTTACCTATCAATTTTCTGAAGTCTGCCTTCTTGAAGTCCAGTCATTTTTATTTTGATGTTCTCCCTCCACCCTAAGAATCATGGATATTTAATTTCACTATCTTACACAATTGTCTTAAACCATCAAATTTTTTTCCTCACTTGCTGACGTAGTCATTCTTGACCCCAGCAACTGGTTCCTAGAGAGTGTAACATTGTCTGTCCTACATTAGACAGCAGATACTTTGAAGATGACATAAATCTGAACACTACAACTCAGCTATGAAACAAGATTTACATTTGATGAGTCCTTAAAATATGACGCAACCTTCATGTGAGGAGAGTATTTTTATCCAGCAAACATGCTCATATGCTGGTGCACAAGTCCTACTGAAGCTCTGAGAAGTTCTTTCCTGAGACTTGAGATAAACTAAATACTGCACAGACCTCACTCACTAAATTTATTTATAACCTGCAGCCAGGAAAAACTGTCCATATCCTGTTAGCCTCGTAATAGACATTGTTATTTAGTAAGCTGCAAGAATCAGTGAAGTCTCACACAGTTTCTATTCCTACCTAAGCATTTTTACCTAAAGATGCTAGAGGTGAAAATTCTGAATCTCACCTGCATGTGCAAACACTAATCATTAAGAATGGTTTTTTGTACCAAACCAAGCTCATGATAAGCATGATACATTATCATAGAATATTTTATCAATAAAACTGGAAGACATTCCTGAGAATTCTTAAAGCAACACAATTTCAGTTCACTAAGGTGAAGGGGGAAGAAAAATGTTATTCATTGGTACTACACAAATCACATTGTCATAGCTGAGTCCTTCACAACACTATACACATACTCTGCACATGTACACAAATGATAATGTTTTGTGATACTCCCCTTACCCCTTGAAAAGTGACACGCAGAGTAATGACAGAATGGAAGATCAGAATAGGTGGACACAAAAGACACATAGTATATTTTATTTTCTGAAATTTCTGTATCCCTGGAAACTAGGGGCATTTCTGCTAACAATAATTTAGAAGATGTTATAGAAGATGCCTGCCGACATAGGAAATGAGTAGCAAGCTGCAATTTTGAGGTGAACAACTAGTGAAAGACACAGAACTGAGCTGTACAGAATCAGGTGAGAAAAAAACATGCTCCCCCTCCTCCCCCCAGAACAGTAGTATCGTGAACTTCTAAATGAATTTCTGTGGAATACATTGATGATTACTACTTGTGTTTGCCATGTGCTGGAAAAAGAAAGGCATTAACCTCACTAAAGATATCTTGCCTGAAGAGTTCAAGGCCAGCTATGAGAAGGTTTGCCATTTGGCATGAAGAAACAACTCATCCTGGGTGAAAAAAACACCCCATCTGCAGAATATGGTGATAAACTACTGAAGTTTCACAGATGTACTCCTACTTGCTCTTGTAAATAACTAACAGTGACCATATATTTCATGTGGCTTAATGTCCAGTAACGTTCCACAGTTCACCAATAAAACAGGTAGGGAAGCAGGCACATGTACAAGGGAACAAAACCATGTCCAGTTAGATAAGCATCTCTGATGATAAACAAATAACTACTGTAGGTTACTTCTAAGAGTAAGACTTTTTATAAGAAGTTCCCAGCTTGAGGCATGTGTTCCTTAATCAGAGTTACTATGTAATCTTAAATCCTTGTGTGCATTAAGGCAGTGGTCATGGCATTGAGACATACAAGTTTTCTCAAGTAATCAAAAATCTTGATATGAACCTTCTACTAATCTGTAAGACCCTCACATTTTCTCTTTGGATTCCCAATCCATGACTTTTTTAAAGTTAGGGAGAAGAAGAATAAGGTGAAGATCGTGGTTACATTGAATAAGCAATTAATGCTTATCTTCTGACTTCCAGCTGACATATACAGTCAGCTGTACCCCTCTTCCAGCTGATTTCAGCAATACAACGCAGACCACCATCCTGAAAATGTCCACTTGTTTTACTTCTCATGACTAAGCAACCCTCCAGACCTGAGAAGAACTTGGACATGGGTCTGCTCAACAGGTAACATTAAATTAAAATTAAATTTCTTCAGGAACAAGATTTAGCTTGCTAGAAACATGTAAAAATGTGAGATTTAAATATGAAAAAATGCTGTTTGCATCAAAGAAGCCCTGAGAATATTTAGCAAAAAGTACAAATAGAAAAAAGAAACTGATACTTCAAGTTCGAAGAAATATTTCGGTGCTGGACAAGAAGGCGCAGTGAAGGAAATAATTCTTATTCACAGACAAAATTAGTCAACAAAAAGCTTCTTTTCTAAACTAAGTAGCTTTGTTTTTAGTTCTCAAACTATTTATACAAAATACAAGAAAGCAGTCTGAATATGGTCAACCATGTCCAAAACATGCCTCAAATAGCACAGATATTCATTTTGTAATTAAGAGGAACGGAAGGAAAGTTAGACCATTGGTTGTTTATTTCAAAACCTTTTGAAGATTAAGGTCCATAGGTGGTAAAGTATTCTAAGCTCCAGAGTCAGGAAAGACTTACACACCCCCTTTTTAAAATACAGATAAAGCTGAAGATTTGCTTCATTGGACAGAATGCATGTGTTTTATCACTGAAAAACCAATCAGAAACTAATTAGAAACAAACTCACACACAGTTTGGTCTGCACACAGCTTTCCAGAAATTCTGGTTAAGATAATATATTCTAAACCAAATTAATACCCTTCTTTCCTGTACACTTCGTTTCTTTAATGACCTTATAGACCTTGACTTATCTTCCACTAATTAGGAAAGCAGTTGCCAGGTTTTCATTTTCAGAGTACGGATAATGTTGTTACCTGTATGTGGGACCCAGTTCTGCATTATACTGGAACAGCTCCTCCAAAGAAGCTATTTTGATATAAATTGTATTAATGGGAAGCATTTGTTTCCTTAATGTAAATTGTGTGTTCTCTAAAAACTATCCACGCTTGACAATTAAGTTCCACGCAGCTTTGGTCCCAGGGAAATGTGCAAGATCTTGAAGCCTATTTAATATTTACTGTACTTTGAAACAGAAAGCTTTTAAAAAGGACCATGAACTGGAGGCTTATCGGAGCAAGCTGTTCAAAGCTGTGCTTGTATAACATTATTCATGCAAGGTATTTCTAACCCTGGCCAGTTCACCACACCTTCAACTTCAAGCTCCTACAACTTCTACATCGGTTCACATTACCAATCAATGTCCCTTTAGCCACGAAAGTGTAAAGCAAACAGATATAATACCATTTCTTGTGCATGATAATCTCTTTTAATATCTGCAAAAGACTTTAAGGAACAAAAATCTAAAGGTAAACTTTTAAATTCTTAAATCCATAGAAAGGCACCTGTCTCTCTCTCTTTTTTTAACATTTGGCCTTTGTGCTTTCACATCACAGGTTAAAAGTATGTGAATACAGGTGAAACATTATTGAAATAATAATTGACGATTTAATAATATGAGTAAGTGCTAAGTCACAAACTTTAAAAACAATACTATTAAAAGTGTTTTTCTTTGTGTATTACGTGAAAGTGAAACAAATTCACATTTAATGACAAACTACTGCACTTCTAAAGGAGTATCTTCAAAAATACACTTCTCATGGTTTTATATCAGACACAGTTTATAATTAAAATATTAGAACAATTTGTTTGGGTTGAAAAGACATTACAAAACAGAGCACTTAAAATTACTGAACGAAGTATTACAGCCAAATATTTCACATATTTGAAATCACCTTTCTTGGGTCATGATTCAAAGACTGTAATACCTGCCAAGAAGGTCAAAAAAGGCTACCAACCCTCAAATGTGTATCTTTTTTTAAAGCAAGGCTGCAACTACAAAAATGTATAGAGCTGAGAAAAACAAACATCTTGAAACAAATATATTATGAAGTGAGGTATGGTAGTGTTGAAGTGCTACAGTGGATTTCTGCATATTCAAACTTATTTCAGGTCAACTACTTTGAAGTTTGAGATCAGCAGACTACTGACTGCTTCCTGCAATCTTTTTTCATACGACCCTTTCTTAGATGTCCAATGGCCACAGAGAAGATACATTCAATTAAGCAAAAACTAACAACATGATCAGATATGAATGAGCATATCTGGCAATTTAGAAGGCAAACTGTAAGTAAAAATGCAAGCATACAACTTATTCATAATAAATACATTTTCAAGCATTTAACATTATCAATATTTTAAAAAGAATTAAATAATAAATGCAACTTTTATACAGAACTGTACCATTTATTATACACACAAGTATATCAGTTCCCTTTGTTTACAAAGGCTGGTTACAGATATATGGAATGTTACAGTACCATCTTGCATAAAATTTTAGTACAATTCGTACTTCAAAAAAAGGGTGCAAAACACCAGCCTAATAAATCTGACTGAATTGAAATATTTTTAATTACATCATTAACACATACACAACAAGCTGTACATAAGCCCACTTTTCAATCACCACTTCAAGATACTGTAGCAAGTACATTAGATTATAAATGATTCCAACTATTCAGTTAAATTTATTAAAGGTTTGCACTGCTACTCACTCTGGAACCTTTGAGATATAGCCTGTATTCATGAATTACTGAGCTCTTGTTAGTACAGTTAAAAGGCAGTCAGCACAGGTTGCCAAAGTACTAGTCACAAGAGATGTCCTCTCAGAGAAGCTTCAGCCAGGAACAAACATTTTTGGATACTTTTTTTCCTTCAGAAATAAAAAAAAAAAAGTTTTATGGGGTCAAGACTCTCCATTCTGTACCTTGGATGCTGGTGGGTGCATGAAGTCCTTAAAGGGAACCAGTGCCTCTTTCAGAGCAGAGCACACTTCCGAGGATGAGCAAGTGATACATTCTACTAGAGTTGGGTACAAGGCAATAACTTGTGCCCACGTGTTAGCATCAACTGCAAGAAAGAAAAGAACAGGCTGAATCACTTACTACTGTCCTAATTCTTGCAAAAGATTTCTTAAACACCTGTATAAACAGGGCACATTCAGGTGCCTACGCATAGGTACCTAGTGCTACACAGACACTACAAAATCAGTATCGGGCTCTCAGATATGATGTAGGATTTTTGCAGGAGAGCCGTACTCTCTTTTGCAGCAGCAGCTGGAAGCCAGATGGGATATCCATAAAACAGTGCTACACACCTGTGTTTTTACATATGAGTCATTCACTGTGTTTTCTGGATGAAGAACTGACAAACTGAAGACGCTACTTTAATTAAATCCATAGCACACGTGCATTTTCTGCCTACTTTTCTCAGCTATTGACAGAGAATTGAATTGGACACACATTTAACTTTCAGAGATTTGTCAGCAATGAGGCCTTCTATTAATTTCAAATCATTCCAGATTACAAGAGCTATTAGAAAGCAGACGGAGAAACACTGGACCAAGACACAAAAATATTCCTGGTAAAGTTCATTAGTCCAACAAGCAAAATCAAACATTGTAGCCTGAGTCTCATTTATTGTCACTTCCTTGCTCATCTCTGCTTTAGCTTTGTTTGCAAAAGAGAACAAAACCCTGATTTCAGACAACATTACAAATTTTCTTAAAAGAAAGAAAATTACTAAAAGCTAGAAGAAGTGAGAGTAAAACGACTGTCTAATTTGTCCAGCGGTTCTCTTCATAACATAGTATGCAGGAGGTTTGGCAATCACTGCCATACATGGACGAGGTGAAGAATTTCTCTCAGGGCAGGAAGAGGGATGTGGGGAGCCGTCCACCTGCGCTGGCACTCTAACCCTCCAAGAGAAAGGCCCAACAAAGCAGTACTGTAGTTGCCTTCAGGGCTCGCCAAAAGGCTTTGTGTATCCTGACACAGTTCCACCCTCAGCCTTTTGCCATCAGCCTTGGAAACCACAGCACCATAAACCTGGCTGCTTGCTGATGCTGTAAGGCACTGCCTCTTTCAGGAAACCCACCTGCCTGTGTTTTTCTGGAGAGGCCGAAAAGGATTTTTTCTGTTCCTCATAACAGCAAAAGCAGGGAGGTAGTGGGAAGTGTTGTATATGCAATTCTGTCAGAGTTGCAGAGTCCAATACAGCTGGTTTAACTAAGACTCCTGACTAAGTTTTCTGGTGGGAACTCTCTACATGTACAGTAGGTGCAGCTTACAGGAGGAACAGGATGCATGATTATAGGTGAAGTTGAGGTCTTCCATTTCATTCAGCACTTTAAATACATCTGTCAACCATTTACTTGGGCATCAGTGAGCTAAGACAGCTTTCTGAATACGGGGGACAGGAGGTACTAGAGCAGAAAGGGAGGGAAAGCAAGATCGCAAGTTTAAGTATCCAACAGCCTGCCCAGGTGTTTAACTTGTACACCCCTTTAATTGCAGAGTGCACCTATGTGAATGGGCTCCACAGCGACCTATAAAGGTATCACAAGAAGAAAAAGGATCTAGCAAGACTACAAATATTTAAAAATTCTATTAACATTTTATTTTATAGAAGGGGTTTTGTTTGTTTGTTTTTAGAAGACACCAAGCTCTGTCTGATGAAGGACATCATAAATTGAAGTTTCCTATTTTATTAAACAGATCTTAGGACCTTACACTTTTAGGTATACTGGAAAAACTTTGTGGGGTTTTTTTTTGGTCTACCTGCCACCTACATATACATGGAGTTACAAAATACTGAATCTTACAGATTATACTTTTCTTTCAGATTTGTGTGAAAATTACTACAGAAAAGAATAAATATCTCTTTGTGGCAGATACAGTACTATTTTGTTTAGAACCATGCTGTTTAACAATAACTTACCATTTTCAGGTTGAGTTTTTTTAAGTGAATCTATGAGAGTACTGACAGCTTTTAAAACAAATATGATTTCTGTTACTTGTTGCCTACAAAGGGAAAAAAGCAAACAGTCAGCTACTCATTTTTGTCTCAAGAATACAAATTTTCTTTGAAACTTACTTAACATTAAAAAACACATAATGGAAACAGCTGCCATGAAGCCTACCAAAAAACGGATACTTAGAGATTAAGGTTATTATTTGTCTTTAACTTTCCCACCATCATTGCTGTTGTCTCAGCTAGTATAACTTTAAATTTGACACTGGAAACAGTAACAGTATACACATCTCAGTCTGAAAGTACTTGTGTACGTGATTAACTGTAACATTAAAATAATCAATTTCATCATTCATGATCAAAACCTTCCAAAGTTAAGTGAAATTTAAATAAGTTCCCATTTTAAAGAATTTCCTGGTACTTTGCTCAATTTTTCTGTTTCAAGAACAATTACAGTATTGATTCGGTAATGATTCACAATATTGCAGCTTGGATATTTTATCTTATTTTTGAGGAGACTCCATCTCTCAATTTAGAAACTATACATAGCTTCATCAGGAATAAAGGGAAATCAGATTTCAGAAATATTATGTTATAGTTCTCAGAAACAACTGAAAATAGTCGTTACCAAGTCACATTCCTGTTGTCTATGTAACAGCACTGAATACAACCATTATTATGTTTTTTCAACAGCTTTTTCAACAAAAAATTGGTATCAACATTTTCTTTGAAATGTCTTCCCCACAAATATTTCCCTGGCTTTAAATTTCACCCTGCCCACCCCCAAGATTTTTTAAATGACTGACTGATATTTTGAATGCAACCTTCTTCTCATAAGGTACTGGTAATACCTTTCACTTCCTAAAGACAACGTACGTACCGTGGAAGAGGACATTTGCCACTCAATCTCTCATCTTCTATGTAGCGATGCAGTACATCCTGTGACCTTTTCAAGAGCACAGAAAGTGCCATTCTAGAGATGTAGCCTTCCTGAGGAGTTGTGACTTTATTACTGAATGAAAACTGGAGCAGTGTTTCAAAACACACCTTAGAAAACTCCTCTCTCATTCGAATATCTATTTCGGCTTCTGTCAAAGTAAAATGTCATATTTAATTGTGCAGTGCCCATGCCAATACACTAAATGTTGCATTTCAATCAGTATATTATTATATTTTGCAAAAAGGTTATCAGTCCTCCAGTATTAAAAAAGATTAACAGCGATAAGAACAAACATTAAGAATACATTCTAAGAAAAGGTGACTGTGCAAAAATCACAGTAGTTCCAAAAATAAAAGCTAATATATGCAACACAGTAATGTGTCACCTACTTGATATTGCTTTAATAATAAAACATATGAAATCAATTTAAAATAACCCCAGCAACACCAGTTCTACATCATAAGTACTAATATTTGGTACTGTACAATCCAAGTATTTTTCTCTGTAATAGCTTATATCCATTCTTTTCATCTTTCCCAAAAAACTATAAATGTGTTTTCTTAATGGCAGTGAAGGTATCTGGTTTGGTACACCATATAGTTACGCTAAGGTGATCTAGTTTTTAAGAACAGGATATTATGTATGTCTTACAATTGGCTGAAATTATTGTTAGATCTATTTCAGTTGGCACAATGCAAAACAAACTATGTAGAAAGTATAAAGTAATACAATATTATATATGCTACTGACCAAGAGGTAAGGAAATAATTTTTTAAAAATTGCAAGGAATGCTCGGCAACTTCCATGAAATAAAATATAGTTTATAAAAACAAGCTGGATATCAAACAATCTATACTGAATACATACCATAGAACTTCAAGTCTTTATCAGAAAAAGTACTCTCAACATTTTCATTACTTTCTAGTAGATTTAAACACCGTATCTTTTGTCATTTGGGTACCATACCTGTAAAGGAGGATGACTGAGAATGTATTGAGCCTTTATTGAGCATAGTCATTATTTGACCAACAAATTCCTTAGGAATAAAATTAGCATATGGCAGTATCTCTGTGCTGATGAGCTGCACCACCTAAAATAAATTAGATATATTTATATTGGTTTTCTGAATATTAAAGTTGTAATTCTAGTAAGAAGACGACAGAAATATCAAAATATACATGCCCAATGAAACTTCACAAAATGTTCCAATGCTAGCTTTTAAAATTTGTGTCCAAAAACTGTGGTCTTGCATGTAACATTAAACTTGAAATAATGAACTTTCCCCACCACCACCACTGCTGTCAGAGTTTCTGAAGCAGTTATCACTCAGATTTCCACTGACATTTGAAGTATATTCTTCAAATCGAATTTATGGTTTGGAGAAGAGAAGAGCTGACTAATATTAGGAATCTCCCTCTCCCTCCACCCAATTCAATATCCTCACTATGACATTAACACATGCTTACAATGTGACATCTGCAAAGGAGAACAAGTGAATTAATTATCTAAACGAGCTTAAGGCAATGCACATTAACTGAAATGCTTTCTATGGTTGGTCTTGATGCTCCCATTCAGGAACAAAGTAGGTTTAGATCTCCATAAATTAATGCATGAGATCTCAGAGCTCTGCTTACTGCAGACAGAACCGCTCCCGCTTTTCATCCAGAAATCTCTGTGTTCCAGCTGCCACTCTGGAGAGATGACAGGCGATCAAACCCACAGATACTTTCATGTCTTCTCTGCAACTCCTTTTCCTTTGTACCCCGAATCCCTGGTCTGCCACATCTCTTTGTCCTCCTGTAGTGAAAGGGGACCAGTCCCTTTTCATTCCAAGTACCATCATCACTTAATTTTCTTCGGCCTTATCCAACCAAACACGATCTCTTTTACAACTACAGAGGTCTCCGCACTGCACAAACAAGTCATCATTTCTTCATTTATGCACAAGCTTTTCAGTATTGAGAACACATCTGGAGGGCAATGATGTCATTGTGGACTGAATGCCCCCCATCAACACAGAAAGCACTCCTGGTTTAATTGTCAGCTTCCTCTGTGGTTTACAATTACCTGTGTAATTGCTTGGCAATAACATAATAAGTAAGAATCAGATAATGGGGTAGAGGCAGAAACGCGTTCTGGTTTAGCCAGTTCTACGCTGTTCTGAACTTGAGTGGACAAGAAGCAGTGTTTGGCACGCCGCTTCCTACCTTTTGCATAAGTGAAGCAGCTGAATTCTGAGCCTATGAATTCCCTTTGTTTTCAAAACGGAGAACAGTATCACAGAAAAAACAATGAATGGGTAACTTTTTTAAAAAGTATTTCAGAACCAAATGCAATCTGTGAATGTCACTGTCTTCTTGTGTCCAACAGTATATTTGTTATAGTCTCCTTACCTCAACATCAATACTCTCATTCTTCTGAAACTCTTGAATTGAGAGATTATCAGGAGGTGCACTAAAAATAAACACACTACATTATACTTCAAAATTCACAACATGTGTAAGGAGATAAGTATGGGAAAATGCATTCTATTTAATGTTATTACATGCATCAAGTTAGTACTATTATATGGTAATGATTAACATTTCAGAATAAAATCATATGAGTAATGATGATAAAAATGATTCAAAGGAAAAAAGGAGTAAACCACTAAAACTGAAGAGTACAACCAATGGACCTGATTAAGCACTTGCATCACCAACACCATTTTTCATATGCATCTCAAAGTAATCTCTCTTGTCTTACATATATAAAAGTCACAATATCTGTTTAGATAAGTTTGTGAAGGTATCATCAGGGGAACACTGTATTACACATTTTACTTTTTCTCTCACTTTGCAAGATAAGAAACTTTTGATTTTGAGCAGTACATTTGTAAAACCACTTAATTTTAATTCTACATTTTCTTCTGCATTAATGAAACACACTTTTCATTAAATGGGACATTACTTTGTCTTTTTCCGTGATAACTGAAATGATGTATTTGTTCTCATTCTTAATGAATTTTATGAAGGGACAAACCCATTTTACAAACAACAATTTTGAAGAAATTCAGAACTTTCTGCAGTTCTTCCATTGTATATAAAAATTATTTACAGATGAAATGTCCAGAAATGATTCAACCACGTTTGTAATTACCCAGTACTTCACAAGATCCTACCTTACAGCTGCTTGTAAACTTGGAAATCTTGTATCATTAGATTGGAAATTTTATGCCAACCATCACTCATGCAGTTTTCTCTGGTGAAGTTTTATCTCATTTATTGAGTCCTTCCTTGTACTTACTGGGCTACTTGTTCAGTGAGTTAAAATTCCTTTCCTTTGCTGGATTATGCTTCTGCTGAGTTATTGGGCCAAGTTCCTCAGCAGGACAGAAAGAGAAAAGGCCTCCTACTTACACAGCAATCAACTCTCTCAGCTGACGTGGCTACATCAGTGTTTCAGTTTGGATCAGACTTTTTAAGTTAAACTTCTACACATCCCCATTTATAAACCTCAGTTCACATCTGGTCTTAGAATGCACAGAACTGGATTCATTTTTGATGAAACTAAACCAGATGCTTGCATGACAGGAAGCCAGACTAGAGCTACTCTGAGATAAAACACCTAAAGTGAGCACTCTGGGGGTAATGGGTCCTCATCATGAACTGTTTTGCTTTACAGATGTACTTCTACTGCACTTTGGGGCAGAACAGGCATGGGGTCCCTTCCACAGGCTACAGGTGGATATCTGCT
>Ga0181612_118095_pt1 | contig 16968 bp, 4 predicted proteins | sample HoacroProtozoa21_FD_119630 | JGI IMG/M metagenome (GOLD analysis project Ga0181612, IMG submission 119630) | Hoatzin crop microbial communities from Cojedes, Venezuel. Combined Assembly of Gp0051906, Gp0051904, Gp0051908
CTGGACAAGGTCCTGTTCAGCCTGCTGTAGGTGACCCTCCTTCGGCAAGGGGATTGGACTAGATGACCCACAGAGGTCCCTTCCAACCCCTACTATTCTGTGATTTTGTTGATTCTGTGTAAAGTTTCCATTGCCTGGAATGAAGTTAAAGTTTTTAACTGTGGTGTTGTACAAAATGAGCTAAGAAGAAGGTGGCAAATTTTGTCAGTTGTGGGTATTTCTGATCTCAGATTTAATTTCTCATAAGAAACTAAGCCTAGGCTGCTCAGTTTCCATGGCTTGAAATCTTTTGACCCTTACACCATCGTCAATTCTCAAAGTAGGAAAAAGATGCCATGTGAGTCAATGAAATATCTGGATAGTTGTAGAAAGAATGAAGGGTAAATCTTTAGAAAATGTTGGGTTTAATCAAATTAAGCTAGATTGTTTTTGGCACAGAAGCTCTCATTCTGGAATGGAAAATGTATTTATTTATGAGAACTAAGATTTTAATGAAAATAACTGCCTTGGAGAGGAAGCTGTTTCATTAGTGCAGAAATAACTGTATGTTAATTTCAAAGATCTTTTGCAGTCAAATTATTTTGATCTGCCAGAAAAGTTACCTGGATCTATACAAAGATACTACCTATTCACAATCATTTGAATAATAGAAAGTCACACCATTTTCTTGCTTATTCTATGGAGACACATTAGGTTTAAAGTCCTACAAGTATACTGTACATTATACAGGAAAGTATAGCTACTGCAGAGGAAAGTTTTGGACTGTTCTTCATGACAGCAGGGTTGGTTATTCTCTGTGGGATAGAGAAGATTTTAAATCTAAAACTAAACAAGCTTTTCCATCTTTCAGTATTTTTTTCTAGAAGTCACTATCCCAATTAGCTTGAAAATTTTATGATAACATATAGATAACCAGTTAACCTTACTCCTTTACTTGTAAATAATGCTACAATCAACTTCACAACTTGAATTCTGTTCTCATCTTATTTTCTGTTGTCAAACGAATTTAAAATCTACCACACTGAAAGCAAGCAAGGAGTCTTGAGTATATAATAACTTTTCTCAATTTGCTGGCTGTGCCATTCTGAAATAATTTATGCTTGTTTTTGCAACATATGACACTATCTGTTGATAGTATACCATCCTGTCATCCATTTCAAAAACATTTGTGACTGTTGACAGCTCTAGAGTCTTGAATTTTGATTAAGGAATTGAATTTTGAAATTACTGCTTACTACTTCTCTAAAATGTTCCATTACAAATGTCTTTACTGCACTTTGATTTTTATTTCCTTTAATTACCCTCAGTGATTAAAGGTGAAAATTAAAATCAAGCATTTTTAAGGGTTATTTGGAAAGGAATAGAGAATATGAAAATTCATGCCCACATCTAGAATGGTATGTGAAATTTTAGGGCTTTTATCTCAAGTAATGCATCAGAAGTATGGAACAACTTCTCTTCAGGACTCTGAATGGAGTATGACATGCATATGTGCGTATGTAAAGAGACTTATACTGATATGGAGGGGAAACAGGGGAGGAGAAAGGGAGCAAAGAACAGAACTTCATTGCCAGTCAGGTGGGAGTGTTAGAACAGGGCTAGTAATGTGCTATGTCCGGAAATTAGGTAGTGGTATGTCATTAAGCAAGGTCATTCGTATGTCTCCCAAGAGAGGGTTAAAACAGGGAGCTGGGCTTGTTTAGCCTGAAGAAGAGAAGGCTGAGGAGGGGCGTTATAAATTCCTATAAATATCTTAAGTGTGGGTGTCAGGAGGATGGGGCCAGACCCTTTTCAGTGGTGCCCAGGGGCAACGGGCACAAACTGAAGCATAGGAAGTTCCGTCTGAACATGAGGAAGAACTTCTTCACTCTGAGGGTGACAGAGCACTGGAAAGCCCAGAGAGGTTGTGGATTCTCCTTCTCTGCAGATATTCAAAACCCTCCTGGATGAATTCCTGTGCAACCTGTTCTGGGCGACCCTACTTTGTCAGGGGGGTTGGACTAGATGACCCACAGAGGTCCCTTCCAACCCCTACAATTCTGTGATTCTGTGAAGTGACCTAAATTTTGTAGCTTTCTGTGACTCAGTGAAAACAGGTTTTCATCAAAGCTTGCACATTCCTGAATGAGCCTGAGATTCTAGCATGTCGCTTGTTTCTTCATATTTGTTTCTTCGGTTAGTTTGTAGATTTTGTTGCAGTTATGTCTCCAGATGGAAATAATTAATAGAGATGAATAATGCAAAGATGGCCATTATACCAGACAGTTTGTAATAGAGCTTATAGACAACACACAGGAATGAATAGGATGGTGAGAAATGATGGGGAGAGAACTAAATAATAATGGAGAAAAATATGTTTTCCCAAACCAGTATACACAGTTCAAACCCATGGATGCCTCAAGGAGGAAAACAAATCTTTGGACATTTTCCAGCTGTTGCTGTTTTAATTTCAGAGATGCATTTGATCCTCTTCACCCACTGTATATATGAAAATACTGTATTTACCACTAGCAGAAATTTTCCTTGCCTATGTAAAACACTTGTGTAAAAACAGTCTATATTTTAGCTGGATTGTCTTGTAGCAATTTTTTTAAATTATATTTCTGTTTTCTTTAAAGGGGAAGAGTAAGGTATTAATGAGTAATCAGACCAGACTCTATTATCAACACCACTATGAAGAAATCAGTGTAAGTTCAATTTAGTGTTAAAGAAACCTAGCAACTTTATTTTCTCTCATAATGGAATAATTATGTAAGGAGATCAATGTATTTGCAGAAAAGGCTGTAAGAATAGTCTTATTGTACTATAATTTGGCTTTGTTGTTAATGACTGTTTCTCTGCTCTTTCATTCACTTTACAAATTCTAGTGAAAACCAAATCAGTTTTTTTCATGAATAAAATTATTTTTCAACTATAAACCAAACCAAGAGAAATAAAATTACTTTCATGTCTTGCATTAATTTTATCTCTGTTTTCTTTTTATAGTGCATATGTTATGCAAGAACTAAGTGGAATTAGCTTTTTAAAAATAGCAATATTGTTGATGATTATTATTATTTTTGGTGATTTCAGTAAGAATTATCTAGTGCTTGTGCAAATGCCTGTACAAATGGAGAAAGCTTAATTTAGCTGTTGAAGAACCACTATCTAGCCTGAATACTGTTGTCAGTACTGCAGGGCTAGGGCTACATATCTTGTGGATATTTCATAGTATGTATGTATTTATTGTGCAGTAAAGGGTAACTGAAGCTGTGTCTATCTTTTATTCCTAGATAAAATGGTTTGAAAATATGGAATAATTTAGGATTGTGCTAGATAAAACAGCCTGGAGATTGTTGATTTATTTTTAAATGTCACTTTGAACTGTGACTTTTGCTTAATGAAGGTACTCGTGAGCCTCAGGTATCTGCGCTCTTGTGCGTGGCCCCACATCACTGTTTCTGTACAGGGATGTCAGCTTTAAGAAGTGATCTGTCCTTGCATATGGACTGAGGGGTATGTGCCATGTTTGGTTTGACTTTCATCAAATTCTCTCTACAGTGTGGATTGTCTTAAAACTGACATATATTACAAAGAGAAAAAATAACAATAAAAATTTTAATGGCTTGCAATGACTTAGCTTAGTTGTAGACAAAACTAAATAGACCTTGCAACTTCAAAAATTGCCCTCTTCTGAGAAATCATTAGCAGGATACCAACTCTCTTATTTATAAAACACTTATCTTGCCTGATCCATTTTCTGCTCGTAGGTATAACATTAACTGTCCAAGTAAGGTTGCAGAGAGCTGTTGCAGTAACAGCATTTAGGATATTCAACCACTGAGATGCATTCATGGACAAAGACTCTCCTCTTGGAGGATTTTCTTTCTGGAGACAGACTTGCCAAACATACCCTATAGAAAACTTGGAGGCTTGCAAGTGTTGGGGGATGTTTAGGATATAAACACCAGTGATTGGAAAAGTCTTTTATTAATTTCTATATCTGTTTGTAAAGGAAAAATTGGCAAATGAGTTCATGACAATAGATAACGAAATATTACTGGATAGGAGAAAGAGTTCTGTCAGTGGAGGTTTAGATTGGATGTTAGGAAGAATGTCTTTACTGAAAGAGTTTTGAAACATTGGAACAGATTCCCCAGGGAAGTGGTGCAGTCGCCATCCCTGTAGGTGTTCATAGAACATGTAGATGTGGCACTTCAGGATATGGTTTAGCAGGCATGGTGGTGATGGGTTGGCGGTTGGACCTGATGGTCTTAGAGGTATTTTCCAACCTTAATGATTCCATGATTCTATGAAACAGCACATCCTATTAACAATGAAAGTAGTGGTCAGATAAGTAACAGAGTGAGTGGAAAATAGCTAGAGCTAGTCCCAATAGTGTCATCAGGGACTAGAGTCTGCTTTTAAATTCAAGGATTCTATGGAACAAAATGGAATTACTTAGTGAATTCATGAAGGATAGATATTATTATATTACTGAAAAAAACCAACATGGTGGAATAACATCTATAATAGATGTGCTGAAGGTTTTGTGTAGTTCAGGGAGGGAAAATGGAAGAGAGGAAAGTATGCAAAATCTAGATTAGGTATGAGTTGGTTCATTCTAAGTGAGAAGAATTATAGGCAAGGGCATGGCTGTTACTGAAGTTGTCAGTTTTAATAGGACACATTTTGATTCACGGGAACTCAGTATTAAGTCAATTGGGTGGGTATGAATGGGGGGAGACTGGGATTTCTTGTGATTCAAAAGAGGAAAATCTATTACAAATGTATATAAAAGTGTGGAAAAGGGGAGGGGACATGTTCGAAGAGCTCTAATGAGAAAAATATCATTTCCAGAAGAATATAGGATTTAAGAAAAAGAGCCTCCAAAGGGTATAACAAATGGATTGATGAAGAAAATGGTCATATTTTGGAGTTCACGAAATACAGGGGTAAAATCAGATTTTATAAAAGTTAAACAAAATTAGATTTTACAAATATTATTAAAACAAGTTTTCAAGTGTATTTTAATCTAATAAAAAGAGAATAAAATCAGGGACATTGTCGATCAAGTAGAAAATTGGATATCATACAGAAAAGACTGGATGATCTTCAAAACCAATGGATTCATAAAACTATGCGATATTTTCTTGATGACAGGTAACAAGAACTTACATTAAAAATTGGATAGATGATCTGGAGGAAATGATGGAGAAGGACCTGCTATAAATGTCAGAATGGCTGTGAGAGACCAACAAGACACAACAGTGATGAAAAGGCAGATGTGATTGTAGAATGTGGCCAGCAAGGCATCTCCAATAGAAAAATATTCATACTATTGCACGAGATTGATGAGATCTCACTTGGGAAGCCATATGCAATCTGAGTCACCCTTTCAAGAAAGATGGGGGCTGGAGAGATGCAGAGGGCCTAAAAGGGAATGAAAAATGTGTAGTAGAAGAAGAATAGTACTTGACAGGCTTCAAAAAAAGGGAGAGGGACAGATGATATTATATGCATATGAAAAAAGTATCAGAAGTGTGAACACTAGACAAATGTTTCAACTAGCCATAGATAAGTCTACTCTGAAAATCAGAAGTAGATTTCTAACCATCAAACATGGCAAAGTTTGCAACTGTCTTCAAAAAAGAGCAGTGAAATAATTGCAAAAATTGTCCAAGTGTGAGGTTGCACAGCACCTGAAAGTTTTTATGTTTTGCTAAGTAATTGTCAATTTCTTGTTTTCTGGCTGTATATATTTTACCATTTAAGAACAATGACCTAAAAACTACAATGACCTAAAAACTAAACTTTTCATGTTTTGAGACTCATTTTTCAGGCCTGCAGACAGTCATGTATGCATTAGACTCTACGATGCATTAGAGCTGCTTGTCTTATCTTTGATATTATGAATACAAACATTCAAGCTCCATTTGTTTACGGTGTCAGCATTGAATAGACGTACATGAATTACCAGGTGATTACTTTCTTTTAGGTATGACAGATCTATGGTGAGGTATTCCTGTTTTAGTATCTGTTTATTTTAAAACAATTTAATGCTGGGGGAGTAGATTCCTCAGAAGCAATAAACATCTGTTACTATTGTTAGACCGAGCATTTTCACTCCACAATGTTCTTGTCCCCTCTGGTAGCAGAAGGAAAAAAAGGGAACATCGCATAAGTGTCAGTGTGTGGGGACCTGGGTGGCGAGACGGCAATGTGTGCATACAGCGTTAGGTATGAGTTTCTTTTGCCAAATCTGACAACATTTTTTCGTGGTAGTTCACACATAAGTAACAAATCAGAATTTAAATGAGAGTCTGCTGTCAAAAAAATGGATTTCAAAATAGATATATTAGTCTTGCATCCATATGTTTCTAAAAAAACCCAACCCTCCCCAAGAAACAGTAGTGAATATTGCTACCTTTAAGCTGATGTTTTTCCTGAAGTTAGATTTCCACTCAGTTTAGACTACTTTCTTTCAGCATATAAGTTTGAAAAGATTGTACGTGGTTATATTTACCTCAGGTAATAGGTATTCCATAGAGCTGCTTATTGTCACAGTCGTCCACTTCTAAATTTATTTTCAAGTACTTTAGTAGCTTTAAACTACAGGTGACCTTCCCTCCTTCCCCTCACTACATCCAGAATGTCTCTTTTAGATATCTTTTTCCTGCTATTTCTGCTAAAATAGCTCAGCCATTTTCTGAAACTGAATTAAGGAAAAAATCTTATTACCCATGCTAATAAAATCATATAACCATTTAATCCAAATGATCTCATATCCGCTGTATAGTGGAGCAGAGGCTTGAGATCAGAGGAACTATCTTTTGCCTGGATTGATTTTTTTCCATCTTTCTGAAATTTGCCTATCAAGTCATTAGTCTTTGAAAAATCTCATTTTATGGACAGTTACTAGAAACATAAGAAGTTTGGTAGGCACAGTCTTTGAAAATGCCCTCGGCACTAAACCTTCTCCAGAAATACAGCTTCTGAGTGAACTGTTGCTGTTATCACTCCTTCCTGCTGCAACTAATTTTCCTGCAGAGACCTCACAGCCTGAATTCCTCTCTAGCTCTCTAAACAGCATCTGCAAATGGTACCTGTGGTACTAGAAGAGAAGGGTCCATTCCATCCCAACCAGAATGGCTGACCTTGGTTGTTCGTGCCATTATCAGTTCTTGACTACAGGACATGCTGAGACAGTAAAATATTGGGTGCGTAGGACACTGCACTAATACAGAAAACTGAAGGGTCCTCTTGAATATGGACTACACAGAATGCAAAAGAGACTTACAGAACTAATTTGTGGTATAACATTTAATTAAATTCAGGATTTCAAGTCCATGTAGTCAGAAGTACTTTTCTGACTTTATGAATACTGAGTTTAAGAAGGCTTTCCAAATGGGTGGCTGGCAAGATGAAACATTCAGGGTCTAATTTTACTAGTATTTAATTCCTTTTTTTTTTTTTTATTTCATTTTTCGTCTGCGAGATGTTTTGAGGGAAAGGATGGAGGAGAAAAAAGGAAATGTTCTGGCTTCTTTTTTTTTTCCCCACGGAAATTAATTTTCTGTGATTTTTTAAACATAGTGTTGAACACTATACAATAACTTGGAATTACTAGTAGAGAAATTGTGCCCTTTAAGGAAATGAAAGGCCTTTTACTCAGCACTATGTTCAGATATATAGTGAGGATAGGTAATTAAATAGTGAAGGAGTGCTCACTTACCAGCCAAAGAACATACAGCTCTTACCACCGCATACACATGAAAATACTCAGGCATTCATTTTGCCTTTAGTATGTTCTTCTTCACATTCCATAGTTATGATATCTTTATATGATGTTGTGTCATAACAAATGGGTAGATAATCTCACTTGTCTGCCCATTCCTCTTTCTTTTCTTCACTCAAATTATTAAACAGAAAATGATAAACAGAGCAATTTTAGTATTGCAGGAAATTGCTATTTTTTTGACTCCATCTTTCTTTTAGGGATATTTCTCAAGCTCCATTTTCTTTATACATGTGAAAAGAATGCAAATCATAAGTCCTTGTGAATCATATATTCTAAGCCACTTTTGTCATCTTTATTGTTCTCATCTGCTTGGTTTTCAATTTGTCTTTTGAAAATGCCATGTCTCAAACTGAATCCAATCAGTCCTGCTGTTGAACCTTGAGCATTGCAGAGCAGACCAGAAGGATTATTGTATGGGTTTGACACATGCTGTTACAGTTAATATAATGGAGTGTAGCATTTGTCCTTTTTCAGTATGAGCATCTTATATCTGTTTCTCAAGCAATTTATGGTTTAACATAGAAGAACCATGTCTGTCTTAGTAGGAAAGTTCCTTGGCCCACATTTCTCATAAATGCTTATGCTTCAATATTCACTATCATTGCAATTTTTTGGACTGTAAAAAATATATATTTTAAAAATACATACAAAATGCATTAGGCAACGGAAAACTAAGGCAAAATGCATTAGACAACGGAAAACTAAGGCAAAATGAATCTCTGTGGCAGAAAATATGCTGAGATTGTGTTACAGATTAAAACAAAGTTTTGAAAGATGGTAAATAAAATACGCTTTGAATGGCTTAATTCAGGTGTGATTTAAAGGTCCCCACTGGGAAGAGCTGTTTATCTGAAGTACCAGAAACGATTTGGAATTTAGAGGTGGTTTAAGTAGATGGAGAAAACTGAAGAGCAGAAGATCAGAGAAGAGATTCCAGAAAAAAGATGCAACTGGTTTAGGTCATGTAGTAGGCAAGCTGCAAGATAGTTAAATTCAGGTGAAAAGACACTCCATAGAAATAAGCTTAGCAAGTACTCTTGACTGAGAAGAGAGCTGTGCCCAGGAAAGCTATGGCCTCGCACTAGGGAAGGTTACTGGGTAAATTTGGGAATGTGAGAATATGGATGCTGAATCCCTCAGCATAATGGGGTAAATGCTTATCCATTCACTTGCATATGTACAGAATTAGTGAGTCTTAGTCCATCAGTCAGATACCTGATGAAGATCAGTCACAGTCATTTTTTATGGCAGATCGGCACCCCAAAAATATTTTTTTCATTGTTATTTAATGAATCTGCAGTAACTTGATTGTCATGGAGAATACAGATAGCCATGAGTGCCGGCATTTTAACCGTTCTGACATACTGCAGTAAAACACAATGCTGTGTTTGTTACTTCAGGAGAAATAAACACAGTAATGGTGACATTTGAAACAGAAAGACAGCAGACATTTAACGGTGGAGTGCAAAAATTTGCTACCAAGATGTCTTAGCTACAGATGTCACCTTCTGAGTGTTGAAACTGATTCTGAAATCATGATTGAAATAAATGGAATCTGCTACTCTAGACCACTTTTTCACTACCAAATGGACATGTAGCCACACTGTCCTGGGTTCAGCTAGGACAGAGTTAATTTTCACAAGAAGCTGTTTGGGCTGACCCAAACAGCCAATCAAATGGGAGATTTGATACCATGTGATGTCATGCTCAGTATTTAAGTGGGGAGCTGGCTAAAGGAGAGGCTTTTGCTACTCAGGAGCAAGCTGAGCATTGTGTGGTGAGAACACTGCATGTTGTATATGCTTTTATCAGTATTATTGCTTGTTGTTTTCTTCTCCCTTTGCCATTCTCTTAAACTGTTGTCATCCCAGCCCAAGAGTTTTTGCCTTTTTCCTTCTGATTCTTCTCCCCATCCCACCGGGGAGGGGGAAGGAGTGGGAGAGTAACTGCGTGGTTCTTTGTTGCAAATTGAGGCAAAACCACAGCACATACACTCTGCTGCAGATGTCAGTAATGTGATAGAGACACTGCAGTAGGAGGGGAAGGGCTAAATTAACTTATTTTTATATTAAATACTCTATGCCTGTTGTATGGTTGTTTCTTTTTTTAGGTCAGAACAAGCAGCCTTAGGAAACCCACATAAGAGACTACTATAACTTACATTGTCATGGTATCTAGCTAACCCAGCAGGTCTGACTCCTGCCGTGGTATACACTGTACATACAAGTACTGTCTTGGATTCGACCTATGTAAATAAATAAAAGTCCACGTGTTTTAATTTATTCTAAATCTTCCAGGCAGTGATCATTTCACCTTTACATTAAACCAAATATTTTGCCTTATTAATACGCAAGTTCTAAGGATGTGATAGTCTGTTTTCTGTTTTGCTTCCAGTGACCAGACTGACTAATTTTCACATCTTCCCAGAGGAAAAACAATAAAAGAGTAGACCTCTGCAAATTCCCATTGCCTTTCAGATCAGACCATGTACAATTTTGCTAGTTCCTCCACAGATTAGAGAAAAAAATAAATCTTTACTGAGATCTTCTGTATTCAAAATGGGAGGTCAAGAAGGTGTGCTAGGCAGGGGAAGGTAATAAGACAATCAAAGCTAACAGATCTTAAAAGTATCAGGAAATCAGAAATATGAGATAGCCAGTCATTGACTGTTATTAATGAAAATTGCCTAATATTTTAACAAGGTTAATCTCAAAGGAAGACATTATCTGGAATATAAGGTAATGAATGCATGGATGCACCCATACGTGGAGCTTTGGATAACGTTTCTAGATTTTGTTTGCTTTTACCTATCTAAACTACTTCTTCTGTCTGCAATATTTACTTGTAAATGCTGAAATTAATTATTCTCATAACTTAAAATAAAGAAAAAAGAATTCTTCTATCTCTGAAACAGCTTTTAGGCAACTGGAATTTGAGCCAGATTATCTTTACTTGTTTGAAAAACATCCTTGGCATCCTTTTACCACTTCAATGGTGTCTGAGATCCAGCTGTAAAATGCATTGAGCAGCCCCCGTTCCCCTTGTGTGCAAAATTCTTATACTTGTTTTTCAGAATAATGCAAAATAGCAATTCTAAAGTAGCTCCTCTGTGGGCACTCTAATTCCACACTAGGAATATTTTTGTATGGACTAAATGTGGTCATGCTGGGGGTTAGTGGAGAACAGCTATTACCCTTGAAGTTCACTCCCTAATTTATCTCATAGCTATTTTCATCTGCAAACAATCCTGTATCGTTCCTTATTCCTCATTTGTGCAAACTCCTTCTGCAAGAGGAGTCAAGAGGAGTTTACCTGAGTAAGAACAGGTTAAAATCTCAGAATGTAGGTGGTTTCTCTGAGAGTTACGGGCACTTAGAACCTTGCAGAATTGAGCCTATAGGCACTTATTTTTTTCTTCACATTCAGACAAGTTTACAGTTCCTGAAATGAGACTAAATACTGTATGAAAATGAATGCTCAGTATTTCTGGTGCTGTAATTCTGTTAGAGAAAGTGGCTGGCATATGAGGAAACCCAAATGTTACATTAACACATTAACTAGTCCTAGCACTATCAAACTTCCTTGGCTTTTCATTATAGGAGTAGTGAAGTCAGCTTTTTATGGCAGTTATCAGCATTATGGAATGAGGGATGAGACATTGACTAAATTCTCTGTCTGACCATTTTCTTGAGGTGAAATTTAGCATAATGATTTCAGCAAAGGAAAAGAGTTCTTGAGAGCACAATCTCCTCATAGCGGTGTATTCAGTTTGATTTTATTGGGGAGGAAAATGCATGTGGACTAGGAAAATGGGCAAGCACAGGGCATTTGAGAGCTATCTTTTGTTCTGTTGTACACTGATGTGTAACAACAGTGGAGTTTTGATCCTCAAGGTGGCCTTCACTGCAATGGTATGGACTGAAGTAAAAAGCACTGAAAATACCCCACGGTGAAAAAGCCCACCCATGGGGTTGGAACAGCTTTGTTTCTCTCCAGAATCTTTCTCTGAATCCTTTACCCTGGAGAAGACCAAAGCAGAGTGAAGGGACAACCTCCCCCCCCTTCCCTGACTCCCCGACTCTTTACTGTTCTCACAGAATCACAGAAGAGTAGGGGTTGGAAGGGACCTCTGTGGGTCATCTAGTCCAACCCCGCCTGCCAAAGCAGGGTCACCTACAGCAGGCTGCACAAGACCTTGTCCAGGATGGTCTTGAATATCTCCAGAGAAAGAGACTCCACAACCTCCCTGGGCAGCCTGTTCCAGTGCTCCGTCACCCTCAGAGGGAAGAAGTTCTTCCTCATGTTCGGATGGAACTTCCTGTGCTTCAGTTTGTGCCCATTGCCCCGCTCCTTACCTGGAAGACTGTTTTTTCTTAAAGCTTATTACTAATTTTGTGTTCTTTCATACAAATTGATTTAAAAGTTGACCTAAACCTTTTAAAGTTCTTCACAATGTGTAAGTTTTCTGGTGAAGCTTGTTTTCTTTTCCCACTGCTTTTGTGAAGGGTTCTTTTTTGTGCTAAAAGTAGAGCTCTAATCTGAGGAGTGACAATGTAAAAGTGACATCCTGAGATTGAACACATCTGCTTTTTGTGTACTCACAATCATCTATTGATTTAATTTGAAAATGAATGTTCACTGCTTTCTTGGTGATGTTGACTGTATTGTATCAGGTAGAAAAATATGAACTCAGCTGAGCTCCATAGATTATGTTTTTCATAAGATAGCCTGCTCTGATTGTGGTGATACATTCTCTGTAGGAATAGTTGTCTTATTATATGCCAGCATCTGCTTGTTAGGGACAGCCTGCGAAAGGTTGTTGACCAGAAAACAGTGGAATTAAACTACCCTAGTCAACTTTGCACTGGAGTATAATTGGTATATAAAGAAATTTTAAAGACTGTAGTCTTTAAACTCTCATGTGCCCAGAGGGACCGTGCTCCTGCTCAGATGTAAGGAGGCTTGGACATGTGGCACGTGTGAAAGGAAGACAGCAGTTGGAGGGGAATGGGGATGATGCGGGAACAGATGAGAGGTTAGCTTGTGGGAGCATTGGAAAGCTAGTTTGCAGTTTTCACTGTGGCTGTCTTTACCTTGGCAGTTTTGTGAGAGCTGACCTTTCATCCCCTTCACCCTCCTCAGCTCCTTGTCACAGAAAACCTGCATTAGTGCAGACCGCATGCTCGCTCCTGACTTTACCAATCCGATGTGTTAGACTAGTTCTGATTGTCACAGCACCATGGGATACACAGTATATTTTCTCTGTAGGTGGTCTCACCAAAATTACCTCTGAAGTGGTGTTTGAAGCTGTGGTAATGTTTTCTGAGAATGGGCTAGTATGGCATAGCCTGTGAGTTATGTTCAGATTAAACGGACTTGGGCAAGGGAAGCATGAAGCTGGTGATTCTTGAGGTTCATTAAGTCTGTCCAGGAGGAACTTAGTGCCCTTTAGGGTATCCAGAGATTAGAGTCAGGATGAGAAGGCTGAGGCAGAGTAAGTGGAACAGTCGCTCTGACATCTTGGGTTGCTTTCATACCATGTCCTGTGCAAAGTTGAGTACGTGGCAGCAGTCTTCAGTGAATAAGATCTGGCTGTAGGATTTAAGTAAAAAACATTTTTAACTGCACCATACAATACAAGAACATGTTATTGAAAGTATCAAACAGTGTCGTATTTTCACAAATGTTCTCAGCTTTAGATTTTGGAAGAAGAATGGATGCTCTGTGCTGCAAGCTTTTCCTTCTGTTTGTTTCTTCCATAAATCCGAAATGATAGTGGGGACTTTGTAGAGCCAAGCACCGCTGGTGAATGGAGGTTGGAAAAAAGAATGAAAAGCCACAGTAGTATGGAGGAAATTGTGTGGCTACAGCTATCTGTAGGAAAAATAAACGTCCTTTTTACCACTTCCCCACAAAAATGTTTTTGTATCTGGAAAAAATATGGAGCTAAGGCAGATAGAATACTGAAAGGAATTAACATCTATACACAAAAGACATTGCCTCATGTAAATACAGCATTTAACAAACCGTTTTACTTGAAAGGAAAAATCTGTCATTAGATGAATTTGAGAATTAAAACAAGTCCATAGAAGGGAATATAACAATATGGCTGAAAATGAAATTTAATTTACATTTCGTCCAGTACTCTGCACAGTCTAAAAAATATTGAAAGTAAAGTGTGGAAGCTAAAAGGAAAAAGAATATGTGAACTTACTGAAACAAAATTGTAAACAGTGTATGGCTGACCTCAGGACTGTCCCTGGTTGTGAAATATTTTATTTTCTAGGTTTTTGTATCTGTGCATTCTTACTCTCTTTTTTTTTCCTTTTTGTGACATATTTTGTTTGTCATCCACACATATCCTTGTCTTAAATGGTCTCTTTTATATTTTTCCAACTGAATTTCAAGAGTAGAAGTGCAGAGACACTTTCAAAATCATGAGGTGGGGCATGGAAGGTGTGTTATTTAAGCTTACCATATGAAAGACTTAATCAGAAGACAAAGATGCGCTTTTAAAATGTGTATTGCTGTGGCTGTTGCCACCTTCTGATTCAGCAGTGACATGAGAGTATGTCTCTCCAAGTGGAGCATTTTTTCCACTAACATAGGATTCTGAATGAGTTTTTGATGAAAGATTGAGCAGGAGTCATTAATATTGACTTGGAACAAAGGAAGAGCTTTACTAATGTCAACTCTCACTCCATTTTTCTCTTTATTCCAAACACCGTCCATCATTCTGAACACTCATTCCACTGGACTGCCCAGGGTAAATGCAAAACAAATTCTTCATGCTGATAAGTTTTGAACAAACATTTAGTTATTTAAAAAGACAAAGCTTTTTATTTATTTATTTGTTTATTAAACGAAACATTAAGACACCTAGTTGTCCTGAAAGGAGATGATGGGAAACTGATAAACCATGTGGAAAACCACAGGGCTATCTAATTAAAACTTGGATATACGCTCTTTTTGGTTCTTCAAACAAGTGATATAGAGGAAGAGATTTCTGCATCTTGATGAGTCTTAAATACTGGCAGACAATATTTGGCATAATTTGACACAAAACCTATATATTCTCTTTCATAATGAGCAAAGACGTGAAAATGTTTTGTCTTTTTCTGCTTAGATTTGAATTAAGACAAATAATGCATATTTCAGCATATAACAAGTGATAGAGGAACATTGTTCCATTCCAAATTATTTTTTCCTGTGAATGGAGAATATATGAATAGACTTTTTCCATACCAATGAGTACATTTACTGTTTTTGGCAGGGTAGAATCTGCAGTTCAGAATGCAATAAACTAAACCATACTATGGATAACACATCCTGTAAAAGAAGGAAACCTGGATTTTAGTTGTAAACTGAGGTTTACTTAATGATCTCATCTTCTATTTATACCTAATCTAAATTTAGCTAACTTTAGCCTTTCTTCCAAGCTCTCCTCAGCTCCAAGGAAAATGAAAACAAATCTATTTATTGACTCTGGAATACGTATATGGATTACATTGATAATCAATTCATATCAGCTATGTATCTCTCTTTATGACTTGGCTGAGAAGATCTCATGTTAAGGGCTTCTGAGAATAAGAGTTATATTGGTAATGATTTCAGCAGTTTCTTTTCTCAATGCCTTAGGCAAAATTACTAACTTGTGTTAAACAAGTTTCTGAACTCTCATGTTCTTCAGATTATTGTGATCTGAGTATGAGTTGTTTCAAAGCATGCGTGAAGTTAACCTGTTAATAATGAGAATAGTTTTTCATAGATAAGATTATTTTGTAATGAATTATTGAAATAAGTTATCTTCAATTCAGGATAGTCTGTAAAAGAGGTCAGGTAATGTTAAAGTTAGTATAGATATTGAAACGCAGAAAGCAACTAGGCTATTGTTTCTTCAAACTTAATAATGCAGATGCATAGCCAATTACGCTATTTTACATTGATTGGGAATAGTTAGTGAGTGCAGAGTGGCAGTAATATTTTCTACTATTTATGGATTCTGCCATTTTCATACATGAGAATTGTATATGACAGAGAATGCTGCATATATTTAGTCTTAAACATAATTCTGATTTGGCAGGACTGGACCGTTAAGGATGACTTGCATGGTCCTTATTGATGGAAAGATAGCAGCTGTCTATATGGGATGAAAACTTTTGTTGGGGGTTTTTTTTAGAACATAGAGTATATTTATTTTTAAACACTTCTTTATTTCTAGGTAAAATACATGGGATGAGTAGTGAATTAAAGCACATCACTAATCTGAGTTTCCAGCAGAATAAATTATTATTTGTAGTGGTCAGAAAGTCTGTGAGGAGTGTCCATATTCTTGCATTGCATGGAAGTCATTTTGCACCAGAAGAAACAAAGCACAACAGAAATTCTGTACTTTCAAATAAAAGCAAAGCTTTAAAGACTGATAAACTTGAGCAGAAAGTAGACGCAAACCGAATTTTATGTAACAATACTTGATTTTGATTAAATTGGACAAATTACAAATTCATCTAGATTTCTAAATATGGACAAAATTCTCTTATCTGCTTGCATAACTCGTATCTGTATGTCTATTAAGCCATAACTGGGATAAACATGACATTTTTCCAGTTAAAAAGGAGATGGAAGCATCTTTCAAAGAAAAATTTAAGTTTATGAAGTTAAATCTTAATATTTTGTTTCGCTCAAGATGAGACAGAGAATATATCATTCAGGGTCATTAAACCTGAGTGCAGACTTAAAATACTTAGTCATTTTCTCTGGTTTACTTATCTTTATTTTTTTTGTCTTATGTTTTTGTATTTAAGGATTGATTTTAAATTCTGTGAGATTCAGGAGTTCTGTCCTTGAAGTGACCCTATGCTTCTTAAAAGCTGAGTCCCGGAAAATGGCGTGTCACTTCTTTAGACTTGGTCTTGATGAAATGGTAATTATTTATTCTCCATTTTAAGACCGTTAACATTTTCATGTAGGGTGGTTTGTGTTGTCCATTTTGAAAGTGACTGACAACAATATAAAACTTTCATATGGCAAATGATCAGAGGGATGGAACACTTCCCCTATAAGGAAAGGCTGAGAGAGTTGGGGCTCTTCAGCCTGGAGAAGAGAAGGCTCCGGGGACACCTTGTTGCAGCCTTTCAGTACTTAAAGGGGGCTTATGAGAAAGCTGGAGAGGGACTTTTTACAAGGGC
>Ga0181612_135088_pt1 | contig 16968 bp, 8 predicted proteins | sample HoacroProtozoa21_FD_119630 | JGI IMG/M metagenome (GOLD analysis project Ga0181612, IMG submission 119630) | Hoatzin crop microbial communities from Cojedes, Venezuel. Combined Assembly of Gp0051906, Gp0051904, Gp0051908
ATTATTTTTAGTGCAGTTGAGTTGGAAACAGATATTGACTTGGCAAAAGGTTTCAACAACACAAAGTCTGATTTCACAAAACCACAGAATATAGCAGGTTGACAAACTTATACCAACATTACCCTTATGTGCTGAGAAAGCCAGAGGTAGAGCAAAGGAAGAAATACGAGAAAAGATATCACCTCCCTTGGATTCACCGGTGGTCTCTGAGATGGTGGTCGGGGTCCTCCAGTGCTGGGCACGCACATGGTGGTCTGAGCCTTCTGGTGGTGGGCACGCACCTGGTGGTCAGGACGTTCTGGTGGTGGGCACACACCGCAAGGGGGGGCAGCCTTCCTTTTATACCCTTCAGGTGCCCTTCTCATAACTTCCCGAAAGTTCTTGAAAATGAGTCAGTGGGCATGGTGCGGGGAATCTTGGTGGTCTCACATTCCTCCCCCAAAGGCAAGTGCTCAGCTTCCTTGTCTACGTGACACAGGTGTGTTTCGCAAGCTGAAACCCTGCCTCCGCAGAGTTTCACTCGGTCCTCCACGCTCCCTTATCAAGATGAGGGAGTTCCCAAAGCAAAATCCCTGATCTCAGAGTTTGCTTAATTCAAGAATCTTTATCAGTTTCTCAAGACAGATGTTTGAGACAATTACCCACTCCGGCCTGGGGAAGTTTGTGACAACTGCCCATCCCAGCCTGGAGCTGTATAGCCCCTGTTATGTATTAAAGGTCTCCCAGAGCATTCTCTTCTGCAGGCTGAACAACCCCAACTCTCTCAGCCTTTCGTCACTGGAGAGGTGTTCCATCCCTCTGATCATTTTTGTGGCCCTCCTCTGGACCCGCTCCAACAGGTCCATGTCTTGTATTGTGGGCTGCAGAGCTGGATGCAGTACTCCAGGTGGGTTCTCACAAAAGCAGACTAAATGGGGAGAATCACTTCCCTCAGCCGTCTAGCCATGCTTGGTTTTATACAGCCCAGGATATGTTTGGCTTCCTGGGATGCAAGTGCGTGTTGCCAGGTCATATCTAGCTTTTCATCTACCAGTATCTTTAAATCCTTCTCCACAGGGCTGCTCTCAACCCCTTCACCCTCCAGCCTGCTTGCCCCAATGTAGGTGCAGGACATTGCACTTGACCTTGTGGAACATCATAAGGTTCACACAGGACTTTTCCTCAAGCCTGTCAAAGTCCCTCTGGATAACATCCTTTCCCTTTAGTGAATCAACTGCACCACTCAGCTTGACACTGCTTGCAAATTTGCTGAGGGTGCACTCAATCGCACTGTATATGTCATTGATGAACATACTAAATAGTGTTGGTTCCCGTACAGACCCTTGAGGGACACCACCCATTACTGGTTTCCACTTGGACATTGAGCCATTGACTCTAACTCTTTGAACACGACCATCCAGTCAGTTCCTTATTCATCTAACAGTCCATGTGTCAAACCCATCTGTCTCCAATTTAGTGGTCAGAATGCTGTGAGAGACTGTATCAAAGGCCTTATAGAAGTGTAGATAGATAACATCTGTAGCTCTTTCCTTGTCCACTGATGCAGTTACTCCATTATAGAAGGCCACTAGATTAGGCATGATTTGCCCTTGGTGAAACCATGTTGGCTGTCTCTAATCACTGCTCTGTCTTCCATATGTTTAGTCAGTTCTTCCATGAGGGTCTGCTCCATGATTTTACCAGTCATGGAAGTGAGGCTGACTGATTGGGAGTTCTCTTTGTCCTCCTTTTTACTGTTTTGTCCCATTCTGTGATCACCTTGACCACTAACTGACAAAGTATCATATGTGTCATTACAATATTGCTTGTACAAGATGAAATGGAGAGAATTGTTAACAGCTGAATGGCAAACAATTTGTTCAGTGTTATCTGATGCTTTTATAGCCACTGAAGGGGATGTACTCACTGTGCAATTCCAAAACATTGCAAGGGACAATTTCTCCAACAAGAGGGAAACAATACTAGGCCCCCTCCTGGTGGAGACAGAGGAAGGGATCAGAGAGCTGAAAAGTTATTGTATGAATGATCATGACTTGTTCACATTTCATATCTAAGGAGAGAGAAAATGTGCGTATTTATTCTTCACTTGAACTTGCTCACACACTTGAACACATTTGCTGTTTAAAAGCATTGGTTTCACAAGACTGAGAATAGTTGCGAGAAAGAACAGGGACATAAAAGACTGCCGTAAATGTCTGTTTGACAGTGGTTTGCTACATACTTCAACCTCAGTCCTGAAATGGAGAAAAAAATGCTGTACTGGGTAGAAAATATTGTTCTTTTGACAGGAAGTTAAAGTAGTGGTAATGAGAACAAAACTAGACAACAAATGGTGATAAGAATAAAAAGAGATGGTTTTTAATGTGTATGCTAAAAATTATACTTATTCAGTATAAAATACAAAAGATAGAAACATTAGGGGGCTCAGCATAATTATAGTGTTTTCACATGTGTACCTGATACCTGAACCTATCCAGAAATAGCAAATTCGCATAACCTTCAGTTCATTTATGCATATGAATGTTCTCAGGGTAGGTGTTCTGCACCTCAATATATAGCTCAGGGCAGTAAGGAAGGTGCCAGCTTAGACGTAGCTGGGGCTAGTTTTCCTGAATATTGCACACATGTACCTGTAACAGCAGATGTGTTCAGAAACCTAGTTTTGTTTTGTGTTTTCATACATAATCCCTGGTTAAATGTGCTAGTTTAACAAAGAGGAAGCTAAGAGGGTGGCTTAGAGTCTGCAAGTATCTGCTTAGGGAAGAAATATTTGACAGCCAAATGTTCTGCAATTGTTCAAAAAAAATACTGGCTCCAGTGGATGGAAGGTGAAAAAAGATAAATGCGGAAACAGGGCATCCGCTCTTGTTCTTGTTCTTGTTTTGTTGGTTTGTTTGTTTTATTTAACAGCACAATTAACCACTGGAAGAGCTTTCTGAAGAGATACAGTGGGTGACTGAGTAGTAAAAACTTTCAAACAAAATTCAGTGCTTTTCAAAGTACATCTCGTACCAAGTGAGAATTAATTCAACTATGTGGTATGGTTTGTGTTATACAGGAAGTCAAAACAACAATTCTTGCTGAATTTATAATATCTAAATCTGTCCTACCCTACACATACAAGAGCAAACCCTTTCATTGTCAGCTTCGTATATTCTAGTTCTTCATTGTCTTAAGTTGTGTACTACAAAATAAAAACAGCAAATCCCACAAATTATCTGGAAATGGGATGGCTTGTTATTTGTCAGGAAATGTAAGCTGAGAACACAGCTTTACAGTATCTTTTGTTTCATTTTATGATGTCAAACACTAATGTAGCATTTTTTATTAAATACAAGGTATGATGCAGAAGAGTTTCTGGTTAATCTAAAATACATCACATGCATTATTCCATTTCTTTCATTTAGCCTGCTGTGTTTGATGCATGTCAATATACATTGTTATGTCCCTACTTTTGTTGCAATTTATTCTGAAAATATAATTTGAAAATTAAGAATATGTCAGTCTGCAGGGTTTCGTATTGAACTCCCATGCAGACAAATAAACATCCATCTCTGATACACCTCCTTTTGTTATCCTAGCCCATGCTAAAATTTGAACATCAGTGGGTAGCAGGTCATGAAATCAGATGAAACATGGAGTTGAACACTCTTTTATGAGTACTGCAGATGCAGAATATAATAGAGGTTGCTTTGCTCAGTGATTCTGTTCAGGTTAAATCCTGCTGTCCCAACCTTTTATCTTTGTAATCCATAGAATGCTCTTCCCTAAGCATTACAGACCATAGGCTTTCTTGGAGATATCTCATCTCTATATTTGCAGACACTCAGTAATGTAACTCACCATGGGCTGCATTCTGGCACCCCTTCCATAAGGAGTCATCTGTAAACAAAGCCCAGACTTCAAATTTTCCGGATGTCTGTTAATATATTTGCTGTATTTCTCCAAAGTACCCTGTGTCTAATGGACTCTTAGCATCTTGAATTCAGTTTGCAGACTTTGGAAATATCTATCTTTATAGGTTCTATCTCAATCAGATGTAGAAAGATTTTTTGTATCTGGCCTGTCCATACCCAGTAGGACCTGTTAGGTTGCTGTGACACACTTATTTTAAGGTCTATCACAGACAGAATGTCTGCTCTTGCAGAGCTAACTTACTTTTTATTACATTACATTTAAGTAGATTTTCTGTACACAGGAACTAAATACCTCCATGAATTCCCACTGAAGAATATCTTCCTTTATACAGGAAGAAAAGACGTGTCTATCCATTAGAAAGGACAGCTGCTTTACCATTTAAAACTCTTTGGAAGGTGGGGGACTGAGATTACTCTAAAACATGCGGTTTGTATTAAAAGCCAAATAAAGTATGATGCAGGAAGGAGCAAAACCATATCTTCTCACCTTTTCCACAATTGTTGCCCCTCAAGGTATAGAGCCCCGATCTTACAGGAGTCAGAGTGATATCTAGGGATAGGGAAAAAACAGAGTAGATTTTGGCCTTTTCCAATTTTTTTGCTTTATACAGCTGTCTTTTCAGCAATATTAAATGACACATCAAGGTCATTTTAAAGCGCAGACTAAGAACTTGGGATAGCACCTTAAAACGGCCAAAATGATAGTCAATTGCTATAGTGGAGCAGGTTTATGTGTGGCTAACTCTAATATCTTTGTGTAGTACACTTGAATTCAAAAAGCTGATTTGTGTTCTGTGACCATGCTGAGCCTGAGGCTCCCCCAGGAGTTACATTTCTAACACATGATGAAATTACAATGAACCTATGACGCATTGTCTAGGCAGGCTCGGTTCATGAAAACAATGCTTCAAATATTATCATCTCAGCAGCAGGTCACAAGAGGCCTATTATTATTTCTTAGGATTTTAATTTTAAGACAGCTAATGAAAAAATTTTCAGCAGAGATTTTTATTTTTTGTGCTGGGCTTCTTTCTTTTGGTGTGAAAAATAGGTTCTTCTCATTTGATTTGCTGAAATAATTAAAAAAAACCAAAAAACAAAAAAGAGAAAGAGTATGTTTTTTCATGGAGAACAACTTTGTCTTTTCTTCAGAAAACATTAATTTTTTTTTTCATGTTTCATGTTTCTCTAATTAGCCTCCTTTAAGATTATGAAGTTGTTCAACAGTGTATCTATGGTAACCAAAATACTTGAAGGAGCTGTATGTTTAAAGAAAGAAAAACGAACATGAACTGCCCATTTTCAAAAGTGTTCCTCTTAACAGATGTGAAATAAATCCTCGGAGAAATATACTTTCTGTTCCTTTTATTGCAGCTTGCTCTGCTTACCTTGCTACCTCATAGTTCTCTTTTCTTGTCTAATCTGACATCATTCCAGTCTCCCCTAAAAGCACTCAATCAGTTTGTGAAGCTGCAAGCAGATGTAATAAAAACTGTAATAAAGAGCATGGTAAAAACCTGTGGGGAAGTATGGGACAGGAGCCTTAAACAAAAGAAGGAACACACAATAAAAAAGAAATCAAATGAACAGAACAAAGGAGAAATGACACCAATCAGATGAGGCGAGGAAGTGGGAGGCTGCCTCTATTTCTGTCAGTAAAATAAGACTGAACTGCAGAAAGACGTACTCAGGAATTGGAGGCTATAATTCCAGTGCCTTGTCAGTACCAGTGAGCAAAACCACTGGAGAATAAATTAATGAGTATGGCACCTCCTTGTTCTGATCTCTTCCACCTTAAAAAACCTCAAGTTTTATCATACAAGAAGCTCTTTAACCTCAATTGACAGTGCTTCATGTGGAGCTGCAGCAGGGCTGAGCCCTTTGAAAATCTCCTTCTGTCTGCAGAGCCATCGAAGGAGCCCTCTTTTTTCCCACTCCATTCCGAGGCAGTGGTGTGGAAGGGAATTGCAGGAAAGTACAGTGAAATGGAGAGTGACTTTTTATTGTTGCTGATCTTGCCATGCCAAGACAAATGGGCAGCTGAAGAAAAAGAGATTTTTTTTGGCTGTGTTACTCTCAAACTGGTGCAAAATTTTACTGTGTTAAAATCTTGAGCAAAAAACACTCTTTCTAAAATTTATGTTGTTAACATTAATAGTTCACTATTCGAAAAATATCCTCTATGCATAATTGTTACTAGGTAATTATTCTGATTCAGAAGCAAAACATGCTTGCTCAACACCATATTCGAATAAATTCAGCACTGGACATTTTTATTTGACAGGCATTGCTAAACATGATTTTATGGCGGCATTATACCACAATGATGAGAAATGAACTCTCAAATACAGTAAAAAAGTAGAATATCCCAAGAGTTTTCTGGGGGTGGCAGAGAGGAATAGCTGGCCTGCCATGTACTTCACACGGGCAATGACAATAGCCAAAGGCAGAAAGAAATCTTGCAGAAATACTCCAACTAAAAAAAGTCTTCTAGAATAAGCATCCATATATGTGTCCCTTGACGGCTAGAATGAAATTCATCCAAGATGAGGTAGGTGAAAAGGAGGTTATATTATCAGTGCTGTGGGAAATAAACAGCTAGAGCAAATCTTTTTTAATAATATATTTTAATATTTCCTGGCACAAGGATAAAGCAGTACACAGAACACCAAAAGTTCTTATGCAACAGGACTTTCCTGATTCTCAGGTGAGGTTAAGAAATTTGAACGCCATGGGGAGTTACAGCTGTTTGGCTTGTTGCCTCTATCAAACTGTATCATGTGGCTATTAGAGGAACCGTTTTGCAAAGTCACCTGCAAGAGAGCTATGCATAAAACCCACTAGTGTCTACCAAGATCTAAGTTTGTACTCTACACTGTATTAAAAATGTTCCACTAAATGGCCACAAATCCACACTATGTAGGGCCCAATATATGAAATCAATACAATACTATGGAAGTCATAGTCGTTTAAATCAAGGTGTGTTGGTTCAGTATATATTCCACTTGTTTGCACAGCTGATTATAATAGGGTCTGTCTTGTTTGAGCCAAACCAATAAAATACATATACTAAGAAAGGTGTTAGACTGTAGCCTGGTATTCGTTGCACAGATCTTGCTCTTATAGCAGTTCTTAAACAAGATTATTCAGGCACAATGCTTCTCAGAGTACCTTTACTCCATTTCCTCCACAGTCAGCTTTTGTTCATGGCAGCCCTTCCAAATAGCTCCCGTAATATGGAGAAATGACTGAAAATCTTTTTCAGGCAAAAAAAAAAGGTCCATCATGGAAATTTTCTTCCTTTACAACATACAATTAGTTTTTGAAGAGTACAAAATATTGGCATATTTGATCACTTGGTATAAGTCAGCTACTTTGAGTGAAGCACATAAAGTTATAGACTGTTCTTTTGGATTTCTTTAATACCCTTAAAATTGGGTTGCAGTCAAAGTGTTGTCCCTACAGTTTAGTGTTGTCTGTAAAATGGATAACTCTGTCCCCTTATCACCTTCTTTCAAGATAAATACAGATTTAAAACAAACATTTTGAATGGAGATTAAAGATAATGAAGAAAGAGTAGCATAGTTACGTTATTATCCAATACCAATAACAAATACCATAGACCTTCCTCTTTAATTTACTGTGATTTTATATCAGAATAACTTAATTGAAGGACAAGTGAGATGTCTGGAGAGTGCTGTTTTTAAGTGTAAAAGTTTTACATTAGTAAAACTAATGGCAGAAATGCTGCAGAGGTTCAGCTAGCATAAGGTGCTGCTAAAGTCCCAGAAGGGTTCAGGATCAGACATTTGTGATTAAAATGGTTATTCAAGTTCATCCTGATGCATAAAAATCAGTGAGAAGCCAAGAAAGATACTTTTAAAGGCAGATGCCACTGCAAGCTTCAGGGCTGAGAAGGTCCTGCCCACACACACATTGCAAAATGCTACAGGCTGCCTCTCGGGAGATGAATAACTAAAATAGAAAACTTTTCTAAGTTCACCATATCAAGAGACAAAATTGTTAAATAACTGTATTTTATGTCAGTTCTTCAGAAGAAAAGGGCTGGTAATGCAGCTCATTCTTGAGACTAATCAGCTGTTGATGCCAGAGTAATTAATACATCTTCACATACAGTAAATGACAGTATACAATTAGCAGTTTTATACTGAAGCAAATAAAACACTTAATATGGAAATTCCATTATTTTACTGTCTATAATTAGTGGCCATTGCGGTCACTATTAAATAAACAATCGGCATTTACCAACAATTACTTTACAACAGTATCTGTGATACCACAGTTTTTTCCTATTCTAAGGACTGACAAACATTATAGTATTCCAAATATCATGATTCAGTAAATGTTTCCAATGGCTGACTTTTTGATAGCAATCACTATAATTGTCTCTTCCTAAAAATGCAAATAGCTATTAGAATCAACAATTGAAACCATGTAACAAATTTGGGGTAGCAAAAAGAATTCATTTAATCTTTTCCACCTGTAATGCAGAGTCAAATAAGCTGCTAATCACAGCCCTTTGGAGGCAATCCTTTCTGAAAGGTCTCTGCTGAATCTGTGCGGCTGACTGACTTTGAGCTTGAACTACACTTAGGAGTTATTCACCACAAGCTGCCAAAGACTTTTTTTTTTTTTCTGGCTTGTGCTTTGCTCCCCAAGCTCAAAAAAAATCACTTCTATCAACCCTGACCAAGGTCTAGAAATAGATACTCAAGTCAGTCTTTCAGAAGTCTTATTCCATATAATTGTTTTCTTCAAATAATCTTCCTCTTTTCACTCTTCCTTGTGCATCTGAGTGACAGAGAATGTAGAGACCAGCCATTAGCTGATGACTCTCAGAAAAAGTAAAAATTGCTTGAAAGGACTCAAAATAAGGTTGAAATGAAAGAGAACTTGAGATCTCTGTGAAATGCAGTTTATGAATCAGCTAGTTACACTTTGAAAGCCATTAATCACGTCTAAAGGGTTTTTATAGTCTCAGTAGTCCATCTCTTAGAGAAGTGTTTCTCAATCTCTTTAAATTCAAGGGCCACTTAACTTTTCTGCAAAAAATCTGAGCATTGCTTTTTAGTGTTGCTACAGTCCAATATATTCATTTGCAACAAGTTAAACCCTGATCATTTATTATTTTTATTTTTATCATTTGCTTTCCCTGATTGCTAGACTGTTTTGATTGCTAGCTTATAGTTTGTAAATTTTTTTTTAAATCTTTGGCGATTGTTTTGTAGGTCACATTTTACTAACATACACATCACAAAAGGATCTAAAGAATATGGCCAAATCCCAATTAAGACAGAAATTCATTTTGTTTAAGTCTATTTTTGAATTTCAGCCAAAAATCTAAAATAGTCTACATGCAATAATCAACATTTTCTATAGAAAATATTTTTTGGTTGGGTTTCTGAAAGGACAAAAAATAAGCCCATTTTACAAGTTCCACAGTATACTTGAGAAACCAAGAAGCTAATGTTTTTCTTTTTATTTTTTCTTTTTATTCTTTTTCTCTTTTTTCTTTTTTTTCTTTTTCTTTTTCTTATTCTTTTTTTTCTCTTTCTCTTTCTCCTTCTTTTTATCTTTTTATTTTTCTTTTTTTTTTGTTACAGTAGATTGTCCATAAATAATTTTATAAAATTTAATTTCTGAGAATTTATCCAAGCCAGAGTTTGAGGTAGCTTCTGGTATTCAAAATTCCTTGTCTAAATCAACTCTATTGCCTGTACGCACCACTATATCTTGTTGTCAAATTATGCATGAGGAGGTATTCAATCATATAATAACTGCTGGTACCATCAAGCTTTCTAACCACAAGAAGCCAAAAGGCTAGGAGAATTGTGAAAGGGAGACAACAATTCATTGCATTGTTCGAGAATAATAGTTCAAAAGAAGACTGATGACTATTGGCAAAAGTTGTGATTCTTATCTTTCTATAATTGCTTTCTATATACCTTTTTATAAATATTGTGTCTAGCAATGTCTCAAATATCTTACTCTAGACTCTTGTGGTGGGCTGACCTTGGCTTGCCACCTGGTGCCCACCAAGCTGCTCTATCACTCCCCTTTCTCAACAGGACAGGGGGAGAAAATGTGACAAAAAGCTCATGGGTCGAGATAAGCACAGAGAGACATCACGCACCAATTACTGTCACGAGCAAAACAGACTTGACTTGGGGAAATTAATTTAATTTATTGCAAATTAATAAGGGAATAGGATAATGAGAAAACTAAAACCACCCTACCTCCACCCTTTCCTCCTTCCCAGGCTGAACTTCACTCCCAATTCTTCTACTTCCTGCCCTTGAGACGTGCAGGGGGATGGGGGTTATGACCAGTTCATAACTCTTCCTCTCTGCTGCTCCTTCCTCCTCACACTCTTCCCCTGCTCCAGCATATGGTCCCTCCCACTTGATACAGTCCTTCGTGATCTTCTTCAATGTGGGTCCTTCCCACAGCCTGCAGTTCTTCACAAACAGTGTTTGAGACACATGTTCCCTCATTGTGTGGGACCCTAGAAGCTGGTCTGGGCCAAAACGCTAGCAAGGTGTATGCCAACACTTGAACAGTAAAGGTAATGCTCAAGCCAATGTCCTCGTAACCACATAACCACAAATCCTGTGACAGACCTTGGGAATGAAGAAGGTTCCTAAGGTCTCTACACCCATGTTTACCTGTGAGCAGGTAGTGGTGACTGTGTTCTCCACATCTATCGCATGGTCCTGTTGCCAGTGAAGTTCAATTTCACAGGTGATGATCTACAGACTGACAATTTCATCTCAAAAATAGTTACTGGACTGTGTCCAGCTCACCCAAAACCCTGACCCTTGACTGAGAGTCTCAACAATCTCTTTGTGCAACAAATCCATGAAATAGAGGAAATGATCAGTTTGGTTCTAAACAATAATAAAAATACAAAATATAGAAAATAACAGAAGGATTTCAGGAAATCTCTGTAGTTTCAGAGAACTATGTCAAACAACGTATTGAACTATTCCAATCACATTTCCCCAGAATCAGAAGGCATGATTGTCGAGTGTCCCGTTTCACAAGTCACACAGGAAAATAAACTGCAGTGTGAAATGATCTGTGCAAAGCAATTGTTTTGCACTTAATCCCTAGAAATCACGTGGGAGCTCAGAATAATGATTACGAAGCCCTCTGGCATATGGCCACAATCCATGAAAATATAAGATAACTCTGGAGAAGGAGTGTCTTTCCCTCATTATCCAACTTCAGAGTTGTTAAAAACCTTTTGAAATCCCCTTCCCAGAGTACAAACCATTTGCAGAAGGGACCTTCCAGACACAGAAATTCATTTTGCAGACCTTGAAAAGAAATGACACCCCTATGTGTGTGATGTCTGTGTTTCATATTTATATCTGCAAAGCAAAAGAAATGCTTCTGGCAGGGTTTCCTGACAAACAACAGATACATTACTGGATAGTTGAGATCCAAGTACAGGTTTTGGTGGGTAATTGAAAGACTGATTGTCTTAGAGAATAAGTAATTTTTACTACCTTCGGATGGCTCAGTGCAACTCACTTTACAACCTGTGTATCCCTAATTGTGGAACATTTCATCTTGATGTGTATTTGTCAAATATTTTAAAATGAGGTTGATGTGGGATTTTTCTCCTCAGTGTCTTGAAGCAGAAAGCCAGACTTAAAAAAAGTTTAGAACAGAGTAATATGTGTTCAAGCTACATACAGTGAAAGCTAATGAAGAATTAAATCTTCTGGGAGTGATCCCTGTCTTATTAAATCAGTGCGTGTTTTTATGTATTGAATTAATTAAACAGACAAGTCAAAAAGGTGAAAGTTTGTTTTAAATATATAATGGGAGCAAAGTTATTTATAATAAGAACAAGAGGGAAGTACAGTTGATAAAAAACCCCATAGTTTTCTTCTTAGTTCTTTGATCCACTGATTGCCTTACAGAGAGATCTGATGTGTTTTTTGATTAACATTTCATGAAAGCACATACTTTTGTTGAGTATGATGAAAATTTCACCCCACAAAAACAAATTTTTGCTGGATGTCAAAAATAGGCACTTACAACTAGATATGAATTTTTAAATGTTGTAAAGGTCTATCAACCAATAAATTGAAAATTTTAATTCGATGCTCACATAAAAGTGAGACCTGAGACAATCTCTAAAATTCACTGTAATTTACTAACAGAAAAACGTGTGTCTTAAGGTAAAACAGAGTAAAGACTAAAACTATTCAATTGGCACACAGTGGATGGCAATATTAATACCAAAGTTGCTTTTGGAGCCACAAAATATTTCTCAATGAAATCAGAATTTTTGGTGATGCACAGTCGCATTTGTGGCCTCAGTGAATTTAACAAACTAATGCCAGTGATTCCAGTAGAGCTGCTAGTTTCACTTACAGGAAAGACTATAGTGTACTTTTCTTTAAGAATTATGGCCCATATTTGCATTATATCAAAGGTGTCAGTTGACACTGTGGTAGTGAACTTTCTTTTCTAAAAACAAGTTTTCTTGATCTTTTAATTTTGCTTAGTCTCGTTATGGAAAGGTAAGCCTTACTCTCAAAAATGTAGTTCATTAGCGCACTTGGATTTGCTTTCTGCTGAGTCTGCCACCAAGGATGAGCACCATTATCAGTAAGTTGCAGGCTATGGACATCTCCCTTAATCACTGCCCTAATGAGTGTTTGTGATTTGTTTTTAACTTGGTCTGGTAAAAGTACAGCTCTCCCGAAAGCAAACAATGGTGCCCTGCCACAGAAGGGTCTTTAGCAGAGACCCAGCCCTGGCAGGCAGGATTCCCAGCCTACATTGTAACCAAAGAAAGGGAGCTACAGTTTCCTGCTTTCTGATCCAAGGGCTTAATGGGAATTACACAGATTCTCACCTTTTGAATCCTGTTCTACTAGTGTGGCAGTGTTCAGTACACTGCTGTGTAGGACTGCTTGCCAACTAGCATGGGTACAAAACTTCTCCCCACAGGAAAGCAGCAGACCTGGCATCAGCTCCCAGCAGGGCGCTGTATCTTCCAGGAAGAAAAAGTTACTGCTGGTAACACTATGCTCTGGAAGAACAAGGAATCGTTAACTCAATGAATATTTCAATCTTTGGCAATGATTTTTGACATGTCATAATGTAAACAATTTAAATGTTTAAATATTAAAATACAGATTCATAACATTTTTTGACCCTTCATTCCAAGATATCTGCAGATTATTTCAGACTGTTTCCACAATGACTTTCATTAAAAGCAAATAAAATAATGCTAAGCTTTGGAGAGTCACATTACTGCCATTTTCACACTCAGACACCTTTATTTGTTTTGTTTACATAGGTAGAACTCTGCCTAAGTGTTTATTTTGTGGGAAGGCATTACAGCCATTCACCAGAGCACCTTCCTGCATGTCATGACTGAGTTGTCTGCGGACTCCAGAGTTAGTAAATATCAGTTTATCAAATCCAACTTGCAGGCTAGGTGTGTGGAGCACAGACACTAAATCACAAAGAATTGCTGGCCTGCTTGGCGCAGTAAAGGCTGTAAAGATTGTCTTTCTTGAGAGGCCCGGAGCTGAACTGTAGCTGTCTGGAGGTGGGTAATGTCAAAAACATAGGTGTCTCCTCAAGGACTTGGATGCAACTGAAAGAATCTTTTCAAGATTTGAAATTTGGACACGTTATTCGTGTGGCAGTTAGATGATTCAATCCTACTTGTGCACAAAATTTGAGATGGTGCTTTCTATTACATACTAGCAATTCCTTTCTTGTGGCAAAACAGACTTCAATGGAAAACTTCACGTAGGAATAATATATTCTAGTGGAGCATGACCTGAGTGGGACAATTTGGCTGTGATTCTCTGATCTCTTTCTCTCTATATGAAAAGCAATCTAACTGAATAAAAGTTGATTTAAGTGTATCTTTTATACATGACAAATATATCAGATTAATTGGTTTCACATTAAATATGAACTATCTGGACAGTCCTGCTTATTCATTCAAGTTGCCATTGTTAAAGACTGAGTTTATTATATACTTACTGGGTTACTTGTGTAGATTTTTTTCTGTGGCGTATTGTCTATATCGATGGAAAACCAGAAAACATTCAGTTAGCATTGAAATTTGTACTGGTAACTTGCTTTGAAGGCAGGACATATTTCACAATAGTTCTATTTTACTTCAGAGATAAAACATCTCTACTGTGGAATATCTGTATGTAGATGGAGGATTTGAGCAGAATTTTAAATCAAGAACATTATTTTGTCTAATTCAGCATATGCTGAAGTAAGGCTTCTACATTTTGGTCTACATAAGGCCAAGTTGGGAATGGTGTTATAATCTGATGTCCTTATAAAAGTTACATCAATTTCTTTATTTCCTAGGGCTATAAAGTCAAATTGTATCTATAAGCACACACACAAAACTTCCTTTCATATAAATGATGGCTTATGCTATTAATATTTCATAATCACTACATAAGGTTACAAGTAAAAACGTTAAAATAACGCTCTAAAAGAAGCGGTAGGTAGACCTATAAGTAAAGACGATGTAAAGGATAATATGTAAGCATATATGAGCAAAAAAAGTTTGCCGTTCTGAGGTCACCAAGATTTCTGTCAGGCAAAGAGATTTGAAAGGCACATTTCAAGGTGATTCACCTGGGAATCAGTCATTGCCATGGTACAGACCACGTAATAGACATTGTTCACTGATGGAAGTTTACCTCTCTGAAATTTTCCTGGCCTCTTTCCAGGTTAAAATACACTCTATTAGCTATCAAACACTGTAAGAATAGTCATATGAAACATAGATGTCAAGCAAAGCCTATCAATAATGGCTTTTTCCAGCTAAGCATACAATGTTCATTTGGGGTGGGGGCTTCAATCATAACCTGAACAATACCGTTAAACTCAATCAGGACACTTTTACTGATTTGAAAGGACTTCGGAGATCTTCAGAAGTGCTTTACCATTTTCATGTTCAGTTCCTGGAATTCTTTCTCATTGTGTGTGCATTTGTGTTGGGATAATGCCATTTTTCATCTTTATCTATCTGCCAAAGCACAATTAGAAGACCAATCACCAATCTGTTTGTCAGGAGATGTCACCTGTTTCTTGCCTTAATTGTTCCCTTGCTTCTCCTGTCCTGTATTTTTGTTTCAATCAGCTCATGTCTAGTTTATTAGAATCTCATTGTTATTGGCAGTAAAATGCAGCACACAGTAGGAACAAAACCCGCAATGAATTTCACTCAGTCTTCACTTTATTTTCATCTTCAAAATTTCAATGACAGGAGTAACTAAAAATCTTAGAAAGGAATATTGCCGTTGAAACAAATTTAGTATCACCTCCTTCAGCATTAAAATCTCTCTAGAAAATGTCTTTTTCAGTAGTGATCAACTGAGAGAGACCTATACCTAATGTGATGGGTTTAGTTTGTGCAAAGAATGTTATTGATGCTTTAAATAGAAACAGAAAGTTGTTGTTGTGTTTCATACTAGGAAACCTACAGACAACATAATTTTAAACAATATAGTCCAACTCTTTAGTAAGTCTGTAGACTACACAACTTATTCAGGAAAAAAAAAAAGTAGATTGATTAGCCTAAATTTCTAATTATTTATACTGTTTTGCATTCTGAATCTAAACATTACGACCAACTGTTTGGTTAGTTATGTTAATATGTTAGAGGACTGGCTATACAAAGAGACAGGCTAGCCCTTGTCAGAAATGAACGTGACAGCATTCAACTCCTTGGGAATTTGACCTCGTGACTATACAGATGATTTCCAATTCTCAGTTTCTCCCACACCTCAGTATAAATTCTTTCTTAAAAACAGAGGCTATTATAGAGAGAAAAGATGATACCTTGGTTTCCACTATGATCAATTAATTTTGCCACTGATTTCAATGGGACTGAAAGAATACTTTCTCAGTGATTGCCAGGTTGGAATGCTCTTTCCTCCTGTTCCAACCCAGGAACTGGATTAATCTGGTAAAACTTTCACTCCTCTGAAGAGAACTGGAGATTTGCAGCTCGTTTCAGTACGGACAGAATTTTGGTAACTTGATTTCCCTCAAAGCTGGACGTTACTGTGTGTGATTCATAAAAACACTGGTTTGGGGAAGTTGTCTTTTTGTTTTAAATTGAAACCTAAAACCAGATGTGTCTGAAAGTTCTCCTGAAGTTGAACTGAGATGACTGAAAAAGAAAAACTGGATGACTTCTAGCAATCCCACACACTAATAGGATACAGGATACTTGACCTCTGTTTGAATTTCTCTGCTGGCATATTGAATTCGTAATCACTCTTCCCTGGACTAGGAAACGGAGCTTCCTTCTTCCAAGTGTTACAGGCTGATGATATCAACAGATGCAGAAGAAATGCCAAGGCTGTAAGAAATCAAAGGGGCTTTAGCATGTTAAGATCCAGCTTTAGAAGGGCACTTAAACTGGGAGTAAATCCTGGATATATGTTGAGTGTCTAAATCGTAAATATTCTTACTTTAAAAAGGATTATGTATATGACATTACCATACAGGAATTTTTAGCTTCCTCAGAAGAAAATCTAACTTTCTCATATAAACAAAAACATTAAGGCAGTTGTGGTGAGTAGTTTCTAAGTAATATCATGCATTTTGTTTTAGTTTTTAAATGCTTTAAAGTCTTCTGAAACTTAAGCTCATTACAGAAGTCTTTTTCATTTTCTTAATGGTTCTACATTTAGATTTAATTAGTAGAAGAAGCTTTTAGCTTTATCCAAAAGTTATCTGATATTTTTATAGTGTATCTGGAAAACTACAGCTGTTTCTACTGTTACTTTTTAAATTACACTTTTTTGGCATCTAATGTATTAATCCTGTATTTGCTATCCAAGAGCTATAGTTTCTAGAGAATTAAAACCTGAAAATCAATAAATCTGTTTAAGAACTTTAAGTTTCTGGAATTCTCATCAAGGCTACTTCCTGTACAATAAATAGTAAAAAATAAGTAATACTAAGTTGAAATATGAGACAAAAAAAAATTATTTGAACTAAAAAATGTTAC
>Ga0181612_174234_pt1 | contig 16968 bp, 12 predicted proteins | sample HoacroProtozoa21_FD_119630 | JGI IMG/M metagenome (GOLD analysis project Ga0181612, IMG submission 119630) | Hoatzin crop microbial communities from Cojedes, Venezuel. Combined Assembly of Gp0051906, Gp0051904, Gp0051908
CAGGGGGGTTGGACTAGATGACCCACAGAGGTCCCTTCCAACCCCTACCATTCTGTGATTCTGTATTCTGTCATTGGGATTTGGATAACTGAGCAACCATCTGTCCCAGGCTGTTAAAAAACACACGCCAAGGGGCATGCACCACATCTTTTATCTGGATGTTACTCCAAGTGCTCATAGGGAAGAATTTATTCTGCTCCGGGATTTTTATTGCCATTGATAGTATCATTTCTGTAGCCAGGAGGTGGCAGGAGATACAGGATATTGACAGGGAATAATTGGAATATGAGGAAACACGGGAAAATATGACATGAGCTGCAGGTGGGTAATGAGAATGAGATAAGCCAAAATCTTTGGCAGGAAACTCTGGCAGAATTATTTATTTATATTATTCCTAATCTTAAATAACTTCCAAATGACAGCCACTGTAGTAGAAACTATCCTTCCCTCATGTGACATGCTCCTAGACTCTAAATGCATCAGAAAGTAAGATTTAGTAAGTAATTTTCTAGGTCTAACTGGAGGATTCAGACACTCCTTTCTGACACTAAACATTAAGCTCCTCTGCTGTATTAGCTAGGACATCAACAGAAATGTCAAGCCTTGCTCAGGGTTTTATGTAAAATGAAATATAGGGTGGAAGTGGTTGGGACTATTATCAGAAGAAATCCCAGAGACCTGCTCAGTCCCACTAGAAATACATAAAATTGGGTAGCCCTGAGGGTATACATAACCTTAAGTGACCTATAATCCGTGATGCTTCACACTGACATTATCTTACACTGATGCAAATCCATAAACATGGATTTGTGGTGTAAATTTATCGGTGACATTACTGCTGATTTATTGATGCTTTGTGAAAAGAGGAAGGTCCCCAGCTAGAATTAAATGTCCTCTAGGAGCTCCTCCTTATGGCTTCTGCTGCAGGGCAAGCAGGGGGAGAGTTCACACCATCTGTATCAACCTCAGAGGTTAGCAAAATTTGGGGGAATATATTGTCACTTTTTTGTGCAAGTGCTTGTTCTTCTGGGTTTAGGACAGTAAACACATGATCAGAGGGATGGAACACCTTTCCTATCAGCAAAGGCTGAGAGAGTTGGGTCTGTTCAGCCTGGAGAAGAGAAGGCTCCGGGGGAGACCTTACAGCAGGCTTTCAGTACCTGAAGGGGGCCTGCAAGAAAGCTGGAGAGGGAATTTTGCAGGACAGGACAAGGGGTAAGGGCTTTAAACTGGTAGAGGGTAGGCTTATATTCGATACAAGAAAGAAATTCTTGGCACACTGGCACAGGTTGCCCAGAGAAGCTGTGGCTGCACCCTCCCTGGCAGTGTTGAAGGTCAGGTTGGATGGGGCTTTGAGCAACCTGGTCTAGTGAAAGAAGTGCAAAAATGACAGTTTGAGGAAGACGTCCGTCTCAGAGACATCACAATCTAAGTAATTATGACTAAAAATTAGTTTTCTTACTCCATATAAACTGTTCAATTGCATATATTTGTATATAAGAACGTGCAGACATTATGCTTGTTTCTTAAAATCACCCTTACTTAAAGTCCTAAATCCCTTGATAGCCCGGTGTCTATGCAGCTTTACTCCTTTTCAGTTCCTCCAGATGAGAAAAGAAATAGGATTTTGCTAGGCTGATATATGCCAGTTCTCAATCACCTGAACGCAGTCAGTTGTCTCCCTTTTCACAGGAGATAAGTGAAGGACTTCGGACTTGTCTTATATATACTCAATCACAGCTCTATTCGATTCAGTGTTCTACACACCACAACCCTCACTCTTTCTGTCCCCAGACTGCAAAGCATTTCCTTCCTAAGGAGAAGCCAGTGTTGCTTCTGTATGGGTGGACATAACAGAAAGATTTTGCAGAGAGTTTATAGCTTACACTTTAGATAAGCTTTCCCAGAGGATTTCTTCTCTTTTCATATTCTTCAGACTGCCTTTTTCTGCAGTAAACACCTGCTCAGTTTAACAATTTCCCATTGTTCTGATTTTAGGTGATTTCAAAGCACAGGTGTTTTGGTAAGCTTGTGTACTCAATGCACATAGCTACCACCTATGTTTAAAAATTTACAGCTGTCATGGGAAGTCCACCTCTCAATCAATGTTTGTCAATGTAATGTGACAGAACAACTCTGCAGACATTTCTCCATCTAATTATTGATCAGTAGTACATTATTCTCTGCTCAGTTCTTTTGTAAAAGGAAAAATAAGCATTATATGGTGTGACTTTCCTTGGGAACTTTAATACTATTGTTAATGGCATATTATTAAAGTAGGTTAGTGGATTTTTCTTTTTTCATACAAGTCTTGATTTTGAATACAGATTTCCATAATGGTGTTTTCTGAAACCACATAGAGAGAGGCAGGCAATAAACAAGAGTAACGCTTCGGCTACCATTTTCTATCCTATTGTTGTGACAAAACTGTGAGGTTCCATACACTTTTTGGGTTAAGCTTACAGCAGCTTTCCTGCCACTGACGTTGTCCAAATACTGGGATGATTTTATTCTCACATTTAACTATACAGTTTTGGTGTCTGCAGTGGAGCTGCACAACTTTATATGGAGGATAGAAGATAGGTCTTTGGTCCAAATAAGGATTTGCATTTGAAAATATAGACACATTGAACAACTGTTAACAGGAGAAAAATAAAGAGATTTTTTAAAAAAAAAAACAAACTCAAACATATAAATCGTTGTATCTGCACAGAGATTTTCCTTGTACTCCCTTCCTCCTCAAGCCCGCAGTCGCTGCAGGATAAAGACCTTCCAGAGTAGTCTCTAATTGTTTCTGTATTGAGCACACATAGGGAAGCAATATGATGCCCGTAATAACCATAACAAAGGCTTGCATTTGATTCTGCAGAGTGTATCCAGGATGCCAAGCCACTGAGGGTTTTGTTTCCTTAAGTCTTCCCCCACTCCAAGGGCCTTTGGATGAGATTTGCAGCACTTTCTTGGCCTTTCATTTTAATAACTATCAATAAAAACTATTATGAAGAAAGCTTACTTTAGGATTTTTTTTTTTCTGTTTAGTACTCCATATTTTATATAGGTTCATCTTTTCATGAAGATTTTTGGATCTTTATGGATGGAGAAGCTCTTGGCTTGTTCCACGGGGGACTGGATCCATTTGCTTATTTTGCTGTTTGGAGAGGAATCTCATATAATCCCTTTTTAATATTCCAGGAAAGATTTTGACAGTCTATCAAGGTATTCTCATCAGCCAAAAGGTCTCCTTTTTTTCTCCTTTTGAATGAACATAACAAATGACAGGTAGAGGCAAACTTTGAAGATAGAAGTCACTGCAATCCTTTATAGTTAGCAATACTTCTCCCTTCACACGGTCATTCAGGAAGTTCAAAGAAACCCATGGCACAAAAAATGTTGACATCTAGGGGGTGTGAATCGCTCCTGGCTTCTGCACTGATCATCTGTCAGGCTTAGAAGATGTTTGCAGCTGTGACTTTCAAGACACTAATTAGCTGCAACCTTATCTTTACCAAAGACTCCCAGCTTACCCACCAGAAAGGTGGAGGGGCTGGGCAGGGACCATGAAGCAGAGGATCTGGTGAGGCAAGGAAAACCCACCATGAGACTGGTGGCTTTTAAATATTGCTACTGGTTTGGGGGAAATAGTACATAACAAATCCTTTTTAGTAAATTCCACTGTTTTCTCCAACAAGCTATTGCTATAACTTTCTCACAGGTTAAGAGCATTGAAAAAAGTTCTTAAAACTTTGTATCTGCTAATGAACGACATAATGCATGTGTCTGAAGCTTGAAGAGTTGTTCCAGGTAGTCTCAACAGGATATATTTCTTAGTGCCTGGTTTGTAATAAACATTAGTTATTGACACAAAATACACTCATTATGGAAAGAGCTGCATAAATTGTCCCTTACAAAAACAAGGAACCTTTTCTAAGATATTTGAATGAATGGTTCAGATGAGGACTCTGTAAGAGAGCGACTATCTAGATGGTGTCTGCATTCTCCTTCGCCAAGGCGTCTGGTAGGCTGGGTGTGTTGCGCAAACCTCTGTGATTTGCTGCAGAACTGGCCTTGCTGCCACACCACTCCCTGGGGCCCACCTTGCTGGGAGAAGCTGCCGTGCTGCAGCACAGTGCAGTGCCCTGTGCAGCACCCAGGTTGGCAAGGCTGACGGAGGCTTCATCTGAGCAGGAGTGCTCTGGCACTATCTTCCTCATAGTATATTTACCAGTATTTCTCAATGCCCTCAGACATCTATCCCAAGAAGGGCCCTTGCGATTCTTGTCTATGCAGGCTGTTAATCTATAGCAAAATGCACGCCTAAACAAGCAAAATTAATTATTTCACCTTTTCTTTTTCCTCCTTTGTCCCTCCCTAAATACTTTCTCTCTCACTTACCCTTCAATGCTTCCTTTACCTCTCATTAGACCACTTAGAGTTCTTTTCCAACCTATGATTCTATGATTATTTTCAAAAAAATTCCCCATTAAGCAAGTATTCAGCATGTGGCAAGTGTTACCCTGGAAATCCCGAACACCCATGCGCCAGTAACCAGGTGAAACCAAATCAGGGCAGGTGAAAGAAAAGATGAACGATTCAGACAGTGAATGCTTATGGAGAAGTTGCAGAAACCTGGATACATTCAGTCTGAAGAAAAGATGAAAGAGAAAATACTAAGTTTACAAACAAGTAAAGGGATGCTGTGAATGGAAGAAAAATCTATTAATCTGCCAAAACAGCAGAACTGAAGATGCAACCTACATCGTCAGAAAGAAAATGGATGCTAAGTACTTCCTCAAAGGGAAAAAAATATTCAGGAAAATCCTATTCAGAGAAAATCACCTGTCAGAAGCTGCCTCGTGAGCTCCTTTTAAGGTAACAATAGATTAAAATCTTAAGTGGACAGAAAATATATTTGTGTCTCAGACTGGCAGGTACTGGTGACAATGGTAGGAAAACATCAGCCTTCTCTGCAACGGGAGGTGCTGTCATTTTTTTAGAATAATTTTGAGCATTTCCACTTAAAATATTTCCATGCTACTGGAAGTGCAGGTGACCTAGGACATCGCCAACACAACCTTGAACTATCCTGTTCTTTTCATATGTGACGCAGAAGCTTTTTATGGCTGAATTCAGGTTTATTGCAGGGTGTAAAAAGTAACGTTGTCTGGATTTCTGAGAGTGAGTATGGACTCAAACTCTGTGGACTTGTCTGGACTAAGCAGCTACCTACTCCTTGATCATCTATAGTTGTGAAGGACAGGACCAGATAAACCTTACTGTCTGAAATCCACAGGAGAGAATCATGCACTGGTTTGGGAATGGAGTTTTCACCATCCTTTCCAAGGCTGCTAAATATACCACCACTGAATGTATCCGCATTTCATTGACTTTGTAAAGAGGGTCTCTCACCAGAGAGGAAACAAAGACAAAGAACTAATGCAATACATAACTCTAAAAGCTGTTCCAATGTTTTTTGGTGGCGGTTAGAGTTGAGATCCAATGCACTCCCATGGATTAACTCCCAGGCACACCGGGAAGCACAGAACTGGGAGCTGCAACTTGCAGCGCCATTAAGTGTCTTTCCTTGTCGCCCTCACAAGCTGCTTTAAGAAAACAAGACTTCTAGCAGCTTAGCAGCAAACATTCACTGCAGTTCCACTCTTCAATCAACAGCTCACAGAAGCTTTTAAGAGTAGTATGTAATTAAACAGACAGATATGGCAGTCTTGCTGCTTTCAAGATCTGGAAGTCACCACCAAATCACTGGAGTCTCTATGTATTTTAGTTTGTAAAAAGGGATATAGTCCCCAAGACTGACTGGTAATCAAATATTTTACGCCTGCTATACTATTGTTGAGAAGGAGAGTCCCTTGGCTTCATCAAGGACAGAACATTAACTTCTTTTTATTTTAACACTACAGATGTGAATCATCTGTACAAGAATTCTTACATGGAGAACGAAAACATAAAGGATTCAATATTCACTATAGTTTAGGTTTCATTCCATGCATGTTCACAATTGGAAGCAGGCCACTAGAGGAAGATGTACTTTCATTGATAGATGGGGAAACAGCTCAGGGACTTGCTGAACTTTAATATCCGCACATATGAAACTTCAGTCACTTGTCATTCTTTGGATGCTTTCCATTTTTTTCACAAGCTGTACAAATAACTAATTCGATTTCTCTTCATTTTTCTGGTGCAGACACTCAGGCTTCTGAAAATCAGTTAATGGCATAAAGCACTTTCTTTTAAATTCTACCAGTTCAAATCACCATGGATGTATGCAAAGGACAAGAGGCACAGAAGACCTAGCATGCTGCACATTGTGAAACTTACTGTTAGGCAGTATCTACCCATGGAAAGTGCCATTTTGTTCCACAGAGATACTTCTAAGACAGAAATCATTCGCTCCCTCTCTTCTGTTTTAATAGGCTTCATTTTTTATGCACTACTTATGATACACTGTTTCAAATTTATTCTCTCCCTTTTCTCTTTCAGAATGCTAACATGGCTCCTCTTTCTTATCTGTCAGTGTTGATTGTAAAAGGTTATTGAAATACTTAGTCTGCTAAAAAGTTGGGTTTACAGCCAGAGCTGATTTGCCCCTTGTGGTGTAGCAATTCTTCTGTCCTAGGGTGAAAGCAAAGTTGCCATGGACTAGCAAAGTTATCCCAGTGTAATCCTGGAAGCCTGTAATGAGGTAGCATCCTGGGTACCACACCACTAAACTTCTGACAGTCCTTTCACTGCACGGTTGTCATGTAATGTGTCAGTTGTCAGAGCATCTTACAGAAGGTATAGTTGTATTTTGGTTTGTTGTTTCCCTTTATCTGAAATAAGGGAGTGCAAGCTGAAATTATGTCATTGGTCTCCATTCAAGGGAAGAAACTGCAAGGAACAGAGAATTCCCAAAGTGGAACTGATAGAAACAGATGAGAGCAAGAGATTTTTTTTGGGGGTGTGGGGGGAAGGTTTGTTAGGCCTCTAAGTAGAGCAAGCAGCTGCAAAACTCGCCCCGGCTGAGGCTACACTGGGAAAATGAGGCAGGCAAGACCCTGACCATTCACCACCCCGTGGCACAGCACCAAAATTTGGGCTTGGGAATCCAAATAGTGCTTTCTCCTTCACTGCCACATGGATTTGTACAAACTGTTTATCCATGAAAATTACACAGATAAATGAGCCACTAAATTCTGACATGGAACTTTAGGGTGCATGTGGAATGTGTGAGTGAACCTGGGATGCACCCATATGGCTGAACTTCTAGAAGGGGAGGAAAAGGTTAGAAATACCTACACATCCACATTTTGTGTTTTAGGAGAAAAGGGTTGTGGGTTTTTTCCACTCCAATTTATACATCATGGTAAAGAAAGACTGAGAATATTACATTCAGCCTGAAAAGTAAAGAATCTGTTATGGAGTAACCAATCAGAAGGGCTGAGAAGTGACAGCTGTCAAACTCGAGAATCGAGGTACCCAACAGCATGTCACACTGAAGGCAGCAGCTCCACTGGAGGAAAAGGCTGGCCAGAAAAAAGAATGAAAAATGAGTAAAAGTTCAGAAAAAGCATTTAAAGGCTCCTACAGATCACTGCATTTATGAAAAGAAAACAAAAATGAAAACTTAGAGACTTTCTGAAATGTCCAGAATTAAAGATACTGCCCTAAGTGTTTCACTAATTGTTTTAATGGTGGAAGACACAGACACTCATTTAAATCACTTAAGAAAAAGCAGCTCTCAGGGATCCAGTGAAGAACTTGTGTATATATATCTAGATGTGCATGTCTGTGTGAGGGAGAAAGAGACTGAGAGAAAGACAATATTTTTAAATCCTTTGAAGAGCTACAAAGCAACTTTGGTTTTATTAAGAGAAATTTCTCCCAATGGGCCTGACATTTCAGCTTGCAGGTCTGACATCTCCTGACAACAGGTACACCCAGGAACATAGTTGGGGGGGGGGTGGAAGAAGTACCCAGCACACAGAACAAAAGAACTTGTAAAATTAAATACCAACTAAGCACAATGTTGGGGGAGAAAAATTAATGCCAGGGAATGTAGAAGTGTGATTGTGTAAGAAGGCACCAGGAAGTTTCCTAACGGAAGTTTCTCCACAGTTTTCATGCTACAGGGATGGCTGGTATTTTGTTCCATCTTATTGGCCGTTGGCACCAGGCTCAGTCAAAACTCTCACTCTTATGCAGTCAATGGCTAAGTCAGTCTACATTACAGCTGTTTAGTTACAATGCTGCTCTTGGGACCCACTCTGGCCCAGGGCTGGCTGAGGAGGAGACAGAAGGAGGGATTGCACAGCTGCATGGGCACAGCTGCATGCTTTGTCCCACTGGCACCCCACTCACAGCAGCAAGCAGCCCTGGACAGGAGGGGACTGTGGCCTTCTGGGACCCACTTATATGTATGGTGACTGATGGTTTCATGGTTTCCTCTCAAAAGTGTTGGCTGAGTGGCAGCCGCACCAGAAGCAGCAGCCCCAGGACCTTGCCATAGACGTGGCAGGCAGGTGCCATATCGGTGGCCCACAACATGGTCCCTCTGCTCCTTGGTGACAGAGCTCTTCTCCCTTGTATTTTGCATTGCTTGACTCCTAATGTGTTCCTATGTGCAGAGCATGTGAGAAAGGACACAGATTTCTACCCACGCCAGGACCCTCATATGCTTAAGGCATGCTAGCTTGGAGGTCTAGGTAGAGCTGTCCTCTGAAGTAATGTGTCTTGAAAAAGAGTCTTGAAAAGATGTCCCACTCAGGTGTGATTGAACTTAGTTCTATATTACAGCTACAATTACTTAGTGTGCAAGGATGCATGCCAGGGTGTGAGAGTGATGCCAAGTGCAGATGTTAGCGAAAGCACAGCAGGTTCAGGGCTGGGAGGGCTGAAGCTAAGAGCCAGAGAGCTGGAAGGACGCATTGTGCTGAGGACCTTGGCAAGAGTGTGCTTGGGACCATAGACAAGGGTTCACAGTGCTTGGTGTGGCAGGTCTTGGCATGAAAGGGCAAGGTGAGAGTGTGGGCACAGGCAGGGCTGTGAAGCCATGGCGGCCAGCTCTGACCAGGGGTATCTGGGCCCCGAGGTGGGTAGCATTCAGCCCCGAGTGCATCCAGGGCCTCGCTGCTCCTGGGGATGCAGCCAGCGGCCATGGGCAAGCTGCGTCTCTTTCTTACACCATTACTGGGGGTAAAGGGGAATAGGGCTCCAGGTACAAGCAGAAGGGCAGGAACCATCATCTGAATTCTATTGTTCTGTCTTCAGAAAGCCACTCTGTTCCTCAGTATCTTGACCTGCAGACCTGCAATGATGCCACTTACCTTCCTCACTGGAGTGCTGCAAATCTCAATTCATTAGCATTTGTAGCCCATTTTAAAACCCTTAACTGAAGTGTGCTAAAGAAGTGAAACACATTAGGTACAAAGCATGTGGATAATATTGATGCTCATACAAAATATGCTTCAATAAAAGCTTAATAGCTTACCAAGAGGCAATAAACCTGAGTGTGACCTCAAATGCACTACACATAGCTAATTTACTATTCCTGGCATGTTTCTATCTTGGAGAGACAATCTGCACATGCCATTTCAGAAAAGGGCTTTACAGACAAGCAAAATGAATATAATAGTCTCCTTCGCCAGCGTAAATCAGCATCACCCCTGTGACCACTGAGCCAGTTTACACTAGCTGCATAGCTGGGCCAGTTTTGCTTGGTGTGCCCAAAATGACCAAGATAAGCGATTTTGCTCACCTGCGTGAACCTTTCAGCATCGGGGCTCAGAGAGGAAACTGCTGGAGGACTGTGGTTCCCCAGAGAAATTTACGTACTTAATTTCAGTCAGAAAGATTATGCCACTTTTGTAATCTTTTTCTGAATTAAAAGTAATTCTTTGAGACAGCCCTTGGGAATTGAGGGCACGGTGGTATTGTGATCATTTGGAAAACTGCCATAATTACTTTTTCTTTAAAAAGAATCTCCGTATCCTACACTGTGGAGCAGAGAATTTTTAAAGAGATGAGAAAAACTGACCTGAGTGGATTAAAGCTAAGGGGTAGATTTTTAACGGGATGAGGTCGAACTGGATAAAATGGGTTTACTCTTGTTGCACTGAAATACTCATTGTAGGCAGCCCTCATTCATGCAGTCAGTTAAAAACTCTGGGTCCTGCTGGTGGAGGTAGTTCCCTGCTCTAACTGCCTCTTAACAGGCATAAATGACGTAAATACTTTTTGGCATGTTCCTGTGTGGTGAGCGGTCATAAACAATTACAAGCATATTTTGTGAAGTATATTCAACTAATTGACAGGAAGACATTCTGAAAGTTTTTTAACCTGTTTGAGCTAAAAAACACAAACAAAAAACCAAAAAAACCCAAATAGAATTGTGCCAATTGCCTCTAAAGGCAATTATATTCTCTGAGGAAATATGGAAAATTGTCATTTTCTACAGGGTTGGGTTTTTTTTATGTTTTACTTTTTTTTTTTACTTGATATTGTTTTAATTATTTTTAAACTACAATTGAAATAGAGTTAAGGAAAAACAATTCAGAAAATTGTTCATCTGTCCTACACAGACTTTCATATATGTTATTAACTTTCTGTGCTCTGAGCAAGCCTCATGACCTGGCTGAAATTTAAGCACCTAGGTGTGGAAAGCCTAAGAATTGCTATCCCCCTTGTCTTTCTCTCATCCCAGTAAGAATTTGTTCCCACAACTTTATAGGCCCTCCTCCCCCCAGATTCCTCTTACCACATAAACTTTCTTCAACGTCCTTGTTTTTCAGAAGTCATTCAATGAGCACATCCTGGTGTCTCCCATCCTGGTATCCTGCTCACTTCTCACTCCCAGCAGCTATTTCTCATGCCCAGACTACTCACTCCTTGCAGCAATTTGCAGTCACACAGTGAACTGGCTCAGAAAACAAACCTGACTGGGGTCAAACTATTTCTCGAGTTATTTTTTCAGTCCCATAGCTAGTTCAGTAAATGATGGCACAAATGATCTGCCAGCCCCAAAGGAAAGGTGATGGTGAAGGGACTGAGTGGTACAACCTCTACGGTAGTGTCACTAAGTTATGCCACCCTAAGGTGGTTTTCCAGCTACCCATGATGCAACAAGTGAGATACCAGTATCAACTATTTTCATCCTATTAGAGTGCCAGGTTTTCAAGAAGGAAGATGAGGTCTTATCCAAATGTGTGTTCCTTGTTCACTTGCAATGCTGAAAGGCTCCGCCCTGGAATGTATAGTAGGCTGCAGGGGAAAGGGGCTGTTACCATCTCCCATGCTGGGTCTCTCCTCCCCATTCCCAGCTTTCTATGACAGCTAAGCAAACTCATATGCCGGCTGATATGACAGAGGCTTAATTTTCAGTCAAATCAGCAAATGATGGATAATGCATGGTTAATTGAGTAAAGCTCGGAAATGGAAGGTCCGGGGTCACAGTGCACAAGAAAGACCACTGGCAAGAAGTCACTTTGGGACCAGCTCAGCGTTTAAGCTGAACAGCATCAGTGCCATGAGCCAAGAATTTCCAAATACCACATAGTCCTTTCCAAATTCTTTCTAATGTCAGCTGAGGATTTCATGCCATTTTCCAGAAAAACATATTTTAATCACAGTAATTTGATAAAATGCAGGAACACAGCACAGAAAGGAAAAATATTATCCTCTGAATGTCATGGCCCAGCAAGCAAATGAGCAGGATGCTATTTAAACTGTGAAGTAATGTGCACACCTACAGTACAAATGTCCTTTCTCAAGCATCATATCATCATGAAGTTAATGGCAGGCAAAATATGTTGTATAACCTCCTGCAAGAAGTGAGACACAAAACCCAACGTAAGGAAACAAAAGGATGACAATTCTTTATTTTCCCTCAAGGCTAATTTTCTACTCTTCCCCAAATGGAGGAGCAGAGAGGGAAGAAAAGTTAATTCAAAGGATAATGAAAACTTACGGAAAGTCAGAATAAGCACCACCAAATCAAACAAGAAATTTAACTCAGTGTCCTAACGAATTAATAAATACAAATACCAGCAGGAGATGCTGGAAAGCAGCAGCAAACAGTTGCATGGTCAGTTGCATCTATTACAAAATCGACAAGAAAAATACTAGGGATATCTTCACTTTTCACATTGCTATAATTTTATTCAAGTCTTTCATAGAGAAGAAAGACCATAGGTAATATGACTGGTGACATTATTCAGCATTTTCCAGGTAAGGGGAGATTTATCACTATTCTTATTACTATTACTATTAATTACTATTACTAATTATTGCTGGCCACAGATGTGCCAGAAGAACAAGGACAGTAATTGTGTGTGTATGCATACGTGTGTGTGTCCTCCTAAGAATTAAATCTTACTATATTTTGGGTCATGTAGTAACACCAATAACTTCATACATAGTAACTAAGCATGTAAAAGAGATATAAAAAAGAACAAAAAATCTACTCTATGTGTTTTGCTACAAGTAAAAAAAAACAGTTATGAGTGAACCAAAAGTCAGTAAGTCAAATCAAAACCATGATGCATATTCATCGCAGTATGAAGTTCCTCATGTCATTGGTAAGCAAGCTCAATAACTTGTTTAATGAACTCAGTCACAGATGGAGACTATGCTGGAGACTTTTCAGAAGCTATTCTAAGTCCTTCTGAAAAAGTAACCGTGTCAGACTTTTGGGAACTAAAATTCACATGAGAGGCCACCTTGAAAGGACACAGAATTGATTGCACATATCTGTGCCTCATACAGCACTTTGTCAAAGCAGAGGGAGCAGGGAACGGAAAAGATGGTTTGCACCCAAAAGGGCACTGCTTGTTAATTCCTGCTGCTTTCATTCTGGGGGAAAAACCCAATCTCCTCTCAGGCAGTGTCCTAAACAGTGAGTCAAAACCTGCAGTAAATAGACTGGGCTACAGTCCTTTTTTCTCAACAATGTAACATTTTTCTCTATAAACCCCTCTCAAAATGGGCTTGAGGGGAGACGCACACGCTGAGCTCCCATCCCTCTGCCAGGCGCTCGCTGGTAGGGCCTCTGATTCCCACTTTAGCTTAGCACAGGCAGCTTGCTGCTTGCAGTGGAGCGGAAGTTTTCTAGACCTTTGGCTCTAATTTGAGTTTAAGATCCTCTGCAGCCTCCAAGGCACCCCATTGCTGGCTGGAAACGGAGGTGTCCCAAAGGGAGGAGACATTGCTGGCTGCTAAGCTGCATGACGGGCAGCAATGGAAACGAGCTACCAGCCGTGGTTCATGCAGGAACTGGTCCCATGCAGGGACACGTTTTCAGCCACGCCACGCGCCGTGCCCTCAGGGGACTCCTGCGCCCTGGTCCTGATTCACACAGGGGTTTGGGCAGAAGCCATGCCAGCACCCTGCTGCAGCCACTGTGGAGCTGCTGCCACGCTGAGGACAGCTTTAAGCATGCTAAGTCAGAAACTTGCATCTAAATACCCGAAGTCTACTGACATGTCATTTCAGGCTCCCCTGCCTGATATACTATTCAGAGCCTTGACTCAGCCTTCCTTTCTAATAAATTTTAAAACCACATTTTTATAGTTGTTATTATTTAGGTTTCACTTGATGCTCACTGTTCTCCCCGAACTTTCACACCACTCAATCTTTGAACTCTTTTTGGCAGGGAAATTGCAGTTGCTGTGTTTTTCTGTTTTTCTTCCTCAGCAAATGAGCTCTGCTCTTTTTTTTTATTGACAAGGACATTCGACATACCACTGATGATACAGGCCTGAAGCCCAGATCCAGTGCAGAGAAATGGCTCCAATTCTTCATACAAGATGAGGCTTCAGGTTAAGAAACACTCCACCAAATCACAGTCATGTCAAAAGAAATACTATTTCTGTGATTTTGCTGCAGTGAAATAGTTTTCTCCTGGTAAGAAAATACATGATGAATGATCAGCTTATTTTTATCCTAAATTTTATTTATATGTGAGGCAGTCATCAGCAAAGTGAGGATCCAAGAGTTTCAGTGTTTAAAGCCAGAAGGAATCATTAGATCATCTAGGCAGGCTTCCGAAATATCATAGGCCATTAAGTTTCATGCTAGTATCTTATATTAAATCCAAAGGCTTTAGAAAAACTAAAGAATTTCAGACACTTGCATCTTTTGAGGAGATTAAACCGCATGTTGCAGGCAGAATACCAGAGAGACCCAGTTGGTGCCAGAGGAGTCCGGAACGGCAGAGAATTGATTAGGTGCAGGATGTTCCCGGAAAGCAAATAGTGCCTTCATCATGGAGGAAAGTAAAAAACATCTTTGTCAATCTTCCATGAGGGTTAAACTGCATTTCTGACCCCCAGCCTGAGCCTGTTGTGGGCAAAGTAAGTAATCAGCAAAACAAAGATTAACAGGGCAACCCAGTCTCACTGGCTTCAGAAACAAAGGACACCCCCAACATGTACAGCCTAACCCTCCCACAGCATTTTGTTAAGGCACAGCATTAAAGGCTCCCTTTAAAGAAAGGTTTCTAGATGATCCTTTTTTCTCATGGAAAATTAGCTGTGCATGAAGGAAGTGGATGGAAAGGCTTGACTGCATTTCCTCAGTGGCACTGGTTGGTGGGGTGGGCCAGCTCCGGAGTCCCTGGTGCAACTGAATGGAGCACACAACCCCACTGGTAGAGTCCGCCCCCAGCTACAGCTCTCCAAGAATGATGAACTTACAGTTCAGATCACATTTTAAAGAAAACCCTGTTCATATTCACAGCTTTTATTATCGCCTGAATTTTTAAAGTTTAAGTGAGAAATCCGAATATATTTAACAGTCAGCAACCACAGGGTATGGAATAGCATACAGTGAGTGGGAAAATGTACAGGAGAATTATTCCCTAGGGAAGATGGCAATCAGCGTATTGTTCAAGGACCCAAAACAGCTACCAGCTAGAGTACATGTTTATCAAATATCCATCGGCTCCATCCTGCTATAGGCCTCAAACATTTAGCATGAAACGGTGCCCTATCTTTTAGTGATTCCAAAGCGGTTGAAAGACCCTAAAAATCCAGAACACAGATAAGACATCAGAAAGGCAAATGCTAGCCAGACGGATATGGGCAAACCTTCATTATAATCATCTCACAGTGTGGTAGCTGCATTCAAGAGAATTGCTCAAGGGAAGAACTGTGAAGAGCTACTTTGTCATCTCACTGCATCAAGACCCATTTTCTTTGATTACAGCTAAAATCCGTATGCTCTGCCGATTTGGGAATTCTCAATGTATTTCTTAAGTGCTATTTTTTGATTATTGAGCAAGCATAAAGTAAACAGTGAATGTTCTTGGAGTACCAGACATCCTTCTGGATTATAAGTGAGCAGGAATCACCAAAGTCTGGCAGGCACCCAGCATAAAATGGAATATTCAATATTCTGCCGAATATCCCCTTGTCTTTAAGGGATCCTCTTGAACATTTGCAATGGCTCATCTGCCAGTTTGCTTGCTGTCTTGAAGTAGAGTGGTAACCCACACAAAACCAAACCACAGCAGGATTCTAGTTCCTGAAAGAAGAGAGGAGCCAAGTTTCTACCTGATACATTGAACATTGTGAGTCTTTACTCAATTAATTTCTCAGAGCTGACAGGGCGCATTTGTGCTAGGCAGAAAGTGACCTTAACACTTCTTATAAATGTCTCTGCAGAGGTCAGCCCTTGATTTGAACCTTTGGCTCATTTGTCAGCTTTGTGCATGTTAGAGGAAACGACTCTGGGCAGCTACACTGGTGGGCTGTGGTATCATGTGAATTCAGTCTCCAAGCTCCCCAAGGAACACAGTGCACTGAAATAAGGATGTGATTGGCATTTTGTTCATCCTATAAATTAATAAAAGCAAAATGTCATCCAGTACTTTGGAATAAAAGAAAATAATTCCTTTGGACAGACTGATCTAATTTTATCAGCATTGACTTAAGTGGCAGGTCAGGGTGAAAGTCTTTTGAAATCTCTGTGTTAGAGCAGGAAAGATTTGCCAGTCAATACAGAAATAAACACTAACCAAGATTTATCTTCTCTGACAGATTATTAGGCAGTGGAATCCGCAGGTGAAACTTCATGGCTTGTGGTATCCAGGAGGTCAGACTAGATGATGATAATGGTCTGTTCTGAACCAAAAAAATATCCATGGCTGTTATCACAGAGAACATGCTATTTTAAAATTGATTTAAAAATTGGTGGATTTAGTGAAGGAAAGAATTTTGCAGTAAGAGTGGAACAGATAATTTAATCTTTGTTAGCATTTCTCTGCTCTTACCAGATTTTGTCCCTGCTTTGCAAGAGAAGAGAACATCACAATTCTTTCCTTTCACCCACACATGTTCTGTTTCAACATGAAGCAAAAGACAGTGACCTCAGCTCTACACAGCTGCAGCCAAGGGCTGGGACTGCAGGTTTAAAATTCATAAACCAATACATCTATTTCAGTTGTAATATATACGAAAAAAAGAACAGATTTGAATAGTTGCTTACACTGTAAAGCCTCTTCAAATCTTGTTCCATTTTTTTCCAGAGCTTTGGTTAATAATGTATTTGACAAATTTCCATGTATCCAATTCATAATTTTTCAGCACACAATGCAATAAAATATTGTTTCATTTATTGCTTAATATTGTTTAAAAATATCTGTAATGGGTCATGCTTCATATTCATGGGCATACAATTCATTGCAGGCCACATTCAGTAATATATATACATTCTGAGGATTATTTCCATTTCATTTGTGATCAGGGAGTGACTGAATTCTTCATACCCTGCCATTTTGAAATGGAGTAAGCACTTGCCTCTGTTGCACAGGCTATGAAGAATCCCAGTAGAGGATTGTAGAGCTGCTTTTCCATATCGTCCCCCTACCTGCAAAAAATGAGTCCCATGGTGCAGATCTGGCTTGCCATGGATGAAACTCTCCATCCTCACTTACTGGCTTCAGCCACCCTCAAAAACAGTTGGGGAAATCCCTAG
>Ga0181612_116514_pt1 | contig 16967 bp, 11 predicted proteins | sample HoacroProtozoa21_FD_119630 | JGI IMG/M metagenome (GOLD analysis project Ga0181612, IMG submission 119630) | Hoatzin crop microbial communities from Cojedes, Venezuel. Combined Assembly of Gp0051906, Gp0051904, Gp0051908
CCAGCGACCGGAGGTGTCGGGTGGCGACTGGCCGGGCCAGGAGGAGAGGAGAAAGCGAGGATCTTCACAGCAGAGCACTTGAGGTTTCGCTGGAGAGACGGCATCACCGCCCGACCCGTCACCAGCCCAAGAAGAATTTCAAACCAAACCAAGAAGAATTTATAAAATATTTTAGTCCTGCCTGCATTCATGCCAAAAAAACAGCTTCATCCGACTTTCAACTCCAAGCTGGTTGTCATCACTGATAGTCAGGCTGAAATCACTGGAGAAAATCCCACTGGCTTCAGTGAAACCAAAATTTACCTACTGGTTCCAAAACCCAAAAAAACCAACCAAGGTTCCCAGCTAGGACATGACTCCGTGCCAGGACATACCCAGATACTTTCAAAAACTCTGATTCGTGCTTGTCTCCTGCCTTCTGACAGTGTACAACAGGAGCCAGCCCTCTGCGAGCTCCTGTGTTGAACCCACAGAGGATACAGATCTAAACCAGCTTTGAGCTACCTTTTTGCCCAAGCTATGGAGTTGTAGACCTTTGGGTTCAGCAGTCCCAGGTCTGGCTCCTTTTCCAGTCTCCTCCAGGGTCCCAAGAGTGGCTGCCGATGCTCGGAGCACGATGATGCTCCATCCCCTGCAGCTCCCTGCTCAAGGACCTGGCGGATGCTGCAAGTCTGCACAGGCTTGAAGAACAACTGGAACAGGATCATGTGAAACAAATCCATTGGGGGATATTAAATTCAAGGACAGCTCTGTCAGCTCAGGAAGTCCTTCAGATACTCGTTGCTGGAAGCTGGGAAAGCAGACTGGGAAAGTATCACAGGGCGCTCGCCTTGTTCTGGGGCTTTTATCAAAGCTTCTCCTGTTGGCTCTGTCAGAGGCTGAGTCTGGGGCTCACTGGACTTTCATCTGAGCCAGCACAGCCATTCCTATGCTCCTGCACTGCCCAAATTTTCCTTAGCATTTTGCCAAACTTTTCTCTGAGTTTTTTTATTTTTCATAATAGCAATGAGTTTAGGGTTTTTTTCTCACTGCTGATGCTGTTTTGGGAATTCTTTCTCCCTCCAGCATAATAATCTGCATTAGTTATGTGATCTACTGTTAACATGGTTTTTGGCAGGCTTTCATTTCACCCAAATTCCTGTTGGAATCCTCCAGGACATTCACTGATTTTTTTTCTTAGGCAACTGAAACACTCAAGCCTGCTGTCTGAGGAGCTTCTTCTAAGATTGACCTTGACTGTTCAACTGGATCCTGGACTGATACAAAGCTGAGCTTGCATGAAGCAATGCGGTCTTGGTTTTATTAATTTATTTTCTTTCCTCCAGCCAGTAATTAGTTTACAAACCCAGCTCTGCAGGGTTTATTGGAGTGATGCAGGAGGGTGGGAATATGGCTGTGGGTTGCAAAGGAATTTCCACTAATTTTCTCAGCTGATAAAGCAAGCAATAAACCAGCAACAAACAGCAATAAAAGTAGGGACGTCCTTCTCCCGGCTGATGGCATTTAAAGCAAGGAAACATCACATCAGTGCAGAAAGGCAGCCGAGGCAGACAGGGATACTATTTAGAAAAGACCTATGAAAGCAAAGCATGTAATGGTAGGAAAGCAAAGGCACCTCGCGCATCGGAAGCAGAAAAGCAGGACCGTTGTTCAATGCACCCGGTAGACATCAAAGACAGCGGCTGCTCGGCTGCAAGCCCCAAAGTAACCCTGCGGTGATGGAACCCAGCAGCTTTACTCACCAGCACCTCAGTCACAGGAGGCAAATCCACCACTGCGCAGGAGATCCTGCTGCAAGCCATGCGTGGAATTTCACCCAAATCCTCTCCCTAGACACCAGATTGACAGGAGTTTTGTGGCCAAGTTGGCTCCTGTCGTGCAATGTGCGTAGGACACACTGTGAGAGGGGGAAAGAAAAGACTCTGACCAAAGCACACGTAGGATTAGACCATCAAAGCGCCTGGGGGGAATTTTAGAGCCACCAGAAGTATCCCCAATATTGTCAACTTATGGAAAACTGACGTGGAGAGAATGAACCCCCAAAGGGACCTGGGAATTCTCTAACGTCTTGTGAATCTGCTGCACGAAAGAAGAAAGTATTTGTGAAAGAAATTAGAGAAGCTGCAACTGAAATTCCTCTGGTCGCGGCTCAAATGGAGGAAAGAAATGCATTGCCAATATTGTGTAAAGAGGCATGGAGAGGGTAGGACAGCAAGATAAAATTTAAAGTTAAATAACCGTGACACCACATCAACGCTGTCAATTAGCAGAAAGCTTTAAGGGAGTTGGGCTAGTGGGAAAGATGAGTGTTTGGGGTGCTCTGAAAGCAAAACTGGAGAAAATAGGAGACTTTGGTTGCTTACTGTTATCGGCGTAGCCTCATAGTAAAACAGAGTTTAGATTTTTTTTATATGACTCAAAAATGAATGTGAAGCTGTCGCTGATGCCAGGACTTTGCTCAAGTTACTTGAAAACATGAGCCTTTCCGAAAGGGGCTGTGGGTGCCTCTACTTCCCAGCGCTCAGCTGGGGACAAATTCACAGGGCCTATTTCTCAAATGAGAAAACAGGCAGCTCTGTCTGAAAACCAGCCACTGGAGCAGGGCTTCAACACAGCAGAGAGCCAAAACCACCAGGGCTTGTGAAAGTCTGCAGCAAAGGAACACGGGGCAAGTGAAGAGCACAAAGCAGCACGAACGCTAGCGAGGATGCCAGCAGAAACTGGAAGTCCCTGTGAGTTCAGCAGGCCATCGGCTTATTTTGGGGAGGGAGATACGTGGAGAAAGGGAAAGTGCGATGAGCTGGAAAGTTTTGCCTGCTTATGGTTGCGTCTTCTCTTTAGAAATCGTGGCTGCTGTCTCCAACAGACTCTGGCTCCAAGTTACACACAGAGTAGAGGAAACCTGGTTTTAGTCTCCATGAGACAAAAGTGCTAGTAAAAAAAAAAAAGATTAAAAAGACAATTGCTTCCTGTTTAGGGCTGCTGCTGTGAAGAGGGATCCTGCCAATGGGCTGAGGCTGGGGCAGGACCTTGGCGCGGCTTCCAGCTCTCGGGGGGCTGCCCCTGGGACAGCAGGGAGGGCGGGCAGGTCTGGCTGGACCTGTGCTGTGAGATGGAGTCACCTGGGGATGCGAGGCAAGAAGAGATGCTCTCAGCTCCCCAGACCCCTCATACTGGGCCAGAAGATCCGTGCCCTGGATTCCCAAGGGAGGAGAAGGGACCTGAGCTTCTGCTCCTTTGGGATTCTTAGTGCCTACAGGCTTTAGGCTGACCTCAACTCTGCTGAGGTGAAGAGTACAAGAGTGTCTAGGCAACACGTGAGTCTAAGGAGATAATCTGCAAAGTGACTTTCACACTGAACCTCAGATTGATTAAAGACTTCTCCCTCTGAAAATTCAAATACTTGGTAAAACAGGTCTGATGTACAGCGAGACAGCAGGTACCATGGCAGGCAGGGTGGCTGATTCATTTCTTTATATTCAAAGTGCTTTGGTGTTCCCACCAACATACTACATGCAAGAGTTTAAATTAAGAACCAATCCATGCTCACCAAAATTAAAACCCCAGCATTCTTTTCAATTAGCTAGTCAAAAGTACTTCCTCTTTTTAAGACCACAGCACTGACAGTTTAAATGGCATTTAAGATTTTTCAAAAGCAAGAAAATAAATATCAGCTTAAAATGCAAGTTTTTCTATTCAGGAACAGAACTTACTGCAACACGCTATGGGATAGCTTGTGTTTTTCCTGTCGCGCCATTAAAAACAGATTATGGATGTCAACAGCGAATTACTCTGTCAACTAACTTCACTTCCCCATGTGCTTTTCCACATCAGAGAGACTCAAAAGGAGGAAGACATGGCAGTTTTTTCTCCTAAAATCACAGACTGAAAGGGTAGGAATGAATCCCTGTGGGTGGATTTACCCTTAGTTGCGTACAGGATGAGGAAAGGCTGAAGGAGCTGAGCTTATTTAGCCTGAAGAAGAGAAGGCTGAGAGGGGATCTTATAAATGCTTACAAATATCTTCAGGGTAGGTGTCGAAAGGATGGGGCAAGACTCTTGTCAGTGTTGCCCAGCCACAAGACAAGGGACAACGGGCACAAAATGAAGCATAGGATGTTCCAGCTGAACACGAGGAAGAACTTTACTTTGAGGCTGACAGAGCACTGGAACAGGCTGCCCAGGGAGTTTATGGAGTCTCTTTGTCCGGAGATATTCAACACCCACCTGGACGTGGTCCTGCGTGACCTGCGTTAGGTGAACCTGCTTTGGCAGTGGGGTTGGACTATATGGTCCCCAGAGGTCCCTTCGAGCCCCTGCCATTCTGTGATTCTGTGATTCAGTGACATTGTTGACACCCAGTAGTTTGATCAAAGCCCACAAATTTGTATCCTGTCTCTTGAAACAGAAGTTATCTTTATTTTCTTTAATTTTCTTTTTTTTAAATTCAGAATTTAAAGATTCTATGGACCAAATTTTGCTTCTAGATGCGTGCATGGCTTCCACTGGCTTTTATGAAAACAGTGGTTATGCATCTCAAGGCAGAATTTAGCCTGGTGTATGGTTTTGGTTCACTCTTTATTCCTTCAATGTTCAAAATCTTAAAGATTATTTGGATATAATACATGAAAGGGAAGACAATATCTGAAAAAGGACAAAGAACAATTATTCTCTGTTTCAAGGGTGAATTGCCTTAAGTGAGCAGAAATCAGTCACAGGAGGCTGCTTGCTTCACTTATTTTTCTAACTGCTCTAGGCAAATAAAGATTAAGCCATTCTTTTATCAGTCAGGCCCTCTCCCCAGTATAAAGACATGATCAATCTAAATCGAAGGCAACTAGGACATACACAGAGGTTTTTTGGGGCAAGTTTTGGCTGTATAATGATAAAAATGTGTAGGGTCAATTTTGGTTTAGATTTTACTCCAGTATTTTCCCTAGAAATTGAGGTCAGACATAAATACCTGAAATAAGTGTTTCAAGGTTTTACAGTAATTTGCTGAACAGTTGATAAAGGAATGTTGCATGTCATCTGTGTAAATTTTGTATAGAGAAATTATTTGTTGTAAAACATGGGTAGCTAAAGTACAAGATCAGCTTAGTTTCTCAATACAAGAGCAAATCAGGGTGGATGAAAGTAATTTACTCTACATTGAACCCCTGCAACCCTTAATCAGATTTAATCCTGTTTCCCTCTTTTGGAAATCTCAACCAAGCTATGGTTCAGAGAGAAGGCAAAAAGTTCAGGTACCCTGGGTTGTCAGGAGAGATTAAGAATGCTAAATCTTATTTTTATACATGGCTGTACAAGGTCATGATTTTGATAATAAGAAGCATGTTTTATCCAACACAAGCTCAGATTTTGTTCTGAAAAAACAGAACTTAACTTATGAGCTATTTCCAAGCCCAACTCAAAATCACATTCATCCCAGTTTGCTCATAATAGAACTGACAAAAATAAAACCTTTTTCTGAACTCAGGAAAAAGTGTGATTTTGCTCGCCCTGTGATGATCAGAATAAAAGGGAACAAAGACTCAAACTACCCATAGTCTGGGTTTTAAAAAAGAAAATGTGGCTTTTCTGCCCCTCTCCTGGTACTTTTTGTGGTTAGGAAAGTTTTGATGAATCCTAGTTGTGTGTATTTCTGAAACTGGGGAATAGAACCAAGAATGCTGCTTGGTGAAAGATTTTATTTACACTTAAAAAGCAGTATGAGTTCTGCCAGATCAGTTCATATTTATAGGAAGGAGAGACAGCAACAAGGATGATGCAGAGCGCAGCAGCCACTACACTGGGTAAATCATCAGGTAAGTAGCAATACATTAAGTGTTTGTGAATTTTACTCTGGTGTAAAGTCACACCTTAATTTTGTTATCGTTTCAATGATGTACTTTTTAGTTTCCAAGAGGAGGGTTAGAGTAGACTGTGGCACTGATTAACTTCTGAGGTGAACAGGGGTTTGAATAACAGCTGAATAAAACAGAAGGAGCAAAACAGCACCTAGGAACACTGTTCAGTGCAAATTGTTCTGTTCTACTAATAAAAGGCCAGCTTTCACCACAACTTTTGCTTGGAGCCTTGAAGAGTTCCTTGGGGCTGAAATGGGTTTCCTGGAAAAATACAGATAGGGCTGGAGAGGCTCCAAGGAGATTTCCCCAAATACAAAACTCAGCTAGGAGCTAGAGCCCTTCATCCTGTCTCGCTGTGGTGAAGAATTTCTTCCTGAAGGTGCGGATGGATTCCAGAATCGATGTCAGCTGCAGAAGTCACACTCATAGATAGGTAGCCCTGCCACAGCAGCTGCCTCGTCTGGAGGCAAAGTACGCACCACCCTGGGTGCACAGTTCCTCCTGCTACATCTTGCCTTTGTGTTCCCAACATTTTTTTTCATGAAAACAAAGCATTTTGCAATAATCACTAAGCTCATGCTAAAATACAGAGCATACAACAGCCTTTTAAATAAACCACAGCATCTCAAACACTGACAGATTCACCTGTTTTTTTCTTTTTCAGTTTGATAATCTCATTTTTCTTGGCTCAGCTCTGATGCTGAACTTACTTTCCACATATTATTACACTTTTAAAGTATTGAATAGATCCAGTTGCATGCTGATATTGCTGTTAAAGCCGTAAGCGGACATTGCATTTAACTCTTCCTCTGTGTAGTGTTAGTGTGTGCTGCAAGTCTACCTCTAATGTCGAGCCAAGATGAAGTCAAATGACCTTGCCTTTTCTGCAGTGATTAGAGACTGCAGTGCAGATTTTCTTTTGTGGAAAGCAATGTGAATTTAAGCATCTATAACAAAAACAATGAAACAAAAAGAAATCAGTGAACAGAAACACTGCTAAGGGTAAGCTAATTTTTCATTGAAAAAGACTGGCATTCAGCAGCCTATATTTGTTAGCATGCTGGTGTCCTTTGAAATCAATTACTGTATTTCATTCATACAGAAGATGAAGATGGTAAATTAGTTCAATTGCAGATGAGATCTCGGAGCCTCCTGGAAGCTGATTTGTTTGTCAGCATCCAGGAACCTACAGCATGAAGCACATCTGTCCCAGCCATCCTCTGTCATGGGGAAAGGAACACCAGGATGTCTATCTGTCAGTTTGCTAGCCTGAAAAATGCCCTTTCCTTCTGAGTGGCTCCTACTTTGCTTGCCTCAATCTTGTACAATTACTTCTAATTTCAAACATTTACAGACAAACTGGCGATATGCAAAGCTGTGACATTCCAAAGACAATCCCCATTGACAGCAAGAGACTTGCGTTTCATATGATTCAAAACTCAGGGAGAAAAGCAACTAGAAGAAAGAGACTGCCACCCTAGAATGAAGGCATATGGCAGGTTTATCTTTTTACACAATTGTCGACTGGGTTTCCTCCTAATTGTGGAAGAAGGGAATCTACTTTTCAAATTACGCTTTTAAGCATGAAGGAGGCTTTGAGACCTCAGCACTGTACAGGAGGTGCAGGAATGTGCTACTTATTGATGACTATCTTTATGGGCTTCAGGGAAAGAACTGTTGCGGGGGCGAAATGGAAAAATAAAGGGCAACAGGAAATAAGTGTACCTGTGTCTTTGCACCACATTTAGGAAATGAAAAAATAACTGTAGAGACACCGAGTGCTAGTAATCTTTGACACCCTCATTATTAGGAGGTTTTTAAATTTTATTCATGTGGCTCGTATTCAACCTGACAAGTCATGTAGCGATTAAAAATTGGAATGCTGAAACAACAGTGTTAGAATTAGGATCAGTGACTGGTTTAACTCTCCCTGACAAGGAAAGCCTGGCAAATGACTTGGTTCCAGCCAGTAGGGAATCTTCAGCCTCACTGCGCACTACCAATGCGTCCTGACATGCCTTGTCAAGGCAGCCAACATGGGCCTAGCAGATGCCCTCGGAAAATTTCCTCTTCTTGCTTTTCTTGGTCCTATGCAGTTAGTTGTTGGACTCCAGAGTATGTGTTAGGATGAGCCTAGTGGGGACTAGATACATTTTTTGAGAACTTGTATAAAGCCTGGGAGAAGGAATTAGGCTTCTGGGTGAAGCTTTTTCCTCCTCGGCCTTTTGGAAAAACAGAATTTTTGCAATGGCTCAAACCCAAAGGTGGCAGATTTCAGAGCCCAGGTTCTTGTGTGATGAAACATTATGAGAAGATGCTAGAAGGCATTACTGGAGCAGTTACATGATCATAGAGGACTAAAATTTCCATTACAATGTATGGGCTCTGCCATGGGTTCTATAGCATTCAGACAGCCTCAGCGATATATTCAGATAATGATTTTGGCTCCACTGATATCTCTTTCTCTCTCCTTCTCTCTAATAACATGCTGCCCTTTGTGCTGTACAGTTGCAGGACAGATGTCTTTGACTGATGTGTTTGAAACATGGGGGGCTTAATATCTATGTTATAATAATGACTGATTTTTGGTATCCTATGAGAACATCTCTCTTGGCACTTAAGATATAAAAAACAAATGACATTTTGAAATAAACAAGGTCTACAGGTGGTAGAATTAGCACTCAATCTGTCATCCTGCATGCAAGGCAGAGTCTCAGCCACCAGAGGATACAGAACAGAAAGTATTTTGAGGTAAACAGACTACAAGTTTGACTTCATTATGAAGAAATTGAAAGGCAAACATCACTCTCCTTTTCTCCAAAGTTATTGTAGTTTCTGGGTATGCACAGCAAGTGGCATTTCCCTGGGCAGAAGGGCAGGGTTGGGAGCAGAGTTTGAAGAGCCACGGTGGAGGTCTTTCTTTCCCCGGGTGATATGGGGCTACATTCCTTGACAGCTCTCCTATGGGCAGTCTGCAGCACCAATTTTAGCAGGTGACCAATCTGTTGACTTCCTCTGTTTTCTTCACCTCATGCAAAGGTTGCAAGAGTTGGGTATAAATCTGCATATTTGTAGCTCTGCAACCTTTCTATGCCCCTTGGGGGAAGGAGTCCTTCCATCCCACACCGGTAACTCAGACTGGCAGTAAGATTTTAGCCAAATATAGCACCAGCAATACTAATGGCTCTACTGGCTAGAATATCTGGAAGTAAAGAAATTACAGTTTTACTGGAGAAAAAATACACAAGTGTTTGAGGTTTTTTTAGTTTTATTTTCCTGAGTAGCAAAATTTACTTATAGAAAGGAAAATCTAACATTTTAGTGGAGGACTTCAATGTTCATACTCAGTCAAACTCATGTGCCATTCCACTGTAGACTTTAAATATGCAATAGCAGATAAAATCTGTCTCTGATATAATATTATTGTGTGCTGGCAGAAGAGATACTAATCAGCTCTTGATTAATATTCATTGTATACATATATGTATTCAGAAAATTAAAAGGTATTTTCAGACAATCAGAGAGCATACAGCATAAAAGACGTTTCTAGATAAATTGAACAAGCAGTGGTCAAGGCAATCTCTTGAATTCAGAGTTAGCAAAAGGCCAGCCACTTCATTTTTTCATTCACCCCAGAGGATTAAGAAAAACTGAGCTGATAGAATCTTGTGATCCCACCCACTTTGGGTGCATGTTTTCTAATTAAAATGGAAATTTGATCAATTATCAAAACGCACCGTCTGATAGAGAAGTGCCATTCATCTTCTGTTCAATCCTACATCTTCCTTGGAAGCAAAAGGGGTGTTTTCAGGTTCTGCAATAATTTAGACATTAAAAATGCCATGATTATTATTACAGTCACTTCTAAGGCTATCATCATTGGTATTTTAAATAAGCTAAACCAAGCCACTGTCCTGTTCTCCACCAAGATTATGCAATATTAGCTCACACATAAATATATACAGAGAAATACGTATAGGGAGATAGCGATATGTACCTGGCAGCAACATAGTTATCTGTAAGTTATCTGCAAAGGCTAATCATTTCATAGAACTATTTGCACAATCAGGAGCTTCTCTGTGAAGTTTCAATGACCATTAAAGTAAATGGAGAATTTTCCACAGTGCTTTCATCAGGAAACAAAAATCCACTACTCAACACATAGCTCCCATTCAAACCAGTGGGACTGTTCCAAGGAACTATCCACCAGCAGCAGGGCATTGTGCATGCTCTGCCCAGTTCTGGATACACTTCGGACATGTAACAGACTCCCATTACAAACATATAGAAATGGGAATGCTGAGTGAGGAGCACCAGGCAAAGGAAACATTTTCATCATTAATGTAAGTGGTTGTGGTAGTCTGGTAAATCGAGGGTCTTGTGCTGATGTGTGCTTTTTTATAAACCTGTTTTTCAAAGACCTGGGCTTTCAGAGTAGGCAGTGGGTGGGCACTGGGGAGCATTGCAAGGGTAACTGCTAGACGTAGTTAGATACAAACCAGAGAGCCAAAGTCCAGAAAATGGCTGCTGCTGAGGAAAATTAAGAGGAAAAAGATCAAACCACAGACAGAGAATGCTTATAGAAACACTCTTGGCCAAAGCATTAAACAAAAATTGGGGAGAGCATGATGGCCACCATTATGCTTACAATGAGAGAACAAAAGCACGTGAGACGGCTGGTTCTGGTGTTGTGTTGTCCTAATTCCTCTCAGACTCGTTATATACCCAGTTAAAAAACTCCACTTATACACATCAACAGCTCAAATCGCAAAGGCCAGTCTTAATGTACTGAGAAAACAGACTGTGAAAAGCCACTGTTAATTTGCTGCCTTCAGTGACAGGAGCCTGCTGGTTCCCACCAGTCAGGCCCAAACAGCTCAGCCTACTGAAAAGTAGGTGAGCAAAACGACCATCACATCGAAAGCTGAGGAGAGACACAAATGAAGCAGATGGATGCTCAGAAAGCTCCACAAATACAAAAAAGAAAAAAAGTGCTGTTACAAGGCACACGTAAGTGCAAAACCCCAGGTCAAGATCATACCTGAGTGGGCCAATAGTTCTGCCAAAGGCAGTGTGAGTATGATTATCCAGGCTCAGAAAAAACAGAGGGACCTGGCTTGCTGGTTTACAGTAAGGCTTCAGTACATGTCACTTTTCCACATTTTAGTCAGCCCACTGCTCAACTTCTGCTGTCATATTCAAGTTCCACTTAAATAACTCACTGAAAGTCCTAAAAGTCTAGTCCTATGCCTTGTTCACCAAGGCAGGCTGGTAAAGAATTTTTCTGTTGCTGTAGCTCCAAGTATTCCTAAGATTAATAAAGATCGTTTAAACACATATTGTTCACAGCCATACTGGTAATACTAATAATGCATTTACTCCCCAGACAGTGCATGGCTGGTCAGCATCGGGAGAATATGTCTCCCTAGGACCACCCTGCTGCAGAGGGTCTTTTACAATGCAAGGTGAGAGCAACAAGTAAATGTGCCTGACTGACCCGACCAGAGACCCATTTCGTTTTTTGTACCAAAGACCATGCTGGGATTGTTATAACACTGTTTCCCATTGTAAATGCGCAGTTATTTGGGATTGCTACTAACGTTCTTCCCCTCTCTGTGGTGAACCAGAGCTAACACAATCTTGTTTGTTTGAAAACTACAGTGAGTTTATTCTTATTTCCTGCACAGATGTTTTCCAGAATTTAACTTATTCAGGCTTCAATCTGTATGAAGAGAGTAGGAATGAGAGGAACAGAAGTCATCTCTCTCTGCCTAGTTTGTTTTTTACCTTTTATTTTAAGAATATACCTTTGTCGTCCATGAATTTCAGTACAGAAACAAAAAATATGGATTCGCCACAAAGTTCAGTAGCTGAATTGTGATGGGTGAAATTCTGACTGTCTTGATATCAGACTAGGATTACAAATAGTATTTCATATTTTTCTCTAAATTGGAAGAAAGGATTATATCATTCCTTTAGCAATCACTTGGGGCTTATGTTTTTTCATATTTTTTCATTGGGTGCATGTTTTCTAATTTATTATATGATACTAATGAAATAGTATTTCACATTTTTCTCTAAATTGGAAGAATTTTATCATTCCTTGGGCAATAACTTGGGGCTTATGTTTTTTAAATTCCAAATATCATTTTGAATCTCCAGAATTAATGGGAACATGTCTGAAAGAAACCTTAAATTAGATTAAATTGTTTATTTTTGGATAATTGAAAGATTATTTTTCTATCTCACATTAACCAATAAAGAAAGAGTTAACTATAATTTTGGAAGGTATTTTAGTTACAACAGTAATCTCTTTATATATCAGTCGGTCAATAGTTCAGTAAAAGAAGGAACTATAACTTGAATAGACACTAATTAAAAGAATCAATTCTTATCCTACTACATATGTCCAGTCATATTAACACATTTCTAGATTTCTTACTCAGTGGACTAGTCAAGATTAAAGGATTTGCTAATATGGATGAACTGAGTATGCTTCCAAACTGACTGAGCAGATTTGTGAACAAATTAGTTCGTTTAAAATTGACAGTGAAAGATTGATTTTGCACAGAGTGAGTTACCTAAGGTATTCATCATTTCCTCTGCTTCCATGCACAAGACAGAGATCTGCTTCTTTTTCTTTCTGATTGTAATAGGACTGCTTACTGAGCACCTTTATTTTACAGCTGTGATTGCAGCCTGTCATTCTTTTAATTTAGACATATTTTAGCCTCCATAGACCTTCAGAAATAACTTCCTTAAAAGCCTTAGTCTAATGACTCATTACATGAGTTGCTCAATTCAACCACAGTACTTTAAATTATAATGCAAGGGGAAAAATTGCTAATTACACAGAAAAAGATCCAATTACTCCTGAGACCATTTGATTCATTATTCAGATTGTTTTGGGGGGTGGGGGAGGGAGGAAGGGTGTCTCTAAACATGGGGTTTTATATCAATGTATTGTGAATGGCACTTAGATGTTAGATGTGCCATCGGTTATCATCATTCAGTGGTATCCAACATCTCTGTATTTTCCCCTACCAATCAAAATAGAGGTTCCCAGACTGTGATTCATACATATGTGCCAATGCACAGTTTTTCATTTTTAGCCATTAAAAGACCTTGGAAGAAAGCTGTAACCAATGCTTTCCCAATACTACTACGTGGTAAGTCATTCGCTCAGTTGCCAGGGGGACATTTGTGACCACAAATGCAAAGGGAAGTGACCCACAAGTCACAAATCCCCCGAGAGGAGAGTTTCTCCAGTTATGAAACATGTGTTGTGCTAGATTTCCTGCTAGCCCCGAGCCAGGGAACATCCAGACAGTTTGTGCCTTGCCCACGCTCAGGTCCCTCCCCATGGTTCAGCGTGATGTCTGCAGTTGGATGGGACCTGAAATCAAAGGCGATGACAAACCTATCAGTATTGTCCTCTCCAAAACAAAAAGTGATGAGATTTATCTTGTTTCAGCTACCACCATACAACCCGTTGGACTCCACAGAGGCAGATCACATCCAATCTAAACTTGGCTTTTGTTTATGGGGCATTCAGGATTCCCCTAATAGGACCACTGTCTCCTCAAACCTGGCTCTTGTTTAAGGGCAGAAGGGAATCTGAAACCAGTTGACTACGTTCTGTTTCCACTTTGACAGTTCTAGTTACATCTATGTGTGCTTTTACCTTACTTTGCCCAGATACAAAATGGGATCAAACTTTGGTCCAAAGAGGAACATTTTCATGTCATTGTCTGAGTGTTTTTATGCCAAAATCAACAAGACAAAGTGATCGTAAGGTACAAAAGTTGATAAAATTCTACTGCTTTTATCCTACTGCAGACTATGTGAAATGTAACAATTTTAAGAGCTCTCAAAGATAACAGTCCTTTCAAAAACTTACAGTGTGCTCAGTCACGGCTCCATTTTTCTACAGGCTTTGCTAACTGATTCAGCACTGCAACTGTTTCCTAAAACATGTTCTTCCGTAACAATTACACTTTTGCAGTACATCCAATTTAGTCAGCTTTAAACCCATCTCACCTATGATGTACGAGCCAAGCATTCCCATTTTTTGCAGGATATCACTTTCTACTCCACACTTTCATTTTATGCTTCACTGTAATAAGTTCATTTTTTTCTCTTCCATTCATGCTTCTTACTTCCCACTTCATTTGTTTTTCTTTTACCTACATGCCTCAATATTATTTTCTGTTTCTGATTGCATTACAGCTCACCTTCCATTTTCTTAAATTTCGCAGAACTTCTCCTGACAAGCATGTTATGTTACTTATGATGAATTATGCAAGAGCAATAAAATGCAAAATATGTAAATGGCACACGATTGTTATCTCGCTATGAAAGTGAAGCAGTAACAGAATTTGTAATGTATATTAACAGGTTGTTCACATTTGTAATGTAGGAGAGAACAAGAGGAAAAAATTCATCGGACTTTGCTCTGCAGTTGGATGTAAGAGCAAGGTATAACGAAGACACTCTCCTCACCTTCAGTGATTTGTCTTTCACAGTTCAATTCTGCACTTCACAAGCTTGCTGGCTCTAGGGTTATGTGCCCTGGCAAACTGTTGTCTGTCACCTGTTCATGTATTTCCTTGCTTATCTGATTGACAAATTCCCTGACTTGATCATTGATTTGTACAGATACATATCAATGTCTGATGAATTCAATCAGAGACCTTCAATACTTTAGGGTAGTTTATTCTGTAGGGGTTTATCTTTAGTCCAATTTGAGAAGTAAACCATAGCTGTTACCAAATATTTGTATGTGTCAGGGTCAGCAGTGAGAAAACAAGTATCGCCATTAATTTGTGCTGTCTGTACAGTTCCTGTCCTGATGACCCTGCCATGGTGCTATACTGGGTCACATTGTGGACATGTTACTTGCTACCAGCCAAATCTGAGAGCTAACAGGCGAGTTTTGCAGGAAGGTCTCCCATTTAGTGGATTTAGCAGCACAGACGACAGTCTCCACAAGCTAGACAGTAGTCCACAGTCATAAAATTATAAGCAGATGCTGAGCAGAGGGAGCTCATCCTCACATCCACCCCTGCAGGAAAAGCCATGGAGTTTGATCAGCCCAGGGGTTTTTACGCTGCACCTGAGTGGAGAGCAGGCAGTGATGGTAGAAAGCATTAATATTTCTGTGACAGTCTGCTCGGGAGGCAGTTCCCTCCCTCACGTTTGCTGACGGATGTCTCAGACTGTCTGAGCAGAGCTCACATTCCTTAGGTTTCAGCTCTAAAATGAAGGTCTGTACTTGAGAGCAGAGGCACAGGATGGGAGAAAGGGGAGAATCGCCCAGCAATCCCTTGAGCCTCCCGTGTGCTATGCTTGTTTCCAAAATATGCCTACTTTTTATGTTAAGAAAGGGAGCCCAGTTTATAAGCCAGCATATCTGCGTCTGCATGAGGCTGATTTTTTATATAATCTTTCACATAGATCATAGTGAACATCAGTCTGAGGACACAACATGTCAATCTGTGGGACTAGCAACAGCTCAAACCTACTTAAATACTAGTCTATGCCATCCCAAAAGTATCGCAGACATCAGATATTCTCCCTTCTAACTCATTTTGTTGCCCTAGAAGCCTCACTTTGTGCACAGCAGTGTAAGAACCTGGTGACTTCTGCTAAAACAGCAATCCTTTTGGCATGCCATTTACTTTGAATTATTTTGCCCGGGGAGTGACTTTTGGATTTCCTTGGGACCCTCAAAGCCCTTGTTTTTTTGGGTGAACTCTGTCTAGCATTGCTCTAGCCTGGCTCAGCTCTGCCTCTCCACTGAAATGGCTGCTTTATCAGGTCATTAGCCCAAATCTGGGCAGCTTTCATCCAGCCACAGCAAAGTCATCTGGTGACGAGCTTGAGTAATAGATCTACACACCAGTTAAATAGCTCTGTACATTAGCCAGGATTTACCTGTCTGTAACTATTTCAGTCAAAAACTAAAAATAATGTCACTTCAAATGAGTCACCATTTTTCTGGCTTCTAGCCTAAATTATTTTCTTTTCTTCCCTTTTTTTTCCCTGTCTGCAGCATGAAGAACTTCTACTCTGCTCAGGAGCAGGTCCTGAAACTTTTACATTAAAAAAACCTCTCACCTCAGTCAAAGAGGTGGAGTAGGTCCTTTACCTAAGCCTACTGATGACAGATTTACTAGATCTGGAAGGGTGCAGAATAGACTGTTAGAATGAAAAAATCAAGCCAGATTTTCTGATCCGATCAGACAGGAGGAAGAAACCCAGGAACCTTAGCTTATTTGTTTGTTTGTTTTCTGTTTAGAGTGTTATTTATTTTTGATTCTCATGAAGCTGAAGGACTAATAGTGAGAATATTAACTGAAGCCAAGCATAGTGTGAGAGCAGATGCTTTCCAAGCCTTTCCATACAGCCTTGCCAGTCCTTCACAGAGCAGCTCTGGGTTGCGACACTTCTCAGTTTTTGTGCCTCTGTTCAGCAGCCAGATCTAGTCAGAAGAGATTGAATGATGGCTTTGCGATTTAAAGGAATAGTCAGAAAGAGCAAGACCAAGATTATTGGGCATATTTTCTTCAGTAACACAGACAAGAATAAAATTTGTTTATTATGAGTGTGTGACTGGGCTATAAAATGCACACAGTAAGAAGACGAAGGAAGGAGAATTTCCAGTTTCAATGATTTTTTCAGATTTTCAGATTTCTCTCAGAACTAAAATGAAACTTTTTCATAAAAAGACAGTCTGTAAGGATCAAAGATTTCAAAAGAGGTGGAGTTTTTAAGCTAAAACCTATGTTTTGAGTTACCCTTGAAAATGAACTGGTAGCCAGTGCATTTTAAGACCAGGCTTTCATGTTTGCAAAGGACCCCACAAAGCAGATGCATGCTGAAGTAGCACATCCTGAAACAATTCGCTATAGCTGTACTAATTGCACTGGGAACTGTTATGGTTTGGCTGCGGCCAGCAACAAAAGTGCCACGCGGCCACCCCTCCCCCCGCCAGGGTGCGGAGGAGAATGGAAAGAAACAGGCAGAAACTGGTGGGTCGGGATAAGGGCAGTTTAACAGAACAGCAAACAGAGGGAAAAGGAACAACGGTACAGATAAGGAGAAAACATAACACAA
>Ga0181612_167958_pt1 | contig 16967 bp, 4 predicted proteins | sample HoacroProtozoa21_FD_119630 | JGI IMG/M metagenome (GOLD analysis project Ga0181612, IMG submission 119630) | Hoatzin crop microbial communities from Cojedes, Venezuel. Combined Assembly of Gp0051906, Gp0051904, Gp0051908
AATAAACACTGTCCATCAGAGAAGCTTTCATGTGTAAACAATAAAAAAGTAATGATTAATAAAAACCATACAAGGTTATGTACAAAATAAAAATGTTGCAGAACACTGAACTGACACCAGAAAATGGAATTAAATCTTGCATCTTGGACAACCTATTATAACATACTTCAGTAATCTGCTTTATATAGAAAGGTCCTGATCCTGCACATATTTAGTAACACGTAACGCAAACCAAGTGAAAAACTCAGTCACTCAAATTACACATGTGCTTACACGCACACACAAATGCTGATTCTAAGCCCAGTGTAATCAGTATTACGCAATAAAATAAGGAATAAAGACTGAGAAATACTTCCCCCTGTGCTTAAGGATCTAACAACATCCCCTCCTTTCCCTCCACTCCACACACACATCCATGCACGCACTTGGCTTTCTTCTTCCTGGTGTCGTTATTGAAGGGACACAAATAAAAAACACCAGAAACCTGTAAACTGGAGAACTAATTTAACAGCCAGAATGGACGCTGACCCTCCCATCCAGGCCTCGTCTCACACAGCCTGCATGACCATATTGCACTTTTAGTCAGGTAGTTCCCATTCACAGCCTTTGGGGAGCGAAGAGCCAAGGAAGAGTCAGACCACTCTAAGGCACACGTTAGAGAAACTGACAGTGGGTCTTGACAGCAGCCATTCGGCAGCAACAGGAGGAGTGATCAAGCCGAATACACCTCATCCTGGTAATACAGCAAAACTCTGTTTTTTCACCAGCTTCTACTGCAGACAAACCCAGAAAAATTCTGGGCATAATTTGGGGATCCAAAGGCAGCTCCTTCATAGCCCAAGGGGGCTTCTGCAGAAAAAATAGCTGGAAGCTAGGAAAGAGGCCCTCTCTCTGCATATAAAGCTTACTGATCAATAACCACTTAGGAGTATTGCTCACTTGCACATTTGCCAGTAAGTCTCATGCCAATTGCAATGCTTGTTCCACCAAAGACTCCTAAGGAACAGAAAAACTGATCACAAAAATGAAAGCAACTCTGGAGCAGTATTTCACCTGTTAAATACTGTATTTACTAAAAGAAAGAGTGATTTAATTTACCACTAAAAGTTTTGCTAAATTGGTTTTCCTTTAATTAGGGAAGTCCTAAAACTTGTTTTAGAACAAGCATGATTTTTAAACCACTATCCTAGCACATTATAGGCTGTTATGATATAGACAAGATTTACAATTTTTTAATTCATTAAGAATTTACAAAATAAATGTAGCAGTAGCTCTTCATTTCACAATATTTCAGCTCTTAATTTACATTAGAAGACAATGAATAAAGTTATTAACTAACTTTTTTTTAATGTAGACTTTTACTGTTACTGTTTACTATAATAATTATGAAGATTATAGTCTCTACAACCCCAAAACTCTACTGCTACGAATTACGCTTTCTCACTAAGGTTTCTGTGGTTTAATTGTCTCCATCTAATATTGATATTTGCTACTTGGATGTAATTAAGAATAGAGGAACCATTCTTAGAATACTATTCCAATCCATTAGGCAAATTTTCTGTTATGAAAATTTTCATCTACTTAATTAGCACACCTACTTCTTCTGAGCCTAAGTGCACCTGAGCTACGTTTCATGATGGCCCAAGGAAAAAAAAAAACACAAACCACAACACATCAATTATGCCTCCACTCAATTCTACAACTATTTAAAAATGTGTGAACAGTTAAGACAAAATTGAAAAATTACCATAATAGGCTTTTGACACGTCCCTGCTTAAGCAAAAATTAATTCTAACTCCCTGTTTTTATGCAAAGCCTTTAAAATTTCTCTAATCTTGAGTACCCGTGAGAGAGAACACAATACTTTCAAGTACAAGAGTGCGAGGCTTGGCATCTTCTCTTTTTAGTTATGCAGTTTATTTGATGGAAGTCTAAACCGCTAAGCCTCCCTTTGTGCTTAATATAAGCCTTCCTCAGTAGAAATACAAGTTAATTTAAGTAAAATGAAGTTTTAGGAAGAATGCATCCTCTTGCACAGAAAGCTTCACAAAAGCAAAGCTTTTTAAAATGCAGCATCTGTTTTCTGAATCACTCTAGAGCCCTTAATAAACTAAAAAGAAGCAAAATTTTTAAAAAGTATTTTTACATGTGAAACATCATAAACATAAAAACAGTCTAATGGAGTAACTTATTTATCATTTTACTGTATGCTTTTCAGTTTCATCCTGCAATGTGCACGAAGACACTCTACCAATCTCATGGATTAGCATGTTCTAAGCGTAAGATATTAAGCATCTTCTGTTTCATTAATGGTGACTATTATGAAAACCTACTGCTTATGTTACAAAAGTAAATCAGCTATATCACTGGTATACACTTCCATACACAGCAAGGTGTGTGGATCACATACTAAACTCACAGAGTTATTTCATACATTTCTTCACCCTCAACCACAGTTGAAATATTCGTACATCAGATACTACGCTACAGCAGCACATGGTGTATTATGATGCCTGCAGACCTATTAAGGTCACAGAAAGCTTGTGCATATAGTAGTCTATTCCCATGTGAGGCAGAACTGTATTATTTGCATACCATTATGCACTGAAAACCTATTCAGTTATCCCCACTGGAGACAACTCACCACAGTGACCTAAATAGTATTCACTTTTCCAGTATTTGAAGGAACAGCAAATAAATGGGACCCAGTGAAGACAAATCCAAAAACAATCAGAACACCTAAGAATCCAGGCCTATAAATGACAAATGCAAATGAATTCAGACCAGCGCATCACAAAAAATCTCACAGAAGCAAAGAACGATGAACAAAGTGAATTACATGCTTAATAGAGGACTACACTGTCGAGAGAGAAAATGGCTGGGGAGATAATTTTAGCAAAAAAGCTCTGATATTAGCCAAGCTTATTATGACCACAAAGGAGAGCAAAGAGTCTCAAATCACAGAACTCACTTAAAAATAACCTACTTACATTTGCAGTGACAGCAGCAGTTCTAATATCAGTTGCCCAAAAGAAAGCGAGATAGCTATTGATATTTTATCTGCAGCACTGTGCAACAATTCACACAACGTTAGCAACTGAGACCCATGGGACACATACATATTGCTTGCTCAATAACAGCTGTAATATCATGCATACTTTCTGTAATCATGTACTAACATGCTGTAATTGTCCTCCTCATTTACATTCCCCCCATAATTACAATATTTTGACTGAACATCTACCAGCCTCTACTCACTCCCTTTTTCTAGTCATCCTTCCCTATTTCAATACAGGCATAAAGAAGGGAGAATATAAATAAAGTATCTATGTACTTCGTGGAGAAAGTCAGAAGAGATTAACATAACAGTCCTTTCTGGCCTTAGTCTACAAATCAGAATCTCTCACTGTTAACCTTGTTTTGCTTTTGGCCAACATGCTATATGAAATTCACTTTAAGCTGTCAGCATTTTTGAACCTGTCTCTTTCTGTAAAGCTCTGAGCATAACTACAGCACAACAGAAACAGTAACTACAGTCTTAAAATCACAGTTGTGAGCAGGCTGTAAAGCACAACAAAAGGGGATCGTGGCCCGATAAAGTCCAAAGCCAAAATAAAGACACAGAAAGATCAATAGCGCATATCAACAGGTTTGTGCGTACAGGATCTTCAAACACGTGACTGATTCAGCTGAAAAAAAAGCACAAATCGTTTTTCTGAAAATAAGAAACAGAATAATTTTTAGAGCTCATGGTCAGACAGCTATTACCGACCCTTCCAATGCAGTTATTTGAAGTTCCGATGAGTAAACCATAAAGCTCTACAGCATTCTATAAAGCCTGACATGTTACAGTCACTTCCTGAACCCCTTCCTTTATTTTACATCTTCGATAGTGCTTATTAAAAAGAAACAATTACAGGAATTACCTCTTAAAGAGGCTGCAAATCCAACCTGACACCTCTAACAATTATAGCTACTATACAGCCGGGGCATCTTTTCATGTATTTTTTAATAGTACGTCTCACAATTCTATATGCTGGTGGGTATGACACCAATGTCTCATAATCCATGAAATGGATAACGCTACATTCACATATAATGCCTCATACTATCAGCATTAAGGATTAAGGGCAAACTGAGCACTCCCATTATATGTACAAAAGCCTTAACTTTATTTCCATTTAAACTTTCCAGAGTAACAATTATTTTCACTGTCTTTCATCTGCTCATGAGAAATATAAACAAAAATTTTCAGGGAATATACACACACTTTATCAATTTTTGGCTATTTTAGTTGGCTTTAGAAATTCTGCACTCACGTACCCAGCCCGGCTGAAGAATGCCTTTTTTTTTTTTTTAAACTGTAATTTTTTTCAGCTCACTGCTGTGCCTAATGAGCACAGGACTCCAACATGAGGGAGAGTGGAGTGTGGCCACTTGAGGGGCAGCCCCTAGTTAAACTACTCCAAGCTGCCTGTTAAACTAATCTCCCACCCTGTGAGAATGAAGATACAATGCCAATCTTTAAAAGTAAGGGTTTTCATAGGTCAGGGAAAGAGAAAGAAAAGACATAACCTCAGAAAACTGAACAGTTCAGTGCTATACTTCTTTGTCCAAACTGCAGGATCTGTGCAGTCTAAAATGGTAATTTTGAAAACACTGCATCAGTTGCATCCATTTCTGCTATTGCATCTCCCTGAAGAGGTGACTGTCTTTGATGGAGAGTATGGTCTAGGGGTTACCGTCACCTTGCTGGGTGTCACTTCGGTGCAGAAGTTATAAATTCACAATCCAAGACATGACAGCAGAGACTCAACCCTACTGATGCCCAGATAAGCTAATAATGTACATGCACATCAAACAGAACCCTTTGGTAACTGCTCACCTAACTGTTCTTAACAGTGCTGTGTAATGGGAAAAAAGAGGCAATTCTTTTACTGTTTTTAAAATATACTTTGGTTTCATTTAAAAAACATGCAAGGAAGGAGGTGAAGTTACATGTTTTAATGCATAAACAGGGAAGAATGAATGGACCATGCATGCAACACTTCTGGCAAGAAAAAGCTACCATCCTCCATCTCCAGCGTCTCTGGGCAGCCTGAACAGGCCATGGCAAAGATTCCCCTTCTTGGCTTACAGAAAATCTTTCATGTGATATTTCTAGTAGGAAACAGTTAAAAACAAGAACCCCACAACCGACTGTTCAGGTTCCTCATGCAAGATACCTTTCAATGCATTTAGTTATTCAATCCATCATATTCAGCTATAATTGGAAGAATTTAATACTCCATTCAGTTCCTCAGTAATGCTTGGTCAGCAACAAAAACCACTCGTGCTTCTTTTCTGGCTCTGCTGAACAGCGTTGTGTGCAGACAAAAGAGTTCCTCACCCACAAATATTTTGGTAGTCTATCCTTCAGAAAGGAAGCTCTTCACAATTACTGCTAAATTTTTAAGATTTGCGAGCCAGCATTTGAAAGAAAAATAATTCTATGATACACATCTTTATTGTACCTTGGAGACTGAGAGAAGAACTTCCACCTAATATTTCAACTTAAAGAGATACAGAAGCAGAACCTTCCCTGTGGTTGAGAAACAGTAAAATAATGATCCTGGATAGGCAGAGTGATCACCCACAACAGTCCTTTAGCAGGAAGATGGAAGAAAAGAGACTGCTTTGCTATGTCTTTGCTTCCAGAGGGTTTCCCTCATGCTCCAATGAAAAACATAACTAAACAAAAGCAGCTGCGCCTTGTCTGTAAAAACAGATCATCACTAATTTACGCTAACTCCACATGATTGTATTCTGTGATCAGAAAGAACTGATGAGAAAAATAACAGCATATCAAAAAAATTATAGTTTAAATCTTTTACAAAAATACTTCATGCCACACTCAGAAATACGTTCTATTTCAGGAATGTTGTGACTTTGTTTACGAGATTTCATCAGGTTAACGTGCTACTTAATTTCTGAATAAGAAAAAAAGCGAGACAACCTTGTTGGCTGCGTGGCCTACCAGCTTACATATGAAGATCCTAAATACCATCACTGACTCCGCAGTAGTTCACTAGACGAAAAAAATGCCTGAAAGTGTTTCTGGTTTAATGTTTTGCCAGTAGAAGGCCTGTACCAGCTACAACTAAGCCAAGAATGTGTTTCATCACTTCTTGGAGTGAGTCAGAGAAACAGGGGACTATTCCATTCTTAATTTATTATTTATAGAAAACAGTACTATCAAAATAATTAAGCACTCATTTGCTAGACTTAAAGGTGCAAACTACATACATTACATGACTCGTACACACAGAAAGACTCTGCTACTCACAATTTTTTTAATCAAACTTAATATTAGAAGAAATATTAGGCAGCAAACTTCAAAGCACCTATATGAACCAACTGGCACGCAGTGTTGGCAGGAATATCTTTGCTGCTCTGTGACATATTTGGTCAAGTGGTTGGCAAAACCGTGCAATAATAGCTTTTCACAGAAAGTTTGTTTTGCTTGTTTTGAGCACAGAGCTTTCTACCAGGTAGCATCCAATTTAAAGGAAGCAAAAAAACCCTAAATAATCTCTAATTTATGCAACAGCGAGAGAAATTAAATCCAAATACTGTATGTAATTTAGGGAAGGAAGCAAGTTCTTATTTACTGGATAACATCCAGTCATGATTCCACTTGAGATCACTCCCATTAGAGTTATAAAATGCAGGCAAACTATCTCTAGGTTACACAATTCACAAACACATGTTTAACACAGAAAACGAATTGCAGGAAAAAAAAAAAAATCTTAGTAAAACACATTAATTTCTAACTCCTATACACCCCAACCACCCTAGACAAAGAAAGGCTTATTTGGCAAAAGCTGTCCAGCACACGTGGGTTTAGTTCTGCACATGGATGTAGTGAGAATGCCTGAGCCCCTAAAAGGACTTTAGGTCAGCTGGTGAGGAAGAGGATGTCGACAGATTTCCATGACACGCATCATAAACAGCTTTTCTCACCTCTAGTCTGGAACAGACAGACATGAAGGCTGCCAGAACCGGCGGCTGTTCTCCATATACTCCAAAGCGGCCACAAGAAGCGGCAGTGGTAAGCGGACAACACTGTCTTCAGTACTTTGCTCAGAACTGCAAAAGTAAAGCCTGACCAGGCAGGAGTCCTAGTGCAAGGTGACATGCCCCAAGGCTTTTAGCTGGGCAGCCACATAATGTATTTTGTCAAAATAAAACTGAATTCTAAAATGAGAGCACTTTCTAATCTTTGATACGAAAAATTCAATTTTCAATCATCCTGAAAAGATTCAGATCTGACAAAGAAAAACATTCCTGAAAAGAGCCATGTCTGTGCCAACAGGTGCAGCAAAATTAGGAGCTATTGGCAAAAGATCATATTTTATCTTTGACATCATCTAGCTGACTACTACGACCACAGTTTTAAAAAGCAAGCTATGCTTTATTTTCAAACACAGCTACAGGAACAGATTTTCAGAGAATGTATAAATAGCCGTGTCTAAAACTACACATCCAAGTATCACAAGCTGCTTTTAAACCTCTTAGCCTGTAAAGACACAGTAAAACACATGTATCACTTATCAAAGTACTGTAAGACTTGTAATAAATTATCCATAAACCAAAATTACTTTCTGCATCAAAAAAAAATCAAAATCTGTGCTACTGCTGTGCTATTAAACACTATGCAAACTTGACCAGAGTTCTGACTACCACTACCGGTTTTTATAAAACATAAATAGGAACCAATATTCCACCATCAGGACAGATGAAGACTGAATGTGAGAGGCCCCCCTGAAGTGTAACAACTGCAATAGGGCAGCTACGAGGTGAGACGTGAAACACCAGTGTGATCCCTGAATTTTAAAGTTATGCTTTCAAGACTCTATCAGCATGTGATGGGTTAATTTTCATATCAAGCATCTCACAAAGATTGTAAGCCACATAAACCCACTTTAATTTAATGTTTGTGAAAACATTTAAGTCTGAGAGCTAAAATTGTTGTGTTACAGGTAATCAAAAAGTACTTCAAAAAAATCTATACAACAGTGTGTTCTATTTTCTTAATACTGTTTCAACAATTTCTGCCAAATGCTGCTAAAGAAAACCTCTCTCAATTAAATCAGCGTGACACAGGAATAACATCAATAAATGCAATAAACCAACGCCCATCTACTTTGTGAGAATGAGGTCCTGAGAATGAATAAAAACTAATCTTCAAAGCAAAAGGATTTTATTGGGGGGGGTGGGGGGTGGAGGGGGAGAAGCTCATTACAAAAGCACAGAAATTATGGAAACAAAGATGTTCTTGCAAGACTTAATACAGAACTGCAACTCTACAGCCATCATTGATGGTCATCAGCCTGTCCATCTGTAACTCCGGAGATCCCTCGCCTATCTTCTTTCTTAAATTTCATATTTAATTTCCCTTATTGTGGACTGCAGTCAATACCCTCAAACTAGACTGGATGTGGCAACTCCCTACCATCCTCTGAGTCTAAATGCAGCAAAGCTAATGGTGCTCACATGAGTTGCTCAACTGGAATCTGGAATAGAGACATGTTTACTCAACAGGGTTAGCATGACCTCCCAGCAATACCCTGCAAGTACAGCAGGCATTTTCCACTAAGGCTTCTACAGCGAGACTACAGAAATGAACTAGTTAAAAGCTCTACAAAACAATGCATACCTCCAAAAGGAAACTCAATCTGATTTAATAAGAAATTATATCTAACTTTTCCCCATGGATTCCCCTACATGAGAAAACACCTAGGAAAGTAAATGTGCAACAGTAGGCCATGTTGAATTTTCAGTAAATTGTGCCATCGCCACTATGGGCTGGAAGTTAATTTCCTGAAATACCATTCTGTTTTAACAGCACGTTAATTTATCTGCTTAATATTTTACAATGGACTAAGTATGGAAGTTGATGGTGGTCTCAATTTGCTGTTTCATTTTGTTTTCAATTACCACATCATCAGGAGATCTGGCATTTATCCACTGAAATGTGCCTTTCATCAATAAAACATTCTTCCATCAGTAAGAAATCTGTAACAATTTAAGCCTCTTCAATATCCTAAATCCCAGCTAGGCAAAATACATTAACACATAGTGACATTCAGAGCATAAGCACTGGCACTGAAATTAGGTACTTTTACTAAAATACCTTGCTGAATTGGAAGGCCAGCAATGAATATCCTTTATGATAAATGAAAACAATCTTCCCAAACACAGTTTCTTCTGTTCTTTTACCAGACTTGTTTCAACTAAAGACAAATGCAGAATTGAAGTAGTCGTCTTCTCCTTTTTTTGACCTTACCATTCATAACCTTATTCTAAGCAGCAGCATTGTATGTGTGGCTGTACACAAAGAACCTCGTTAAAAAGGCTGTCTTATGTGCATATTCCTCTGGAAGCTTAACTTTTGCCATTTTAGAAGTTTGTATTAATGACTGCATTCCTTTACCAAGCACTAGTGGTTTTTTATTTCAGTTAGAAGCACACATTTTTTCCTTCTTGTTTTTAAAAATGGAGAAAGCTACTTTATTTACAAATGTCAGATTTTGGTTAGTGTCTAAAAACTAGTGGCTGAAATGTTTGTATTTGTTTTCATTCTTCTATTTATTTTCACTTCTTCACATTTGTCTTTTTAATTAACCATGCTCTAACACATTAAATCTAACACATTTCTGAGAATTAGAACTGTGAACTTTATAGGGTTGTTATTCTTTTGTTTTTATACTGCTACAATAATAAATAATTACTAGTACCATAAAGTTTAAGATGAATCCCAAAATCAGATTCTGGTTCTCCTTTCTTTAAATAGCTTAGGATGTACCAAGTCTCAAATGTTCTTGTGGAATAATCAGTTTAGAAATCAAAAGGTAACTTCTGTTCATTAGTATAATATTTTTCAAAATACCAGAGATGAAGTACTGAAGAGAATATTGGAAATCATGTGTAAATGCCCAAGGAAAACAAGTAGACTTCTAGCAGTGTTCAGAAAAATAAATTTACAGTCAAGTTTGAATAGAATTAGTGGCCATGTTGGCTACTAACTATAATTGAAATGTGCTTTGGCATTAGGCTGATTTAGGATACCTGTCTACCATTGTAAAATTTTAATGTATGTTTATGCTATAAATACACATTACTGATGCCTTTATTTCTGCCTACAGGTAAGCAAAACATGGGCTAACATGAGAGAAATTTTACATGTGATACAGAGCCAACAACAAAGGCTGACACTAAACACAGTAATTATACATTTGGATAAAGCATCATAACACCACAAATACTATTCACTGTTTTTACTTATGTTATTTTTTATTACTTACAATTCCTTTCTTCTTCCTTAAAGTAAAAAATATGTGTTCATATAAACTTGACATGTCCCTTGCACTACGTGTCTCAATTGTCACAGGTCCCTCAGAATCAATACATTATAACCTCTGCAATGCTAATTCACCAGGACACTGGTGCAAGGTATGTTTAGCCGATTACAGCCCCTCGAGGCTCACAGAGGGCATCACCATCATACAAAACCAGGGCATGATGCCCGACTCCCTGACACGATACCTAGACAATGGTCATTTTATTCTGTTTCTCTACATCAAAGACATCTGCAGTTCTGCTGGGTCTGTTTGGCCGCTTTGTGCAGACCACAGCTCTATACTACTGATAAATTTGGTACAGCAAACAGGTAAGAACACATAAAAAACATATTTTTGCCTTTCCACAGTGCAATACTTTATTGCAGTATATCACACAGTAGCCAAATGAACTCTCTGTGGTTATTGCCCACCTAATGTTGTAAAAATATTACTGTGACATTTCATCTGGTCGACCATCTTAAAGGTTAATTCTGTTTCCTATCTGAGATTTTTCTCTAGTTGAGCCATTCCATGCACTTTCTATTTACTGATTCCAAACAACCCCCAAACTGTTTCATTGCTCACTCTCACTGTTAAGAACATATTGACTGGCTGCCTGCTCTGCTGTTTAATTCATTTATGCTGAGAGTCAGGCATGAAGACAGAATTTTAAATGTGACATTTGCAGGCTGTTGGGTCATTTGAAGCTCTGACAACACCAGGGAGTTCCTGACATACAAACTGGTCCTGATTTCCAATCTTCCATGTTCTAAACACAGCAGAGCTTCTTCCTGGAGCTGCAGATTTGAGCCAAAAGTTTTAAAATCCCTTGTGTTTACATCTTGCAGAAAAGACTTGTACACTTTAAAGTTTTAAAACAAAGGTTATGTTTCCTTTAAGGTAAAACCAGCACTGCCTGCAGCGTGCGACTCAGCTGCTTAAAAACACTGATTGGCAAAGGTATTCGGAAAGATCTACAATAATAATTGATACTAATAAGATTTTGTAAGCAACTTTGACATTTAGTGGGCTTTTATTGGTTCCTGTGGATCTGTAAGCATTGAAACCACAGCTTTATCTAACATTGCCTATCCGGCTTTTTGCTACCCTGACCAACATCAAGTCCCTGTTTTCAGGTTGGAAATTTTCCTTATCTCAAGGCAGTGAATGGACTGTACCATTTTGTCTCCCATGATGAACTGTCCTTATCTTCCCCAACTTTCAGGTCAATTTTTCAGAGTATACCCAACTACCTGAAAGATTCCATACTGCCAAGGTGCCATTAGCAAAACAGTAATCTGACCTATTCAGTCCTGACTTGGGAAAACTATAGTTATCTATGTCTGAAACAGGACTCGCATCTACCAAGTTGAAAAATATTTTCTTTTTGGTGAAAATTCCAAATGACTGCAATAGTCTTTAAAGCATCACCAAGAAGGGACATACTAAGTCTCACTACTCATGTTTTACAGTATACGGCAAATTTTACGTATGTTGTTTTGCCTTGGGTGTTTCCACAAAACAGGCAGAGCCCACCGTGGCTAATAGTGAAGGAGAAGACATGTGAATGCAGGTTGGTCATCTAATCTACCAGTAGGACTGATTGAGAATCAGACCTTGAACTTTGAGAAAAGAGCAAGAAGGGAGTACAGAATCTTCTGCACAGAAAAGATCTCTTCCTCCTCCTTGCCATAATTCGGGAGGGAAGGGGGAAGGTAGAAAAACTTGCTACGGTAAAAACTGCAGTCTTCTATTCAATCCCAGTTCAGATGTCCACATCACCGCTCATGTGTTTACCTAAATCAATGGGCGAGTATTGATTTTAAATAAAGACAGTTAGAAGGCACAATCTAGGCAAAATCTCAATCTCTGGTTTTTTTATTGTGCAAAACAAAAAGCAAACAAAAACCCTGTGCAAAGCAAAAAGTACGATAGCACTGCCATAGTTAGAAATAGAAATAGTGTCATTTCAGAACTGTATTAGGAGGGGAGGTTGTTTTGCCTACTCAACTTGTCATGACAATTATTCCACAATAATGATTCTATACTTTGGCTGCTTTTTCAGGAAGGAGAATATGATTTAGGTCAAGATGCAAATTTGAAGAAATTAATTGATTATTTTGTTTTGGTTTATATCAGCAGAGACACACAACAATTTTAACAGCAACCTCTGAAGCATCAACTGTGTCATACAGAAAACATCTTTTCATTGCCATGTTCAGAATAAGATTTTTATAATTCAATAGTTGTCTTCTGAACACGAGTATGTAGTTTATACATACTTCCAGCACGAGGACATTGATTCTGTGTGACCTAGAAAAGCAGTTTAAGTATTGCTGGTGTTGTTTATTCTCAAAGAAAATATTTAAAATAAAAAGACATACCTGGTGTATTATCTGAGCTACAGGAAATTGTTCAGCATATTTTAGTGGTTCTGTTGCCAACTCATCCTTTGGAAGCCTGGAAAGAAATGAAGTTAACACTTATCAAAGTTACTGCAATGTTTACCAAGTTGAATTACTGAAACTTCAGAGTTTCAGGTACATTACTTTTAAAAAGTATGGTATCTGGGAGATTATTTTGTTTAAGATGAAGCAAAAGTGTATTTAAGAACTTAACTGAATATATTTCTTACAAATTTGAGCAAAAGAATTAATGTATAGTAAACAGAAATGTGTGTAACTTTGTGGACTTTTCCCCTAACCAAAGCACATAAAACACAAATTTAGCAGCAGAAACCTAAGAAAACCTTTAAATTTAGTTTTAGGCAAAGTGCTGGTGAAAGCTGGATTGCAATCTCCACAGAAAAAAAGTCTTATGCATTTACAGAGCAGATTCAGCACTGTTAACAATACAAGCGTTGTCACTCAATCCTGCCAACATAATTCAGGTATGACAATCTCAAAAGGCACGAGGGATTACCCACTGTTTCCCATTTTTGCTGCAAGCACATATCAGTGTTCAGCTGTGGTAGAGTTCAACACCATAAACATTTGTGTGTTTGCCAGCACAGTAGTGTGTAGTACTGGTTTCAAATAAGCCAAAGAACTAGTGTGAACAAGGAGAGTATAGCACTTCACAAAGAAAATGCATCGTATCCCTTTAAACTTCAAATAAACTGTAGTTGCAACTCAAAATTCAGAATCCATAAGCAGTCTCTTAAAGGAATATTTAAATGATAGTAAACTAATATGAAAGCATGTTTTAAACCCTTTAACCATACTGCTTTCTTCTACTGGAACTGCACAGCATGTGCTAGCTACATTTTCAAAGTATCACTCAAGGTTTTCATCAGTCACTCCTCAATCTTTCTGAAAAGTTCTGAATTTAGGAATTTGAGTAATATGACAAGAAAAGAAAGGGAAAAAAAAGATCCCTATGAAAACAAGGACTTTCTATAAAGTCTAAGCAGAATTACTTTCAGACAAAAACTGTGACAAAGACATTATTTTCCAGGTTTAAATTACTATGTTATACCCATTCTAGTCAAAAATGATACATGCTTGCTGGGTTAATTTATCTGCAGACCAGCTACCAGGTAAGAGCCAGAAACTACAGGCTTAGACTCTGCACTGGGAGTCAACAGACCATGACAAAAGAGAGCACAACAAATGCACATCTCTTCCCTTTTCCATTTCTGAATTTATGTTGTGGTTTGGAAAGCTTTTAAGCTCCAAATAAGAGCCTGAATACCCAGAAATCTGTAATGAACAGAGTATAAGGAAGTATGAAAGTCTTAGTGTGTAAGAAATTTAAAAGCAGAGAACAAAAGAAACATAGCGACAGTCTGTCTAGAACTGTTTAATGCGTTTTAGAAAAATTCAGTAAGCAAGCTCTGAACTATTGAAGCTGGTCTACTGAAACAGCTCATTTATTAACACGGTTTTTAGAGGTTTTGGACTATTCTAGCAATGATGGATTTGTACTCACAACATGAGATATACTGCTGGTATAGTTCAAGGCAACCATCAGAGCTTAGAGTGGGCTCAAGAGCTCCACTGTGGTGTGCGGAAGGAACCTTTCCACTCATTTTCTTTCGTCTTTATCATTTGCAGAGTCCCGACTGGCAAAAATACCACTGTCTCCTTAGCTACCCAGGGTCAGTGTGAATTTGAGATCACCTGTTCTACTGGGAGCCTGTTCGCTCACACATCACCCTGATTTATGGATACCAGCTACATAAACCCATTTCTTAGCCACAGTTCTAAATATGAAACCACTGTACGCAGAACAAAATATTCCTCAATATTTTGAACACTTATCTCTACAGTCTTTACAGGGACACTGTAAATCTAAAAAAAAAACCCACAGTATCTCAAATCCCAAAATTAAATACTTGAAGCTGCACGTAACAGCTACAATTACTATAAACTGAATGTTAGCAGGAAAAAAAGCAGCTTATCTGTTCTATCAAGGACTTTGTACATTTGGCAATGTCTTCTGTCTAGACAGAGTCAGCATTCCTTTGCATAGTCAAACACCCTCCTTGTCAACTGCAGAAAAAACGACCTTTCTTCAAATGTCAAAAGATTAAAGAAGATAGAGAAAAATTATCAAGGTAATTTTGAGCTTTAGGAAGCTTTACTAAAAAAATAGGAAGTGCAGAATAGTATAAACATGTATTTTAAAGTACTTAGATTTAAACTGAAATTAGGCTGATAGAAGCCTTTCAACACCAAGAAAGACTAGTTTAGTTTTTTCTAGTTTACTTTCTGAAAAAAAAATAAATTGAAGTACACTACATTTTATATACATAAATTATAAGATACAGATTAGATAGGTGCACGTTTTAATATCTATACATACATGTGTCTACATATACATACCCGCACTATGATATGTATATATGCACACACACACGGGTATTTTGGAAGAAAAGTTTAGAACTGTTCTCTCAAAATTTTTGCTTAAATGCCATGAACTTCTTGTACATGTACTCAGTCATGTACTAGCTGTCACATCTACAAAAGACAGTTTTGAATCTTCTCTCCTGCAGATAAGCCTCCTCAACTGGATGAGCACGTATCTCAATCCTTAATACTAAACTGCATAAAGCACGGAAGCTCAAAACTCTTGACAAAAAAATCTGCATGAAATATTGCCCAACTATATCCTCTACCTGGAGCAAGTCATTAAATTGAGCTAGCAGGTATGACAAAGCAGTGCATCAATAAACTTTGAGCATCTGAGGCTACTAAATAAAGTGCAAGAATAACTCATAGTAAATGATCTTTGCAAATTTGGCAATAATAGTGTAGTCTTCATTATTGTGATACTGCAGTGCTACGATCAAAAGCCACTGCATGGCATTTTATCAAGTGAAAGAACACGCCACCTCCTCCTAATACCACACACATTACTGACCATGACTGATTTTTTTTCTTTTTGCCTAAATTCATAAGCCTATATACGGCTTCACACAGGTTTTCCTGAACACTTTGTTCCCAGCTCTTTTATCTTCTTTGATCAACTATCAGAATATTTCAACACATATTTTTCTAGGGTTATTCTCATCCACTTCTACACATTGGAAAATTAAAAGCATCTAATACTAGTGACATTCTTTTTAGCTAAAAAAGGGATTTATCCCTAGGAGTTATGTTGTATTTTAAGCAAATAGAAGTAAAGATTTTCTGAGAAAAAACACATTTTTTTGCTTGATTTATCTTTTTAATTTTTCTATCAAGTGATGATACCTGTGATACAAATTGAACTTTCTGACAGAGCTACCTTCCAGGTCTCAGTTCTCAAGTACTTGTATACAGTCAGTTTGGAAAATGCTTCAAAGTGCTTCAAAGTGTCCAGCATGCAAAGTTCTACCAGTATAACCATATCAGTTAGCAGTATCACTTTCAGTATTTAACAGACATAAGCGATATAAACTCCTTTGAAGAGAATTATATTACTATGAAGGTTCCACAGATCTCATTTCCATTTCTCACAGCAAGCACCAGTTTACTGGCCTAAACATTTGTATAACAGGTATAAGGCTGCTTCCTCTAAATTTCTTTTTGCTTCTTTTACTTTACCAGCAAAACCTGTTGTGCAGTCATTCTTTCTAACAATGGTGAAAACTGGATGATGCAACAAGAAATTGCTATCCTATAAGCAGCACAGAGGGTGAACCACTGCGTACTAAAGGCTTCTATGAAATAGTATCCATTATGAAAGCTCCAGGAACAGGCGTAAAGTCAAGACTTGTCTGTCCTGAGAGAAGGCCAGAAACAGCTACTGAAGCCTGAAATCCCCTGCAAGTGGGCACAGAGGCTATATTTTAAGTGCCTTTCAAATAAGAACAGAGACAGCTTGCTGTCAGTAAAATCAAGCAACATGACGTAGCTCGCAACCACACAGCTGAATTCTCTCCCCAAAGCGGAGGCTGCATCCAAAACTGGCTGCTCTAGGCATGTGTTACGCCCTGAACCATGTGCAAACATTGTCCAGGAGAGTGCTAGCTGGCATGAGCCAAAACGGTATCAGGGACCGTGCTAACAATTAAACATCACATATGACTGCAAGGCAGTACATCACTGTCTAATTTACAAGCACAGAAGCAGCCTCATATGCTGACTCTAAAAATTATAT
>Ga0181612_156137_pt1 | contig 16966 bp, 6 predicted proteins | sample HoacroProtozoa21_FD_119630 | JGI IMG/M metagenome (GOLD analysis project Ga0181612, IMG submission 119630) | Hoatzin crop microbial communities from Cojedes, Venezuel. Combined Assembly of Gp0051906, Gp0051904, Gp0051908
CTCCTCATAAATGTAAATACCAGCTACGCGAATTTCAAAAATTGATTGCAAAAGCATAGGCAGACACAAGGTGGTTTTTTTATAGATTTGCAGGCAAAGAACATAAAATAAACAGCTTTGATAAAATCCTGAAATCACAACTTTGGTAAAGCGCTACTGGAACACCTCAGTCCAAATCTAAGTCCTGACTGGAAGAGAGATGCAAGCCTCCGATAACAATTTTTCATCTTAACGGGCCAAAGTCCTATGGAGGTAGGCATAGCTAAGTCTAGTTTTACTAGACTGGGTGTTTCCGTTTATACCATAAAAAGTGGTGCTTCTTGCCTGTAGCCAGGTAGGGATACACAGGGCTTTACCCCAACGTTCCTGGCTTCAGCTCAATCTGTAACACAAAGCATATGTGCCTCCCAGGAGGTCCTGCGCTAGCCATCGATTTTAAAAGGCTTCCCTGCTCCACAGAGGTCTGTGTGTAAGTTTTCCCAAAGATGGATATAGTTGCTGTTCTGACAGTAATCTGGGTTATTTCTTTCTCCTACCCTAATTACCCTAAAGAACTAGAGTTGCTTATGTACAAAAGCAGCAAATGTGCTCAACTACTACAAGCTTCACTTAGGTTTTATTTATGCCAGGCTGCTCTGTGATCATCTATAGGTTAGATCTTGGAGTCTTTGCTCCCTTTCACTTGCAAGTTTCACTAAAGCAGCATCTGGATAAGGTATTCACTCTTTGGCCTCTATAGCCACAAAAATGTCTTTCAGTTAACGGATGGAGTAACTATATCAATATCTGGATAGTGATCGGAATTGGCTTCTCATGTGGTATTTTCTTCTCTTCTCATTCAACTACAAGAATGTCAGTAATGTAGGATCAAATGCATGACTGACTGGATGATCTACCTGATGTGGCAGCTACGATGTACCGCCTACAAGGTAGGAGAAGTGAGGCACACAGAAAAGAACATCAAATACCATGAGAGAAGAAAGACGTGATTCTCTGCTCCAGCATGTGATGTTCTGATCTCCACACAGAGGGCTGCTTTTGTACTTTACTTACTGGACTAAAACATTGATCTGTTTGAAACAAGTTGGATCCCTACCTTGAGAGAGAACTTCTGGAACTTAGCCCTGACTGTCCCTTCCAAGCTTCCGCTGGGACCTCTCTCCACCCTTGCCCGTGGCCCAGGATGCCGTTTCAGCTCGGCCTGGGCCGTTAATCCCTGCCACGGCGATCATAGAATCATTAAGGTCAGAAAAGACCTCTATGATCAGCAAGTCCAACCGTCATCCCATCACGACTATGCCTATGATGCCACAGTTGTGCCTGTTCCCAGCCCTGTCTTTGACGCCGTCTTCTGCTGCTTCTGACTGGACCTCCTGGATGGACCCTAGATCTGGATTATCTCCACATATTGCCCCACTCAGCTCCCAGCTCCTCCCTTGCAGAGCAACCCTGCACTTGATGCTCCCTGATACCCAGTTTGTCACAGGTGCCTCCTGGCAGCCCAGTCAGTTGTGTAAAGACTGCACAAAATGCAGTTCCTTAAGATAATCCCAGTTTAAGACGTCAGGTTTGCCTGGCACATTGCTCCTTGGCGAAGGCACCCATGGCATTGGTGCCACTGCACTGCTTTCAGATTCAAACTGGGTCACGTGAGGCCACTTCAGAAGCACCTGCATCTGTACTTTTGCAAACTTAGTCTTATAATGAAAACTCCTCTAACAGTGCCAGTGTTACCACAGAGTGGTAGCAGAGAAAGGACAAGATGGACCCCACCTTTAATTTGTCTAACGGGCACATATTCCTGACAGCTATCGGTTGTTGCTGCCTCTCCTGGCATGGAAACTGACTGATGGAAAGCCTGGGGGGTTTATTGCAAAGGCAAAGTTTATAGAATCATCTGGTTGTCTTCCTACTGCTCTAGGTTGCAACACTCCTTTATATACCTTGCCCGTCCTTTTCCACCCCCTGCCAAAGAAGTGCATTTCTAGGTTAGGAACTGACTGAAATGAGGTGTTCTGAGGATTTCTGATGATTGAAGTGGTCGTGGAAAAGAGTTTAAACCTGCATAAATTACAGCAGCTCTAGTCCTGTACAGCCACCTTGCTTAGTCCCCTTTATTCCTCCAATTTGGAGACACTAGGTTTAAAGCTGTCTGCCTCTTCTACTTTGCTGCGCTGTTTGTGCCAAACACAAGCTGCAAACGGCTTGTTGAGGGTCTAATTAAATAACTGTATTTGAGGTGGCTAAGCCTGAAAATAGTTGGAAACGTTGAGATGGAGGGGGCTCTCCCAGAGAAGATGAGCCAGATAATACTCCTGTCCCAAAACTACTATTCCTCAACTAACCACCAGACGTGTTGGTAGCATGAGCTGTTGAGCTCACTCCCATATATGAAAACACTCCTCTGCTTCCAATCAAGAGTTAATCATGGAGATTTCTCTGAAATTGGAATGTTAGTAGTAGATCGTCACAGAAAGGACCCCGTGCTTCAGACTAGCGAACGCAGCTGTGAGCAGCTACATGGTAAGTTATGCGACCACACCTAGACGACCTGTCCTTTCCATACCAGAGACGGGTACATTCTCCAAGCATGCACCACACGTTCAGCCACAGGATTCTCCACGTTGGAGCAAGACATGCTGTCTGCTTCCTGAATGCTTCTTTGAAACACTACACTGCTTTGATATTTTTATTTTCATGTTTTTACATGCCAAGTTTAGTTATCAGAGAGGGTGGGTGAAAGTACTTGAGCTTTAAATAAACCTTGTAATGTGCACTACCAGCTGTTTGTAGATCAATGACAGAGGAGCTGTAGCCAGGCTATACCTTTTGCCTTTATCGGGTCAATTTTGTGGATACTACAAATGAAAGAACATATGGGGAGTCCTGACATATGGTAGGATCAAGGGTGTTACAGTGCATAAATCAAACGCTTACATACACAAAATGGTTCAAGCTTTACTAAAAAGCTTCAGAAAGAAAAAGATAAAGGCCAGTGGGATCTGTGGAGACCCAGAAGCTGATGATTGATGGTGCTCCAGCACAGAAGCATCAGACATCTCCTGCTTTATCAGCTGCAGTTCATTGACCGGTGTAACTGAATGACTTCATGTAATGGAGGCAGATGCCACTTTTGCTTGCCCAGCAGCTCCTATTTGTTCAGAGACAGGTAACAGCCTTGGTGACTATTTGTTCAGAGACAGGTAACAGCCCTGGTGACAGGCACAGGCTGCTACAGTCACCACACCACCAGCCCGTCCTTCAGTGAAGATTAGTTAAATGCAGCAACAACATCTGACTGTGCAAAGAGCACCTCCAGTTTGTATTCAGTCAGTTAAAAAGCTGAGAAAGACCCTTCCAATGGGACAAGCAGGGCATCGTATATTCCAATCAAAATCACTGAAGGAGGCCCCACTGCTGGTAGGTCTGACACAAAGCTGACAGGACAAGCAGCCTGCCTGACTCTGAAGGTGTAACTTTCTATAAGGAGTAGTTTCCAAGCATTTCTGGAACATCGTAGTTTCCGAGATAGTCAAAGTCTCTAGCACTTCCAGAAGAGCTGTGACCAGCGGGCCACAGTGTGACCTTACAGCCTAGACTTCCCGAGTCTGATAGGACTTCTGTGGAGAGGCATATGGTTTTACTTCTGATCTATGCAGTTCATAGATACCATCTTGTACTGGCCCCATCTGCTCCGCAGTCTCAAGCACACCTGCATGTTTTAATTCATCACTCAGGAAAACAAGGCTAGTACCACACCTGGAGGTAAGTCACGGGTTAGTAAATGTATCCTGAATTCCGTGAGTTCCAGAAGCCTGATGCTGAGCTATTAATAAGCAAAGATTACAAGCCAAATCAGTAAAGAGGTTTTGTTCCAAATATGGTAGCCACTGCCTTAGCAGAAGGGCTCTCAAGCAGCCGTTTCTTTGAACTGAGAAAGTAAACTGGGCAACGGCGTAGTACAAAGCAGTTGCCGGTTAGCTGAATGATGGGTTGTTTAGGGTTCAGGAGGTGCTTCAGCTCTTCTTCGTACTCTCCCTGCACATCCTCTCTGCTTCCTTCCCTTACAAACCAGCACTCTGGCTTCTTGCCAGTCTGCAGTGTAGCGACGGCAGGAGTTTATACCGTCTCTCAGCAATGCAGCAGGAATGTAAGAGACCTGCAGGAATTCATAACGCAAGGGAAATCAAGTCATAATCAACGGCCAAAATCGCCACAGTCGCCTTGCTGTTCAGTCTCTCGTGTGGTTTGATCTGCACCGTCTGTCCTGTCGCAGTGTCGGGTCTTTGTGACAAGGGCAGAAATCTCTCCTGCTCGTACTCACCTGTGCGTTGTAGATCCTAGCCAAGTCAACCAGATTAGTAAGGTCATGCTGCTGGCTAGACTCCTGTGCAGTGCAGGGATCCTAGAAAGCACCAGGATGAGCGATGCCCCTGTACTGGGAGTAAAAGAGCCTAGAAGGCCACAAGGCTGGGTTTTGTGAGGGCTGTTCCCCTCCGTTGTACGGGTAGATAAGGACGGCGCAGCTGGCTGGGGCACCTCCTGCTGCTTGTCCCAACTCAGTCAGCAGGACCAAAACTGCACATCAGGGAGGATTACTGATGCCAGAACGGCTTCTAGAGCAGACAATTTCCTCCTTGCAGAAAGAGAAGAAGGGTGTTGGAAGGGCTATCAGATCAGTTCAGGAAGAAGCTTACCTACACCCAATTTTTGGCACAGAAACCACCAGTACTACTAATAAAAATCCTTATTGTTGCATTTAGAAAGAAAAACTGACCAAAGCATGTCAGGGCAGTCATATTCGGAGTAAATATTCTGCTTTTCCACAACAGACGGAGAAGACTTAGTTTTGAGAATTTCGTGGTGAGTTTGCAGTGGTGTGTAATGAATAAGACGCAAGACCACGTGCATGGTCTGAAGGTCCAGTCTCGTTCAGTCTACAATCTGCGTCTGGTCTTCTTGTCCTGCCACTTCTACTCAACGTCTGTTTGTTTTGTTTGTGGAAGTTGGTAACAAAACTTAAAGCAAATCCTGTTGCCTTTTTTTTTATGTGTTCTTTTTTTAAAGGACTCTTTTTAAGCAAAAGTTACTGTGTATTCTGACCTGAATAATTAAGCCTCTGAGCAGAGATGAAATGCAATATTAGAGCAAAAAAGCATAAACTTTCACATGTTGCCTTCTCAAACACTTTCTTCTACCTATAGAAGCAAACACTTGCTAGCCTTTACTATAGCATAACACTGAAAACCTTTGCCAAAATTACCAGTTACAGCGCAGGCCTTTCTCATGGAGGAACTAACCTGTAGCCAGCAATTTATTTTAGAGCCATGAAGCAATTTAGTTACAAGAGCCACTAGATGCCCCAGCCGGATAAAGAAACTGGAAGCTCGAAGATAGGCTGTCTTCTCCTCCTATTCCCTGTAACCATCCACATTTCTAAAGTTGCTTTCAGCACAAAATGCAAAGACACTTTAACCTGATACAGCTCATTCCTGATACCATGTGATGAATGAAAGATGCTGAAGATTTGCCTGTTTCTTTCAGCATTCTCATACCAAAAAAAGGTGAAACAAAATTTATCTCTGTTACTCACTGAATAACAGGAATGTTGCGTCCACCACAAGGTAGTTCTTCCAAAAGGAACCTTAGGAAGCTCCTGCACCATTATGATAGAAAGGCTGAACGAGACCATTTATACCAGGGTGTATTAGAGTTAATACTGTAAACAAAAAATAAACGTCAGCAGTTTTACTGAAGGTTGCTTTCCATTCAATTGCTTAATTGTCAGTTCCTGGATTTATATGCAATTCAATTTTATTGGTTAGCCAGACCTTGTAAAACGTAGAGCCTCAATATTATATTTCTCTTCTCTCTCCAAACAAATAACTCTAAAAAATATCTGCTTTGAAGTACACGGGGGAAATAGACCATAAATTCCTTAGCCAGAACTTTTCCTTGACGATCTGAATTGTATATCATTCACTGATTTACACCACACGAGCAAAATAAACTCCTTGAAATGCAAGGTTTCAGCTAGGACTAGAGACACTTCAATAGCACATTACAAGAGCTGTTTTGAGGGAAACTTCAGAGATATATAGTTCAATTATCTGCTCAAAGCAGGATAATCATTCACACTAAATTAATCCCATCATGGCTTCACCTGCCTGAGTCTTGAAAAACCTTCAAGGGGGGAGACTCTACAGGATCTCTCATAGCTTCCTCCAGTGCCACACTACCGTCTTGTTGAGGGATATATTCCCAAAGTCTCATTTGAACCTCCCAAGTCAAAACAGATGTCCCTTACCCTTGTCTGCTCTGTGTTTGCTACTGCGAAGAGAAATCTGGCTTTATCATTTTCGTAACTTCTTTTTGTGCAGTGATAGGCTGCTATTCAATCTCACCTTCGCCTCTTCTTTGTCAGACTAAACAAGCTCTGCTTCTTCAGTTTTTCCTCATAGCTCACGAGCTCTGTGTCCCTGGCCATCCTGATAGCCCTCTGACGGATCGTTTCCAAGTTTTAACCTCCCTGTTGAAGTGTGTTGGGGGTCCCAGAACCAGATACAGTAGTCCAACTACAGCATCCTCAGCAGCAGATTAAAGCAAGGAATAATCTCGCTTGATCTGCTGGCCATGCTCCCCCTAAGGTAACCCATAGCTCTTTGCTTCATTCAGGATGGGAGCACGTGATTGGCACAGGTTCAACTTGGCATCCACTGTCACACCCCGTAACACCTGTAATCCCAGGTCCTTTTCAGTAAGGCAGCCGCTCTGCCAGACAGTTCTCAGCCAGCACAGATGTATGGAGTTATTCTGCCCCAGATAGATTTTTAATTACTGAGTCTCCTGAATTTTCTGTTGCCCCAGTTCCCGAGTTTCTCAGGTCACTGTGAACTAAAGTTCTGCCATTTACTGTGTCAGTCACTCCCCCTAATTTCACCTCATCCACGAATTTGTGGAGGGTGCGTGCTTCTTCATCACCAAGACTGTGGATGGAACACTGGATAATCTGGATTGCAGTTTTGCCCTCCAAGCGACTCCACTAGTTACCAGTCAGACCTCTAACCATTGATTTCTACCCTTTGAGCCCTAATTTCTACCCTACTGAAGCCCAAACTTGTTCAGCATCTGAGTGAGATTTGAGATACAGTAGGAGTTGGTGTCAAATGCTCTACTAAAATCAGATGTATTATATCCACCACTCTCCTCCCACCTACATACCCAGTCATTTTGTCAGAGAAGGCAATCTGGTTAGCCAAGGATGATTTGCTCTTTGGAAATATGTGTTGACTAGTCCTCATGACCTTCCTGTCCTTTGGGGATTTGGAAACGTCCAGAGGACATGCTCCTCAGCTGCCTTTCCTGAGTGTCATTGTTTTCCATGGACAGAGGCTTCAAAATCACACCAGCCATCTCTGTCAGCACCCACCACTTCCCATGGACCGAATCCTTGCAATTTCTCTAGGTAGCCCCTAAACTGTTGTGCCCTCTACCCACCACCTCCTTCCCAATATGTGCTGGTACACACAGAGCTCTGGGAGCAGGTTTTGCCTGTGAGGAAGAAGCGAAAAAAGACTTCAGTACTTCAGTCGTTTCCGTGTTTGTTACTAGACTGTCTTCTCATTCATCCACTGACCCGCCTTTTCTCTGAACTTCCTTTCCCAGCTAATGTACCTGTATAGTCTCCTATTGTCCTGTGTATTCCTGCTGTGTTTTAGCTCCAGACCCACATTCTGTTTTTACCATCCTCATTTTGTCCCTACAGCATTTGTCCTTATGCATTGCTGAGCAATATTGTTATACTTGTCTTTCATTGCCTCTCTTTGTTTCTGCTTGTACTCTTCTTTTTTGTGTGTTTTAGTTCATTGAGAAGCTCCTGGCTTAGCCAAGCAGGCCTTCTGCCAGAACTATTGGTCTTCCTATACAACAGGATGGTTTGTTCCTGAGCTCTCAAAAAGTTTTCTTTAAAAATTAGCCAGCTTTCCTGGGCACCTTTCCCCTTCATGGCTGCTTCCCAGGGCACTCTGCCTAGCAATTCCCTAAAAATAAGTCAAAGTCTGCTGTCCTGAAATCTAGAGTCCTAACTCTGCTGCTTTCCTTCCTACCCCTCCTTCAGATCCTGAGCTCAATCATCCTGTGGTTACTGCAACCCAAGCTGCCAACCAAGACTGCACTTTCCATTAGCTCTTCACAGTTTGTGAGCGTTAGGTCTGGTAGAGCATTACCTGTGGTTGAGCCGCTAACATTTCTGTGTTCGGAAATTAGCACCAACACAGTACTGGGGTTTTCTGTAATGCTTATGTAATTCCATGTTGTCGACGTCTAGATGGTTGAAAACCACATGAAGATGAGAGTGGGACACCTATACCTACGTATTTTAGAAAGCTTCATCTGCTGTGTCATCTTGGTCAGGTAGTTCCTACAGACTCATCCTCAGTGTACCCTCCTCCTCTGTTCTTGACCCAGAGACATGCTCAATGAGCACGTCCTCCAGCTTTATACTGGAGCACTGGGCAGTCAGACTCTTCACGAGTCCCACTCCTCTTCTTCCCTGCTTGTCCTGTCTAAACAGCCTTTACTCATGCCTGACCATGGGCTTCAGTCTCTGTTCACCATGGATTTATGTTAAACAAGAGGGGAATGCAGGATCTGCATTCAAGTTGTCCAACCTTGATTCCTGTTTGTAGCTAGCTTACTGTTCACTTGCACAAGTTAGGCAAAACCTGCTGTGTTAAATGTTGTTTCGTATTTTGGAGGGAAAAGACACAGAAGTTCCCTGTGACAGGGCTCGCAAGCACAGGCAAGGTGTGAAATGAGCCAGCATGAGCCACCAGACAAGCCCCAGCACCCAGATCCAGTTTTCTGTCCACACCTGCATTTGCACCCGTGGAAAACACAGGAATGGCTACAACAGCGATGACTTCAGCTGCACTGTGAGACTGCAGTTAAGCTGCGCACATGACTGTTCAGGCTGAGGAAGAGCAGAAAGACAACTTGCTCTCGACTTCAAAGGAGTAAGCACATTCCTTTGACTCAGGAAACTCTCATAAAAATGTAAATATATCCTATTTCCTATTCTATTCAGTAGCACCTATATGCATACAGCAATACAGTTCACAGCAATCTTTTATAGAGCTCCAGCCAAGCTAAATGCTTTTGAAATGCTAATGAACACAACGAATCAATTCTTCATAACGCAAGACACTGCTAGGCACTCAATAAGGGGAAGACATCCTTAGGAAAGGCTGACTATCCCCTTTCACATAGGAAACCTATTAGTTTTGGACTGTAGAGCTCGTGAGTGGGAATCCAGACCCACCCTCCGGTTAGTACTCATGTGAATTTTGTTATATACTTGATTATTTATAAAGCAGCTAATTTAAAGTATGTTTCAGCTACAAGCAAGGAAAACTATGCTTGTATTCCATGCAATAAACTGAAAGTCAGACTGTATGTGGCTTGTGGATCTCTCTTGAATTTGTGACGCCATAATCTTGAACATTGCCCGGTTTCCTCACCACTGCAAATAGGAATGCAGCGTCCTTATGGAAAAGGTACAAATGTATGTGTGAATAAGCAGATATCCCCAGAAAAGTTAAGAATCACTAGTGCTAATGAAAACGCATTTTAAATTACTTTGCGTTTACTGTCTAAGTCTCAGGGTGAATGGCAGCTGTGGAGAATGCATGTTTTTTGCATTTGCTATTTGCCGACAAGCCCCAGAATTCATACTACGACAAGAAAAAGAGCTTTCTGGACTCCAGGGTACAGGGCAACGTTGACAGTGCCACTATTGACGCTCTATATGTAGCAAGGTTTGTATGGAAAATTCAGTGTTTGCAAGTAGAAGTGCAAAGTCTAAACTTTCCCCCACCAACTCCCCAACTCTGAACCCATTGGACAGTTTCATTCAACAGTGACAGAGATCTCACGTGAAAAGCCTGCATGTATTCATTAAAGAATGGCTTGCTTTTCCAGAGGGACTCCGGTTTTACTCCACTTTGTGAAAAGGTTGCAAATGTGAGCTTGTGCCTCAGGGACGTCAGAAAGTGCTCATATGGGCATCATGAATGCCTTGGTTTTAGGAAAAACTTCGGGCTCATCTTTAGGTAGATAGTGGAGTCAGGAGGCAAAAAGTTATTAAGGGCACGTTAAGAAGGTCTCTCTTGTGGCACATGCACATAGGAAGTCAACGTCTCACATAAACTATGCCAGATGTGCTGCGCAGATGTGGAATGGTCTGATTTTACTACACACGTGCTTTGCAGTTGCCGCATGCACATGCAGCACAACGTGTGTGGTATGCACCGAACATCAACTACTGGGATCTGGAAAACAAGCTTCCACTTGTTACAGTAACTTCGATTGTTCACAGAGCTCCTTGTTCTCCTGCACAAAACCATTTCCCTTGATATCATTAATCTTGCTAGGTCAGCAGGAGCATCACTTCCTTCAGACACTGTAGAGTTCCATGCAGAGTAATTCTTGTAGCTTCCCAACTGGCTCCTGCCTTTTGGGTGGGATCACTAAGCTCCACAAACTTGTGTGCTGCAAATGCCACCCAACACTGTCGAAGGAGGCCACAGCAATGTAGTTCCAAGTCTTGGATGGTGGGCAGTCTTCTTAGACTCTTGGCTTTCTGCAGCTTGTGAACGCTGTCCAGTAGTGTCTTAAGCAAAATAATTTCTTTGTCATGTGTTTAGCCCTTCCTTTGAGAAAGCAAGTAGAGCTTTTCAAGTTACCTCCCTTGGACTAAGCAGAGCAGCACTCTTTGCTGCACTTGTGTGTCCTGCTTTGATGGAAGTTGGTGACCCACGCAGATGATTTAATCGTGGTGACAAGAACACTTGGAGAGAGTAGATCAGCGTAGTTCTATGCAGCAGGCATTGCTAGAAATTGCGTTATCAGAAAGCTTCGTGCTTCTGTTCATTTACCAAACCAAAAATCAAGCAGAATCCCATCAGGGCCACTGTAGACCAGAGAGGAATGACTCATTTCAACTATTTGCAATCTGAGGAGTAGCTTGTTTACCTTTAGGTCCTACAAAAATATCAGTTACTGATTCCATATTTCCTTCTGTTTGAATCTGATACCTTTTGTTTTCTATTTTAAACTCATGCAAGTGGGACCAAAACCAGCTCTCAAGTCGCTCAGACACCCCAGGCTGCCTGCTGGGATAAGCAGTGGTCCTGTGCTCCTAGAGCAGGACCTGCCAGTTAATTCTAACTCCCAGCCTTGGGATCACTACAGAGGGTGCACTGATGAATATTGTCTATCTGTCCTCGGCCCTTGCTACACCCAGGCTCACCCTACCTTATCTTGGAGTGGGACTCCTGGAAAATCATTGCCCTCTCCACTCAATCTTCCCCATTCAGGAAGTAAGCAACAGTTCCCATCTTCTGTCTCTTGGCCAAATGAAAGTTGTAGTGCATAGTTAGTAGGATCAGGAGTGTTGGCCACGATACCTTTGCTGCTTTTCCTCCCAAGAATGTGTTAGCCCACAGATGCTGCATCAATGTTGTAGCTGGAATTAGCTGAGGGAGATAGCTCTGGTGGCAGTGTAGCTTTCTACAGGGTAGAGAGGATGGGAAACGTCTCATTTCATCAACCAAAATCACTGTTTATTTTCTAACCTGAAGGGAGTGAGAACAACAGATTTATTCAGAATCTGACTGTCATAGCAAGAAAAAAAGCCATTTTTTTACAATTAAAAATATTCCATCTTTCCTACAATGATTTCTAGTACTGCTATTGGAAGGGCATTGCATGTTACAAGAACATGACATTTATGGTGAATTTCTCAACATCCTTGTAATTTCACTTCAACTAACAGTCACCAGCACTAAGCAAGATCTGAGCAAGGCCGCAATAGCACACTCATTAGTAGAACAGGAGTCTGAGAAGTGTAAAACATCTGAGATTTCTCAATTGTCTTTAAAAATTGGAGCACAGTGCGGTCTTTTGTTGACATTTGTTGTGCTTCTAGTGAATAAATAGGCTGGAAGGATACAAACAGGAAATACTGTTCACAAGATAAGCAGCTGTTAGCCCCCAACAATTCAGAAGTTCATAAGGGCCAAAAAAATATCTTTCTGTGTCTGATTTATGAATAGTCAGCATTCCACATCAACCAAAGGAAATGCTTTGGGGGCAGTTTTTACAGATGCAATCAAATCTTGTGTTTGTGTGAAGAAGGACAGAGCTTGCCATTTCTTTGTGAAAGAACAGTTTCAAAGGTTATGCTTTCACCACAAAAATCTTGAACTGTTGTCACTCCAAAACGTTTGAGAACCAATCTATTTTGTAATCGACTCTTTAATTTCTGGGAAGAGTCTTAGTCCAGAACACGTCATTGTTTTCAGACTGGAAGTCCTCATGATTTTAACGCACATTTCTTGAAAAGTGTTCTGGTCTGGCTCATAGCCGTCTACAAAACAGTTAACAGAGAACTGCTTCGGTCTTTTGGTCTTCTGTTTGTGGCCCACAGATGCTACTGCTTTTCAAGTAAACTCACAAAGTAAAGAGTAACAAAAGCATGTCAGTAGTAGACCACATGATCCATTAGTGAGATCATACAATCGGTATGTCTTCAGCAAATTTCTCTGTGCTGTGCAATGAGGTACATCTTCAGCTGATGTAGATGGCATAACCTCATTTATTACTGCTATACTAATTTACATCCACCAAAGTTGCGGACCTGGTGAGTCACTGGTAATTCTGGGAAAATTCCATGCTTCTTCAGAAATATTTGTTCTTGAAAATGTGTTGTTGGATTTTTATATATAAAGCATGTTCAAGGACTGTCTTTCACACCAAGCGAGCAGTAGATTTAACTTTAGGCATTATGTTTTCATATGAAGACATGAAAATAAAAATGAAAATTGAACAAGTTACTGCGGGTTCTGTATGATCTATTTGTAGAAGGGTGTGAAACATTAGAGCCCTGAATTCCTTCCAATGGAAAAAGCAAGCTCTAAGGAGCCTGGCATTTATGAAATCTTAATCCAAAAGGGCCAGAGAAGTAGCAAGCTATACTCCTTGCAAGGAGATTGACATAATTACTTCAAACTCTTCACAAGCCTAGTGGCAGAAAACACGATGGGCCTTCAGGCAAGCTGCTCTTGAGTTCTCTTTAACATATAAGAAGGCAAATTATAATATTTATGTTCTTCTAAACTTTGTCTGCTTTTCTGTATTTTCACTACCCAGTCTAGGATAGAATGAAATTTTATTTGTGGTGTACAAGAAATGTGCATTTAGATGCCTCTGTGGCCAAAACAATGTAACTGTGCATACAGAGGAGTTCTCATCAAACATAGCGTGGATTTAGTTTCTCCAGAAAATACAACGGCCTTAACTACAATTATACACTAGCTTTACATTATTCAGTTTCAGAGTAAAGAAGTGTAGTAGGAAACAACCTAGACAAGACAGAATATGTACAAAATGCAGCACTAATTGGTTGCACAAACACTGTCATCGAAAAGCTGAGAAACTCCTCAAATGTTATGGAATGATGGAGCAGAGGACCACACAGCTCTGATCACATAGGCCAGGGCTCTTTCCACATTGTAGCTGCTTCTGGGCCATGGCAATTCCAAACTGAAAAATCTTTGAGTGTTCAGCTGCCTTGGACCAGAACAGATTTAGCAGGTCTAACCTTTTCCTCTGATTTCCATATCACTAACCCACCCTCAGAAAGTGCGGGTGAAACTGATGTTGGAAATGGCACTGTGAAAAGGGAATAAACCATTTTTTCAGGAACATCGTAGTCTCAACATGACAAATAATGCTTTTTTTCTCTATATCTAGCATGTTGTTTTTTCAGTAAAGCCTAAATTTCACAGAAGTAGAAATGAGTTGTGACATTTATATAGATCGATCCTGTCCTCACATTTGACAATACATTTTCACTGGAAAAAGTTGAACACTTTTGTTTTCTTCTTCTTCTTCTGTTATTTTTTTTAATAAAAAACTCTTTTCAAAATGGAAATAGATGTTTCAATTTTGGTTGAGCTTGAAAGCGGTACTTTGTTGCAAGAGAAGACATTCTTTGAATTTTGCTATGTTTGTGTATGCATTTCATTAATGTGTGTTTGTACAGAAAAGCTTATATAAAGTTTCACTAATTAAAAGTCACTGCAACGTTTCAGATACATATTTAAATGTCTAGTCTACAGGAAACTTGAACTTCCGCTGGATCACAATCTAAATTAACCATCTATAGTTCTGAATAAGCACCCTTCGAGACTGAACTGCTGCACTAGGTCATACCTCACTGAGTTTTGACAGATGTTAGATTCTTTTTTCATGTCTTGTTTTCCAGACCTGGGCTTTTTTGCTGCTTTCCCCACTTTTCTCTGAGGCAGTACTTGTGTAAACTGAAGTTCCTGCCTCCCCATTGCTAACAGCAGCCCTCTGGATTTAGCCGAATGGAGCACATGGTACATTTTTGCAGCAGTCTCACTGGATTAAGTTAGTAGGCTCTTGTGCTTTTACTTGTAACACCATTTTCATTTATGTCTATACACAAAATGTTCTCACGGTTTTTGCTTGTATTAGCGGAAAGGATGAACTTCCCAAAAGCTCCTGTGGAAACAGTAGGACTCCCCTTTTGTTCAATGGGAAAATCCACCCTGGCCCGTCTCTGGGACACAAACACAAAACTGAGCATATCACACTCAGCTGAGCTACTGGCTCAGGCTGCCTTCCAGTACTGCTTCAGAAAATGCTCAAGTTCAGCTTTCCAAGCTGTCCCTCATATTCGTACAGACAGCTGCCAAGAAGCTTTTTTTAAGCAACAGCAAGCCTGACACTGAGACAGGAGGGGGAGGCAGCTGGTTTTATTTATCGGAGATAATTTACGTTTGGCCAGGTATTTCCTGGTAGGCATGGAGAGACTGACCAGCACAGAAACAGGGGGCAGAAGCTTTTATGCAGACGTGTTGGAGCTTGCTTTGCTATCACTATGCATATTTACTTGTGTTCATGGCGCCTTCTTTCTTCACACGGGGAATTCAGAATATTTGTGAAGTAGCATGCTTCAGCCCACACTGAAACACTCACAGACAAGGCAGCTTTCCCTCCCCATTAGTTATTTCTTCTCAGAAATCAGTCTGATATTTTGTAGGGTAAATTTTCATTTCAGCGTGGCATCAGCCATGCCATCACTCCATGGACTGTTACTGCGCTAACTCATACCACGCAACATCCTTAACTCTCCTTTCTCATCAGACCTGGGTAAATACAGTTAGCTAGATGATAGTGTTTGCTCCAGCTCATGAATCATCTAAACTTTCTGCATCTGCTCCTCAAGTCAACTGCCTCAAAAGATTTCATTCTCCCCTTCCCTTCCCCGAAGTGATTGATTACACACAAGCAAAACACTGTCTGATGTTTTGAAGTTCACAGGCTACTTCCCTTTGCAACTTTGCAAACTCCTTCCAATGTTACTTATACAAGTACGTGGTGTTCGTTCATCTGGAATTAGAATAGGAAAGCAGTTGAAGCTGTGAGGCTCCTTGCGATGTAGCGAGAATTACGTAGTTAGAAATCCAGCTGCTCTCCTGCTTCCCTATCCCTTTTCCCAGTGCTCATAATTCAAAGTCCTTTTGGCTTCAATTTTCCACACTCGACCTCAGCCCAAAAGTGATTACTTTGGACGTCTTGAGTAAAATCTCTTGAGCCATTTTTGAATGAATGAAGTGTAAAAAAACACTGCCATATGCTCTGACCAAATATAAATAAACAAAGGGAAAATTATGGCCTTTCTTTTCTTTCTGTAGAGTTCACTGAAGAAAGTTCCTCAAGTCTTTTCAGCTTGATGCAGAAGTTTAGGATGGGAAATTTTGGTATTCAGTGTAAAGTAGCAGGTCCCCAACACAGCCTCATAACCCTTACTTTTCCCTGGTTCTACAGTAGGGCTCTGAAATTTTAGCCCTAAGTGCACACGGGCACACATGTGAAGGGAATCATTCAGTCTGTGCTGTCTGTGCTGACAGCAGCTGAACTTCTGTTTCCTCTCTGCTTGATGGCAGTTTACCACCGCATTAAAAAGGGAAACCCAAAGCAACGTGCTGCTTTCTGTTCCAGGTGAACTTTGTTCATCCAAACAAAGTGTCTGAAGGGAAGACAGAGCAAGGACACTATCTAGCAAGGCCTGCCCCTCCAGGTCTATTTAGAGCTGTACCTCTGGAGATCCAGAAGAGGTACTTCAGGACTAAAGAAAACAAAAGTCATATGTAATAAAAAAAAAGGCCGAAAGGTCACCTGAAGAACTACAGGCTAATTGTGCTCACTTTGGTGACCCCTGGGGAGATAATTAAGCTTGGATTTACCAAGCGTAAATTATGCCTGACCCACCTGATTGCCTCCTGTGATGAAGTTCTCAGTTCCTGGACAAAGGCAGAGCACTGCACATCATTTATCTTGTCTTCAGCAAGGTTTTCAACACAGTCTTACACGATATTAGTGTATCCAAGTTAGGATGTTACGGTTTGCACGGATGGACAACCATCCGTCTGAAAACACATTCATTAGGGTCATAAGGGTAGAGGTTAATGGATCATATTTTATCTGTAAGCCAGTAAAAAGTGGAGTACTGTGGGGCTTCTGCTGCAGCCTGTCTGGTTTAATATCTTTATGAATGACTTGACTGCACTTTCATCCATTTTGTAAGTGACACCAAATTGGGGGAAAAGTGCCGATACAGTCGAGGTCAAGAAGGACATGGAACTGTTGGAGCGGGTCCAAAGGAGGGTTACAAAAATGATCCGAGGGCTGGAGCACCTCTCCTATGAGGACAGGCTGAGAGAGTTGGGCTTGTTCAGCCTGGAGAAGAGAAGGCTGCGGGGAGACCTGATTGCAGCCTTTCAGTACTTAAAGGGAGCCGATAGGAAAGATGGGGACAATCTTTTTAGTAGAGACAACAGTGACAGGACGAGGGGTAATGGTTTTAAACTAAAAC